>MDTG01180682.1_pt1 | contig 20816 bp, 20 predicted proteins | sample 811421 | NCBI WGS metagenome assembly MDTG01 (sample SAMN05326645, study PRJNA326480) | marine metagenome | isolation source: seawater | place: Pacific Ocean: South East | collected 2011
AACCTGCATCAGGAGATGCTGGAGGCTCGCTTGGAGCTGCTTTAGCGCTTTGGTATGCAGAGAATCAAAATAAAAGAGATGTGAATTTAAATGACAGCATGAATGGCTCTTATCTAGGAAATGAATTTAGTCAAACTGAGATAGAGCAAGAATTAACTTCTATAGGTGCAAATTTTGAAATTTTAAGATATGAGGATTTAATAAATAAAACTTCCGAATTTTTATCAAATGAAAAAGCCATAGGTTGGTTTCAAGGAAGAATGGAATTTGGTCCAAGAGCTTTAGGTGGTAGATCAATTTTAGGTGATCCAAGATCTGAAAAAATGCAAAAAAATCTTAATTTAAAGGTTAAGTACAGGGAAAGTTTTAGACCTTTTGCACCATCAATTCTTAGAGAAGATGTTTCTAAATGGTTTGAGATAGATGTTGATAGCCCTTATATGTTGCTAGTGGCCGATATCAACTCTAAAAAAAAAATTGAAATGAATGATGAGCAAAAAAAACTTTTTGGTATAGATAAATTAAATATTAAAAGATCAGAAATTCCTGCAGTAACTCATGTTGATTATTCTGCAAGAATTCAAACTGTGAGTAAAAAAACAAACAAGCCCTATTATGACTTGATATCTAAATTTAAAGAAAAAACTGGCTGTCCTGTAATAATTAATACGTCTTTTAATGTTAGAGGAGAACCAATTGTGAATTCTCCATCAGATGCCTTTAGTTGCTTTATGGGGACAGAGTTGGATTATTTAGTTATAGGAAACTGTATTTTAGACAAAAAAAAACAAAATAAAAAATTAATTAGCAATTACAAAACAAAATTTGAATTAGATTAAAATATAATCTTAATCTTTGCTAAATTTATAAATGTTATTGGCTACTTTTTTATAACCATTTACATTATAGTGACCCTGTAATCCAAAAGGAAATAGTACTAATGGATTTTGTTCTCTTTGAAAAACTTCTTTATGAATATCAATAAAAGAAATATTTAGTTCATTTACAATATTTTTAACTAAATCATAATTTGCGTTAGAATATCTTTTCGTGTATCTATCATATTCTGGCAAGTAAACAAAATATAATTTTGAGTTATTATTAATTACAAAGTCATTAGCCATTTTCAAAATTAATTTAAATTGTTCTAAATTTTGATTATCTTTTTTTTTATAATTTAAAATTAAATTTCTTGAGTAAAAAATTTTTAAAAACTTAGTTAGTTCAAATTTAAATTTAATTTGTTCTTCTTTTTTAATTTTATTCCTTACTAAATTATCTATTTTAGCCTGTTTGTATTTAAGATTTTGAGTAAAAGTATTGTCTTTTAAGTAATTTTTTAATAATTTATTATTTAACTCACTACTCAGATCAGAAAAATCATTTCTCTCACAAAACAACCAAATTACATTTTTAACACCTGGCTTTAAGTATTCTCTTAATGTTGCGAATTGAATTAATGGACCATTACCTATATAACCTAAGTTTAAAACTGATTTTTTTGACAATGTTCTCAAAACCGAGGCAATATCGTTAGGTCGATTAACACAAGCTCCATGTGTAAAGGAGTCGCCTAGTAAAAAGTAATAAATTTCTTGCTCATCCCATTCACTATCAGGATTATTAAAGCCATATCTATCACTTTGATAAATTGAATAATAACCATTTTCATTGCAAAAAATTGTTTCAGAATTAGAAACACCTGATAAAGGAAAAAATCTATTTCGATCTAAAAAATCTCCAGGTGATACAGATACTGTAATTTTATTGTTAATTTTTTTTAAATCATCAAATATTTCCAATTTAGTTCTATTATCAAATTTTTTATTATGATTTTCTTCGTAGATTTTTGATATTAATTTTTTGTGTTTTGAATTTTTGTCTAATTCAAGATAATTTGAAATACTAATATACCCTTCAAAACAATATAAAGTTACTAGTATGCTTACACTTGTAATTATTAAATATTCATTAATTTTTTGATTAAAAAAAAATAAAATGATTGAAAAAAAAACAAGTGATAGTGAAATGATGTAATAGACAAAATAGTATTCATCTTTGGTGCCCGACCAATAAATTTCTGATTTGTAAATAATATAAATAAGCAACAATGATGATACAGCGAGGCAAAAGTGAGGAAAAATTTTTTTAAGAAAATTCATGAATAAATATATTGTTAATTTTTATTTAATTATACTAAATTATTTGTTAAAGAAAAATTTGAAATTTAATGATTAAAAAAAAAATAGGTTTGGCACATGGAGTATTTGATGTTTTACACTCGGGTCATTTACTACACCTGAAAGAATGTAAGAAATATTGTGACAAATTAATTGTTTCAATTACTGACGATGCATTTGTAAATAAAGGACCCGGTAGGCCAATTTTTAACTCTTCTGAAAGAGTTGAGTTGATTAAAAATTTTAGATTCGTTGATCAAGTAATAATTAATAAAGACTACACGGCAATTAAATTAATTAATAAAATTAAACCTAATTATTATTTTAAAGGTAATGATTATTCTGATTTTTCTAATGATCTTACAGGCAACATATCTAAAGAGAAAAAAACTGTAGAAAAGCACGGTGGAAAAATTTTAATTTTAGATACAAAGAACTCGTCTTCAAGCTCGATAATTAACCAAAATTTTAATTTTTTAAGTAGAGATTTAAAGAAAAAATTGAAAAAAATTGATAAAGTTAAAATATTAAACTTTTTTAAAAATTATAATAAAAAAAAAAACGAGAAGAAAATCCTAATTTTAGGAGAGCCTATCATTGATAAGTATACTTACGTTGATATTCTGGGAAAGTCTCAAAAAAATCAAATAATTTCAACATCAGAATTAAATAAAAATATGATTGGGGGAGGCACCATATTAGTCGCTCAGTACTTAAGTAAATTCTTTGAGAAGGTTGATTACTTGTGTATTGACAATAGTTTTAATAATCAATTTTACAAAAAGTTTTTGAACAATAAAGTTAATAAAATAATTGTTTCAGATACAGACTCTAAAATGACAATTAAAAATCGTTATGTTAACTCTTATAAGGGTGAAAGGCTTTTTCAAAATAATATAAACAATAATCAAAGTTTATCTAAGAATGGTGAAACTAAATTGATTTTTACTTTAAAAAAAATAATAAGTAAATATGAAAAAATTATATTATTTGATTATGGCCATGGATTGATTAATCATAAGCTTCTTAGATTTATTAATAACAATAAAAATAAATTCTATATAAATTGCCAAAGCAATTCATCTAATTTTGGTTTTAATTTAGCAACTAAATATAATGGTGGCCATACAATATGTATGGATGAATTAGAATTTCGTTTATGTGTAAGTGATAGAATTAACTCTATAGAATACTTAATAGATAAAAATTTTAAATTTATTAGTAAATTTAAAAATTTTATAATTACTAGAGGAAAAAATGGATGCTTTTATATGATTAACAAAAAAAAATATAATATACCAATTGTTTTTGAGTCTTCAAGAGACACTACAGGATCAGGAGATATATTTTTCTCTAATATGTTTTTTTTATCCATTTCAAGCACTCTTGGAGTTGAGGAAAAATCTATAGTTAGTCATATAGCTGCTGGCATTCATGATACTGAAAATATGAGTTTTAAAGAAACAGATATTAATCTTATTAGTAAAATATTTTCTAATATTACTAAATAGTTGTGTACAAAAAACTTTCAATCAAAGAATATTTAAGATCTTATAAATCAAATATTTTTTATTTAATCTTAAGTACACCATTAATAATCTTTATAATTGTCATTTATCCCTTTATAAAAATTAAAATAGGTGAATTACAATCAAGAAAAGTAGGATCTTTTGCTACACCAGCAGAAATTTACTTTAATGAAATTAAACTAAAAATTAGAAAAAAAAAGAGGAATGAGTTTCATTTATTCTTTCTAAACAATAAAGTTTCTAATAGTTATATCGCTGAAAAACACAGTAAGAAATTAACAATATTGCCCAGATTAATACTTGAACCCATATTCTTTTTTTTCTCCAGCTCAAGATTTGCTAAATTATTTTTACTAGATCTTATTATGATTGATAAAAAAAATGAGACAAAAATTACGAAATTTCCAATACAGGCAGATATAAACAAGGTCCTTACGAATACAAAATCCTCAATCAAGTTTACGGATCAAGAAATTTTTGAAGGAAATAAAAAATTACACAACCTAGGATATAAACCTAATCAAGTAATGGTATGTTTTGCTAACAGAGATTCAAGTAATTTTAATGAAAAAATTATATCACTAAGGAATGCAGATATAAGTACTTATAAATCTGCAGTCGAATACTTAGCTGATAAAAATATTTTTAATGTTAGAATGGGAAGAAAAAATTCTCATAATTTGAATTTTTCAAAAAAAAATATAGTTGATTACGTATTCAGTAACTTAAAAAGTGATTTTATGGATTTATTTATTTTTTCAAAATGTGCTTTTTTAATTTCTACGCCACATGGAATACTCGAATTAGCCGCTTTGTTAAGAAAAAAAAGGCTTGTTATAAACTACCATTCACCAGATAAATTTCATTGGCTAGCAGATGATTTTACACCCATTGTTTTACCTAAAAAATTTAAATGTATCAAAAATAATCAATATATAAGCTATAGAGAGTTCTATGAGAAAAAATTGCATTTGTACAATAACAATGAATTAAATTCTCACGGATATGAAGTAGTTGATAACAGTGAAGACGAAATACTTGAAGCAGTAAAAGAAATGTACGAATCATATAATAATAATTTTAAAACTGACCTCTCTAAACAAGAAAAATTCTGGAATAATTATGAAAAAAGATTTAATTGGAGACCCAAAAAAATGATGATCAGTGATAATTTTTTTATTAACAACTATGATTTATTTATTTAATTAAGATATATATTAATAATTCTAATTCATGAAAAAAAAAATTTTATGCTTTGATATTGATAATGTTATTTGCAAAACTACCAAAAGCAACTATGACTCAGCTAAACCAAAAAAAAAGGTTATTGAATTAATAAATAAACTTCACGATAAAGGCTATTACATTAAAATTTTAACTGCAAGATATACCGGTAGATTCGATGACGATTTTAAAAAAGTTAAATCATTTGGTTATAAAAAAACAATCAAACAGTTAAATGGTTGGGGATTAAAATTTGACAAATTATACATGACTAAACCAAGCTTTGATATTTATATAGATGATAAATCATATAATTATAATTATAAATGGGTTGGTTATATGAAAAAAAAACTACTTTAATCTTTTTTATTATAAAATTATTTTTTTTGTATTTTTAACAAATTTTATTCTTATATTTTGACTCAACATATGCATAATAATCTGAAAAAAATCTTCTGAGATACCATAATTTTTAATACCTAAATCCAAATTAATATTTGCTTTTCTTTGAATATTTTTTTTTGCAAAACCGGTAAAACTGATTGTAAAAATTTTTCTTTTTTTACAATAATTCAGAGTATCTATTATATTAGGTGATGAGCCTGAACAACTTAATAAAATAACTAAGTCTCCTTTCAAATAATGATTATCTAGTTGAAAGGTAAAAATTTTGTTAAAAGAAATGTCGTTAGAGATGGCTAAAACTGTTTCCATGTTATCAGACAGAGAAATTATTTTAGGTTTAAGTTTGTTATTAGAATTTAATTTAATACCTTTGTTAAAGTCACATAAAAAATGATTTGCCACGGAGGCAGAACCACCATTTCCACAAACAAATATTTTGTTATTGTTTTTAATTTTGTTAAAAATAATATTTTCGATTTTTACCAACTTAGTAATATCGAGATTATCCGCTGTAATTTTTATATTTTTTAAATAATTTTTTAAATGTTTCACAGAATATTAATATATTAAAAAAGAAAAATAATAAAACTTTTAATATTAATATGAATATTTTATTTACAAATCTATAATTTAAATTTATTTTAAAAATTCATCAGGTTTGATTAATACTAATTATACCCTAAATAATGAAAAAAAAAATTAATCACATTTTAGAGCTCTTCGGACACTTTTTGATATATTTTTCATGTCACTTCAATTTACCTGGTCTTTGTGCATATATAATAAAAATTTCAATCTTAGAAAATAAATTCATTAGAAAAAATATAAAAAAGAAAAATATTGTTATAGTTCTAGATAGATCAATAGGTCATAGAGATATTGAAATTATTAAAGAAACAAGCAATAAGTCTCCAGAATTTTTATATTTAAGAAGAAGTATAACAAAAATAATTTTATTTTATTTTTGTCAAAATAAGAAAGTATTTTTTAATTATATAAAACCACCAGTTACTGAAAAAGATTATTTTGGTCAAAGCAAAAAAAATAGGTATGATCATGAAAACTTTTGGAGCAAAGTAATTTTAAACTTAAAAAAAAGTTATAAAAATAAAAATTTAAGTTTTGTTACTTTTAATTTTACATATTATGCAGAAATAGGATTATATGAAGGTTGCAAGAGAAATAACATACAAGTTAAGCTTTGGCATAAGGAAGGTATTAAAACTAATCTCGAAGCTGCATTAGAGGCAAAAACCTGGGGTAATAAATTTTATCATGTGTTTGACTATTTTAGCAAGATTTCAGTATACAACGAATTAGTTAAAAAAATGTTTATCAAAATAAACAAATCTAATAGTAAAAAAACAACAGTAAATGGTTGCCCGAGAGTAAAAGATTATATAACTAAAAAAAAATATTATAAAAAAATAAATACTCTTTTGTTTTTATCTTTCGATAAAAAAAGAGGAATTCCTGAATATAAAGAGAATAAAAATAAGAATTGGAGTTTATCGTATAATATAGTTATTGATATTTTAAATGATCTTTCAAATAATAAAAATCTTAAAATTTTAATAAAGAAAAAAAGTAACACCACTCATCAAAAAATAAGTAATTTAAACAAAAACATTGAAGTATTTTCTCAAGGCACAGCTCAAAAATTCATTAATCAAGCCGACATAATCATAGGTCACAATTCTGCATCAACGATTGAAGCCATAGTCAACGGAAAATATGTGATGGTTCCCTTTTTTGAAAAAAATATAAGACTTAAAAAATATTTATATAATTTTAATAAGGAGCTAATTTATACATCAAAAGAAAATATGAAAAAAAGTATTTTGAATTTAATAAACAAAAAAGTTCTATTTCCATTAAGCAATCAAAAACACAAAAAAACTATTACATACTATTTGGGAAACAATCAAAATACGACAGAAAAATATTTACGTTTTTTGAGGAACTAAAAACCTAAGAATAATTATTGATAAAGTGAATAAAATTTTTTAAGATTCTTTTTTGATTTAGCTACAGTAATTTTAACAGGTATTTTTTTTAATCCTAATATTTTTGCAATTGACAGTCTATGATGACCTCGATTATTAAAATAAATTTGCATGTCCTTAGTTAAGGCGATAGAAATATTATCTAAAAACATTTTCTTATTTTTAATATTATTTAATGGATAAATTCCTTGTTTAGATGCTGACTCAAATAAAGCATCTATTTGTTTTTCTCGACCAGACAAAAACTGATTTGCATTAGTAAATCCACGGTCTTTTGTTTTTGTTTTTTTTATATATTTAAAATATCTCAAAGCAAATTCAGATTTCTTCCAGTTTTCTTTTCCCTTGTAATGCTTAAGTAATGCTTGGTATTCGAGAAGTTTTGAGAATAATAGACCAGGTTTTTCATCCCAATTATTTTTATTAATTTTTACATAACCATATGAATTTTCTTTAAATACACCCCTGTCTTGACCGGCATGTGGGTGAATTCTGAATGAATTAAACTGAGTATAATCACAATAACTAGACGGAGATATGCAGTACTTAATCTTTTTAGGCGAAATATTAAAAACTTTGTACCTTGTTTTGTCAGTTATGTTACTCATTTAAATATTTCTTTATTTTAAATAAACACAGATAAGTTTTTAATTTTTAAGTAAATTAAATTAAACTTTTTCCGCCATCAATAATAATATTTTGTCCTGTAATGTGCCTATTTTTTGTATCACTTAAAAATATGATTGTTTTAAAAACTTCTTCCACGTTACATAATTTTTTCATTGGTGTATTTGCAATTAATTTTTTCCTCAAATATTTTGGTAAATTATTATCAATTGGCCCTGGAGATATCATATTGGATATAATCCTTTTTTTTGCATATAGAGTTGCAAAATATTTATTTAACCCAACTAATCCATGTTTTATGACTGAGTAAGAGATTGGTTTTAAAAAACTTTTATTTTTATTTTCATAAATTTCATGATTAGGTGATAATATACTTAAATCTGAACCAATATTTATAATACTTGCAGGATTATTTGTTTTTACATTATAAATAAATATTTTTGTAACCATGTATGCACCCATAAGACCAACGTCTAAATCAGTTCTCCAATTTTCAATATTCATCAACTGAACTTTTTTTGATTTTTTAACTGGTGGATTATTGGCTGCATTATTTATTATTACGTCAATAAACAAATTTTTCTTTTTTAATTTTTTGCTAATATTAATTAATTCTTTTTCTTTAGTTACATCAGATAAAAAAAACTCTTTTTGGTTTTTAAAATTTTTTAATTTTTTTTTTAAAAAGTTCATTCTTTTTTTATTTTTTTCGATGCACACTAGATCGTGGTTTAACTTAGAAAATAAATAACAAATGTTACTTCCCAAATAACCTCCTGCACCCGAAATGAGAATTCTTTTTTTAATTATCATAAGGTTTGACCACCATCCATTATAATGTTTGATCCCTGGAAAAAATTGCCTTTGTCACTTATCAATAGATTGCATAATGCCAATATTTGATCAGGACTACAAAATGAATTTAAAGGCACATTTTTTTTTATATAGTTCATCACCTTTTTTTTATTTTCTTTTTTTTTTAAATACCAATTATTATTTTTATTTAGAATATTTCCAGGTGAAATTATGTTTAGCTTGATATTAAATTTTGACAATTCCTTAGCTTTTATTTGGCAATAGTGATTTAATGCAGATTTTGATACCGAATATTCTGTTGGTGCATTAATTATTTTTATTCCAGCTATAGAAGAAATAACAATAATTTTAGTTGGTTTATTTTTATAAACTTGTTGGTACGAATCAATTGTGTTTGCGACTGTTAAAAAATTTGATTTAAAAGAATTTAAATATTTTTGATCTATATTTTTTTTTAATTCTTGTCTGCTATTACCAGAACATATTATTATAGCGTCGATCTTAGAATTTTTTTTTTTTATTTCCTTAAAGGTATTAAGATTTAATTTTGAATTTGATAAATCCTTACAAGTAAAGTTTTTTTTGTTTGCGACTCTCTCGACACCAATTGCCTTATTTGATTTGTTAAACTCTTTTAAAATATACTTACCGATATTACCTGCCGATCCAACAATAACTATTTTTTTTTTCATAAATTTAATAATAATTGCTCTATATATTTTATATTTAATTTAATTTCTTTTATATCTTTATTACATTTTGATCGAGCGGGTTGTAGTGTAAAGTGGTAATTATTTTTACTTTTTGAAAGAAATTTAAAAAACTCTTTAAAATTTGCATTGCCATACCCAAACCTTACTGTCGATCCATTTTTTATTCTGTCCTTTAAATGTATATTCTTCACAAATTTAAAGTATTTTTTTTCTTCATTAAAGTCATAGTTTTTTGATGCACTATTACCTAAGTCATAATTAATAAAAATTTTTCTTTTCATCTTTTTTATAAGTTCTATTAATTCTAGTGGTTTCAGATCTGTTTCAATTAATATTAACAAATTGTTTGGCATTTTTTTTTGTATTTCATTAATTAGATAAACTAATTTATTTCTTTTTAATTTTGTGTTGGGAGATGAACTTTCTAAAAAAGGAAATATTAAATACTTGATACCGATTTTACTACAATTAAAACCTATAACCTTTATTTTTTCTAAAAAGTTAGTTATTTCTTTTTTTGAAAATTTAAATGGTTTCACTCTTACAATAAAATCTAAGTCAACTGACCTACATTTGATTTTATTTTTTCTCAAATTTTTATTTATAAGATTGTGACCGTTTATTTCACAAATAGGATTTTTTTTGAAATTATTATTCGAAATCACCCACTCTATGTAATTTAGTTTTGTTTTACTAAACAACTTTAATTCTTTTTTCCATTCCTTATCTGGAAATACTTGAATTTTACCATCAATTATTTTTAAATGTCTACCCTGAGTTATTGATAGCTGCTTTCTAAATTTTTTTTTATTTATCATTCTTAAGGGATTTGAAAACACTTTCTGCAATTTTCCAGTCATCCTTATCATCAATATCAAAATTTTCTAATTTAGAAATTTCAATACCATTGCCATGTTGTAATAAATTTTTCTTGAAAATTTTATAATTTATAAGATCTGAAGGACGCCCCCATCTTATATTAAAAATATACGTGTAAAATTTTTTTAAATCTTGTCTATTAAGTTTCAAATCTAAAAATTTTTTTTTATTTATAAATTCGAACTTTGTTTTAGAGATAAAAAACTGTTTAAAAGCTATATAGTCACCATCGACCTGACTATAGTCAGCGACAATTTTTTTATGATTAAACTTATTAAAAATGTTGTAACTTTTTCTTATCAATTTACTATTAATAAATGGATTATTATTTAACACACAAACCACAGAATTTTTGTCATTTATGTTTAATTTTTTAAAAATATATTTATGAGTGTCAAATTGGTCTGAATTATCTTTAGCTAAATTTTTTGGTCTCAATCCTGGAATTAAAATACTAAATTTCTTTGCAAATTTAGCAATTTCCTTTGAGTCTGTTGATAAAACAATTTTATCAAAGATTTTACTTTTTAAGGCCTCTTTTAAAATCCAGCTCAGCAAAGGTCTTCCAGCAAAATTCTTGATGTTTTTTCCTTTTATGGTTTTTGAACCAGCCCTACAACAAATGAGACAAATTTTATTTTTCAAGATATTTTATTTTTTTTAACTCAATTTTAAAACATGAAATCATATAATTTAGTTGCTTTTGTGACATCCAAACATGAAAAGGTATAGAAAACATGTTTTTGTAAAAATTGTAAGTATTTTTTAAATCATTTTTAGATTTATTTTTTTTTCTGAAGAAGTGGTATTTATCTAAAGGATGATATTGAATTATTAGTTGAATACCGTATCTTTTGCTCATTAAATCAATTAGTTTATCTCTAGAAAAATTAACAACTTTACTGTCGAAATATACTGGCAATAAATGATAAGAACTGTAATAATTTTTTTTAACCTTTTGAAATTTAAGATACCTAAATTCCTTGAGTGAATTAATTATTTTTTTTGCTCTCTGATTTCTTGTTTTATTTAATTTTCTTACTCTATCTAGCAAATGATAGCCAACGCATGCCTGAATTTCAGTCATTGGAAAATTAAAAGGTGTTACACCTTTCAAGTCTTCATAAACATCTACCATTGCAGGTTTCCAATATTTTTTTTTGTATGGGTAAGATCTATGACCGTTATGCTTAAGTCCTGGAATATATTTCTGAAATTTCTTGTTATTAACTAAAAGCATTCCACCTTCACCCAAAGTAGTCATATTTTTTTGTTGGTGAAAAGAAAATATTGATATATCTCCAAATGTACCAACATTTTTATTTTTAATTTTTGAGCCAAGTGACTGAGCGCAATCTTCAATTAAAATAATCCTTTTTTTTTTACAAATTTTCTTAATTTTATCAATTTGGCAAGGTAGACCATATAAATGTACAGCAATAATTGCTTTTGTTTTTTTATTTATTATTTTTTCGAGATGACCAATATCAATTGTAAAATCATCTTTATTAATATCTACCCATCTAATTTTTGCATTATACCGAGTAAATGGTAGTGCTGAAGCACAATACGTATGAGAGGGTATAATTATTTCATCTGATGATTTAAGTCTTAAAACACTTGCTGCCAATTCTATCGCACTTGCTCCACTGGTGACAGCATAAGCTTTTCCACTAGAATTTAAAAATTTTAAAAATTTATTTTCAAATTTTGATAGCCACTCACCTTGGCTTAAACATTCAGAGTGATTTAAAATATTAATTACCGCTTTTTTTTCTTTAGATGAAAAAAAATGTGATCTTGTACTCCAAGGTATTTTGAATTTTTTAAGCATTAGACAATTTGTAGATTAATAATTAATTAACACAATTCAATAATTATGTATACTTTTTCACATATTTAAAATAATTTAGTTAATTAATATAGCTCTGGCAAAAGAAATGTAGTGTAAAAAATAATATGTTTGATAAAAAAGATTTTGAACTAATTCCCTACAGCGATAATATTTCATATTCAAAAAATATAAACACTTTTAATAAAAACTTAATAATTAATATAAGTGAAACCATTAAAAATGTAGTAGATCATTCAGGTGCTATATTGATGCATGAGTGTAGTAATTTCCAAGATTTTATTGGAAGAGATATCGATACTTTTTATCCATCAAAAAATAAATTTTTAAATATTAATACTGAAGAAAACCTTTTTTTTCATGAAAGAGAAAATGGATCATATAGGTTTCTTATAAATGATATAAACTCAGTTGATTTTTTTAATTTAGATATTGAAGATTTAAATATTTTTTCACCTAATACCAAAAGTTTAAATATATCAAATATTCAAACCTCTTTTGTATGCGACAAAACCGGATTAAAACATTTTGAAAAAAAAGCAATTATCTTTTATAAACTAGTTAAGTATTTTTCATATGGGATAATTTTTTCATATGAACAATTATTTAAACTAAAAAAAATTTTAAATTCTTTAAAAATTGAAGAATTAAATTACATTTTAGATTTAACTTCAAAACATTTACCTAAAGAACATTATTATATTAAAAAATTATTAGAAAAAAATTTTTATGACTTTGAAAATGATATCAAAGTTAAAAAATTCTGGACTGATAAAAGGATAATTCGTCAAAATAAACGTAAAGTTTTTGCGGGTGATTTAAAACTTAAAAATTTACTCAAATCTATGAAATTCATTTATGCGTTATTAATGGGTTCATTTGCTAGATGGCCAAAAACACACAAACCGCTACCCGCAATAGCTATCATAGGAAACGATGGTGCTGGAAAGACCTCACTTTGTGAATATGTAGTAAAAAATTATAGTAAAATGGATCCTGCGTATTTAAATATGAAGTCTGATGTGCCCTTTTTTCCTTTTACAAAATACATAAACAAAACAATAAAAAAAATTTTGAACATTTCAATGATAAATAAAATTTACCCAATCAAAATATTTTTTAAATTCTTGGGTCAGTTATTTGATATTTTTGACCAATATATTAAATATAAAATTGGTATGGCATTTGCAGACTCTGGATATGGTATCACTATTTTTGAGAGATATATAACTGATAAGTTAAGAGGTGAATTTCCCAATAAAAGCAATAGATTTCTCCCATTAGAACAATTTTTTCCACTTCCTGATGGCATGTTTTATTTAGATGTTGAACCTAGAATCTCACTCAAAAGAAAAATTAATGATAATCACACGCTAGAAGAAATGACAAGTAAGAGAAAAAATTATATTAGTCTTTTAGAAGAATTTAGCGAGGTAAAAAAAGTTTCATTTGACAACTCTTTTCTCGAAAATATTAAAGCATTTAAAAATTATATTTTTGAATTAACAATTAAAAAACAAAAAAAAATAATTTCAGCCTCAATAGTTAAAAGATGTGTATGGAAAAAAAATAGAAACAGATTTTTGGCTGGAAATCCAAAAGAAAGGTTTCAAAAAGATAGTTTTTTATAAATTATCATTTTAAGTGTTCCCTTAGCTTTTTTGCTATCGGTATTTCGTCATCCAAGATTCTTTTAACACCATCCCCTAAAGCAATTTGAATCCGCCTTACTTCTGGAACTAGCCTTTTTAATCCAGCAGGACCCAAAGAAGCAGCTTGATCTGATCCATACATTGTTCTGTCCATTGTTATATGGCGCTCAATAGAGGTTATGCCAAGAGAAGCAGCAGCGTAAGATACCACCAAGCCCGTTTCATGACCACTATAACCAACATTACAATTAAATTTATTTTTTAAAGTTAGAATTGTTTTTAAATTTGCATCACTATATTTCATAGGGTATGTAGAAACACAATGCATAAGCTCAAAAGGACAATTTTTGTCTTTAAAAATTTTAACAGCTCCTTCAATATCTTCCATAGTACTTAATCCAGTAGAAATAAAAGTATGTTTTTTTTCTTCGGCTACCATTTTTAATAATTCAGTATTTATTAACATTGCTGAAGCAATTTTATTGTATCTACAATTAAATTTTCTTAAAAATAACTGACTTTTTAAGTCCCATGCAGATGCAAACCAACTTATTTTTTTATCATTGCAATATTTATCAATTTCTTGATATTCTTCTTGACCAAACTCTAAACCCATTTTTTGATCTCTTTGAGTTTTACCCCACGGACTATCTCTATGGCTATCTAAGAATTCTTTACTATAAACCGACTCAATATCTCTTTTCTGAAATTTTACTGAGTCACAACCTGCTTCAACAGCTAAATCTATTAACTGCTTACAAATTTTCATATTTCCGTTGTGATTAATTCCTATTTCAGCAATAAAAAAAATTGACATGGTTAGTCTTTTAACTGAAAATTCATATTAAGCAACAAAAACTAACTAATTGATAATTGCTTTGAAAGGAATATAAGTTATAAAATTTAAGTTTAATAATTTATGAGGTACCAAGACTATATTATAAAAAATGGAAAATTCGTTGGTAAATTTGATGAGATGTATAAAAAACATTCTGATCCTTGGAATCTTTTAAAAAAAAACAAAAAAAAAAATAACCTTAATTACCAAATAATTTATAATTATTGCGAACAAGTAAGTGTTTCTAAAAAAACTTCAGTTTTAGAGATTGGATGCGGTTTTCCACAAATATCCCATGAATTATATTTAAGAGGGTTTAAAACCTTTGGAACCGACATATCAGAGACGGTTAATAGAAAATCAAAAAAAAAATACCCGAAATTAAAAAAAAATTTGTTTGTAAGTAGTTTTTTAAATTTTGAACTATACGAAAAAATTAATCCAAAAATTATCATTTTGTCTGACATTTCTTGGTATGTCTTGAGCGAACTAAAAAAATTTATTTTATGGTACAAAAATTTAAAAAATAAAACATATCTTATCCATTCTCTTGCAGTATACGGAAAAAACAAACAAAGATATGGTAGAAAATATTTTTATGATCTAAGATCAATTAAATCTTTTTACAAACTTAACTTTTTATCTTCAGGATACATTGAAAATATCGACGGGGACAAACATACATTTTTTTTAGCATCTAATCGCAAAAAATAGTTGTTTAATTAAATTATCACTTTAATGTCAGCTCCCAATATTCATATCTATTATGTTTGTCTCTAGAGACAACATTTTTTTTAATTATTAAAAAACCAGCATCTCTGATAACTTTATTATATTCTGAGTCTAGTCTTGCATAAGTTAACCTGCCAGACTTATTGTATCGTTTTATTGCACCAATCGGTGATTTAATTATCAAATCAAGTATCTCAAAAAAAATATCTAAGTTTTTATCTGCAACTCTAACTGAAATAATTAATTCACCTTTTGAATAAGCACGTATGATTTCCAATATATTTTTTATTTCTTTGATTGAGAAATGTGAGAGAAATCTTGTCATTATTATTAAATCGTATTTTCCATGCAAATTTATTGGCAATTTTTCAACTGACGAAACTAAAAATTTTACATTTTTTTTAAATTTTTCTGGACAATTTTCTAGCTTCAATTCTGCTTGATTTAGCATATTTTTAGAAATATCAGTCGCAGTGTACGATGATGAAACATTTAATAATTGTGATATCCAACGACCTGTTCCCGCTCCAACATCTAATACTTTCATCAAATTATTGTACTTTAAGGCAATTTTATTTTTTATTTTCTCAAAAACTTTAGTTTCCGCGTGCCATGTTGGATTATTTCTTCTTATTTCGTAATCTTCGGCTTGTTTCAAATCATAATATTTGGATATTCTTTTATTCACTAATCTCCTTAATTAAATTTTTAAACAAAAAATTGTATCGTTTATAAGCTTCATCAATATCAAATTCAACAGTTCTACTATTATGTAAACGCTCATATCTCTCAAGTCCATAGAGGCAAAAGTAAATTTCAAATTTATTTTGAATATCTTTTTTCAAATTCGGCAGGCAGTCCTCTATAAATTTACAAATATATTTCTTAATCTCAAAAAAATTAAATGAACGTTTTACAAACCAAGGTATAAAAAAATTCATTAAATCAAAGAATATTGATCTTATACCCACATTTTCCCAGTCAACTAAATATTCAATATTGCCATCAATTGTAAATAAGTGTTCAAATTTGAAGTCACCATGTGTTAAGGATGTTTTGATATCCTCTTTGTTATATCTATCTAAAATAAATATAAAACTTTTTATAATATCTTCATTCAACTGATCTTTTACGTTTAAAAATTTAAAATTATTTAAATATTTAGAAATTTTAATTACTTTAATGTTTTCTGCAGATATATCATTAACAATACTAGCTATATTGGCTCTTAAGTCTGCGCAAATATCCGATAGTTTATCTGGTCTGTAAAAATTACCTTTAGCGAGAACTTGAAAAACCATATTTTTACTTAAATAGGTTTTTGGAAAAAAGTAAATTTTTTCTAACTGAAATTGATCAATTTTTTTTAAAAACTTTTTTGCACCATTCTCTAGATCACTAAAAATTATAGATTTGTTAATATTTATATATTTATAATCTTTATTAAATTTTGTCTTTATGATTATGTGAATATCTTCCTCATAAAATTTTTGAGGAATCTTTACTATTTTTGAAATATTTGTTTTGTAGGCATTTTCAATATTTTCTTTATTCAAATTTCTTTGATTGACTACAAAATCCAGACATTTATTGAGTATTTTATTGGATAATTTTTCTCTTATCAAAAAGGTTTCATTTACGCTTATAAACATTTGGCTACTCATCTACTCATTTTATAACTTAATTTACTAAAACTAGTACAGCTTATTTCTTTAAAAAATTTAAAAATTCTTATATATTTATTAATTATGGCAGTACTTTTTTCAAAAAATGAATTAAATTATGCACGAAAAAAATATTACGGCAAACTTTATGTATGTAAAGATAATTTAAGTTTTCTAGATAAATTAATTAATAAGACTTTAATATATTTTTATAATTTTAGATATTCATTAGTAAATGCAAAGCGTAAAATTTTTAAAGTCATAAATTATCCATTCACAAAAAAAGTCAAAAAAGATGAATTTAAATTTTCTATAAATTTAGACGAAAATTCTATTGAGAAAATCTCTAATGATTTAAAAAATAAAAATTTTAGTTTTGTAGAAAACTTTCTTTCTAAAGAAAGTTACGAACACTTAATAAGTAATTGGCCTAACATAAATTACTTTAATCATAACAAACAAATTATAAAACATTATAATTCTAGGAGAGAGTGGCCTTCAAAAAGCTTTTTTGATAAATTTGATGCTAGCAATGAATTAAAAAAATTTTATGCATTTCTATTATCTGGTGAATTTAAAAAAATTTACAATAAAATTATCAATTTTGAAAAAAAAGAATATCAAATATGCGCTATAAGTTCATCTATGGCAGCCAAAGACTCTTATCTTATACCTCATGTAGACGGCGTTATAAAAAATAGAGAAACAAGTAAAAATTATAACTTCATATATTTTTTAGATGGATATGACAAAAATCCTAGCTTAGGAGGTGGCACAGGCTTTTATAAAGATAACGAATTTCAATCGCCTATTTTTATCCCAAGCACTATTAAAAATTCTATCGTAATTTATAATCAAACTGAAGAATTTTATCATGGTTTTAAAACTATCGAGTGTCCAAAAAATGTTTATAGAAAAACTGTAAATTTTCAGATAAAGCCTGAAAATATAAACTAGTATAATTTATTGATGAACGATGACTATAAAAACTTAGACATATATAAATTTTTTAAAGAGTCTGAACTTCACACTTCAAAGTCTAATACTTACTTTAATATTTATAATGAACTTTTTAACAAATATAGAAATCAAAACATTACTTTTGTTGAAGTGGGTGTCAAATGGGGTGGGTCATTATTAATGTGGAAAAAATTTTTCGGAATAAATGCAAGAATAATAGGTATAGACTTATATCCCGAAACAAAAAAATTAGAAAAATACGGACTTGAAATTTTTATAGGCGACCAATCTTCCGATGTTTTTTGGAGAAATTTTTTTTTAGAGGTAGGAAATATAGATATTTTATTAGATGATGGAGGACACACTAATGAAAATCAGATTTTAACTCTAAATAACATAATAAATAATGTCAATGACGATGGTTTAATAGTAATTGAAGATACTAGTGCTAGTTACAGTAAAAAACATTTTAATCCAAGCAAATATTCTTTTATAAATTATAGTAAATTTTTGATTGATGACTTATATGGAAGAGATGAAGAAAAATTTAATCTAGACGGAGTAATAAAAAAAAAAAGTTTAAATAATTACATTTATTCAATAAAATTTTTTAATAGTATTGTTGCTTTTTTTATTAATAGAAAGAAATGTATCAATAAAAAGAATGTTTTAAATAGAGAGCTAACTTCAAAACCAAGTGAAGTAATACCTGACAATTTTAAAAACCCCCGATGGTCTTCAGAAATGTACACTTCTGGTTTTGTAAATAAAATTTTCTTTAAATTTTCAAAAATATTTTTTTTTCTAAAAAAAATTAACTTTATAAAACAGATTGTGCAAAAAATTAAAATTATAGTAATTACTATTAGGCAGAACAAAAAATTAAAGAAATATTTTGAATAATCATTACTTTTAGAATAATATAAATACAAAAATTGAAAACCTTAAATAAATTTATTTATCTCCTATCAACTCATGAACGTAGACGTATTATTTTTCTTTTGTTTACTGTTCTGATTATGGCCTTTATTGAAATGTTGGGACTCGCTTCAATATTGCCATTCATAGGCATGTTATCTAATCCAGATATACTAAATACAAATAAATATTTGGGGGAAATTTTTAATTATGTAAAAAACTTTGGTGTTGATAGTGAAAATGAGTTTATATTTTTTCTTGGAATTTTTGTTTTTACGTTATTAATTATTTCCCTTATTTTTAAAGCATCTATAACTTATTTACAGGTACGTTTTAACTCTATGTGTCAGTATAACATTGGAAGGCGGATAATAAAGGGATATCTAAATAAATCTTACAGCTGGTTCCTAAACCGAAATAGTGCTGAACTTGGTAAAAATATTCTTACGGAAGTGAGCACAGTTGTTGGTAATGGTCTCTCACCATTATTAAACTTAGTAGTGCAAAGTATTATGTCTTTGACAATATTAACTTTGCTAATAATTGTAGATCCTAAACTTGCATTGATAATAGGTTTAATTTTGTGTTTAGCCTATGTGATAGTCTATAAATCTCTTTTAAATATAATAAATTTGAAAAGCCAAGAACGATTCAAAGCCAATCAATGGCGATTTACCGCAGTCAGCGAGGCTTTTGGTGCTGTGAAAGAAATTAAGTTAAGTGGTTTAGAACAAACTTACATTGATAGATTTTCAGAACCTGCAAAGTCATTAGCTAAAAACCAAGCTTCATTGCAGGTCATAGGAAAACTACCTCGTTATGCTATTGAAGCTATTGCTTTTGGTGGAATGTTGTTGATAGTTCTTTATTTAATTGCTCAAAGTAAGAATTTTACAGATGCAGTTCCAATTATTGCTCTATATGTTTTTGCAGGCTACAGATTAATGCCTTCTGCACAACAAATTTATATATCTGCTACACAGTTACGTTCAATAATTCCTGCTCTTGATGCTTTACATAAAGATATTGCCAGTTTAGAAAAACCAGTTAAAAAAATTGGAGAGAAAATATTATTTAATAAGTCAATAAATTTAAGAAATATCAACTTTAATTATCCAAATAATGAAAAACTAGCACTAAAAAAAATAAATCTTAAAATACAATCCGGTACCAAAGTTGGAATAATTGGTACAACTGGTAGTGGCAAAACTACTTTAATTGATTTAATTCTAGGACTTTTAGAACCTAAGGATGGTAAAATAGAGGTTGATGACAAAGTTATTAAAAAAAATAGCCTTAGATCATGGCAAAGTTTGATAGGGTATGTCCCTCAGCAAATTTATCTTGCTGATGATACTATTGCTGCAAATATAGCTTTTGGAGAAAACCCTAAAAATATAAATTTAAATGATATTGAAACTGCAACTAAAATTGCAAATATACATGAATTTATTTCAAAAGAATTACCCTTAAAATATCAAACTAAAGTTGGTGAGCGAGGAATACGGTTATCTGGAGGTCAAATACAAAGAATAGGTATTGCAAGAGCATTATATCGTAAACCACAAATATTAGTTTTAGATGAAGCTACAAGTGCACTAGATAATATTACAGAAAAATCAGTTTTAGATAAACTTAATAATTTTGGTAATAATGTTACCATCATAATAATTACACATAGATTAACGAGTATAAAAAATTGCGATAATATTTATTTAATTGATAAAGGTGAAATTAAAGGAGAGGGAACATTTGATAAATTAGAAAAAGAAAATTCACTTTTTAATAACAGAATTAAGACTTCTTAAAATCACATGGCGA
>MDTG01281142.1_pt1 | contig 20816 bp, 9 predicted proteins | sample 811421 | NCBI WGS metagenome assembly MDTG01 (sample SAMN05326645, study PRJNA326480) | marine metagenome | isolation source: seawater | place: Pacific Ocean: South East | collected 2011
CGGTTCAAGGCAGCAATCTACTTCCACTTGGGCGGTCTCGATCTCTACCCGGCGGCGGTGCGGAAATGAACGCTACCCACACGATTCAGTGAAGAGCCGAACATTCTTCCAGTTCGTTGCACCAAATAGCAGTTTTTCCGACATGATCGATTGAATTTGTTCTGTTATAAAGAACATCCCCCGCCCTAAGCTTGATTTTGTAGGCCTCTGGGTCATTACTGTATTTCAGGTCTGTAACATCGAAACCACTGCTTTGAATGTTGTTCATTCTGAGAACGGGGATCCCTGACGCGCTATCACCAAGGCTAGTCGATATACCGTACTGAGCAGACTTTACATACCTCCCAATTGGAGCAAATTCCCACTCCTTCGGAATCCAGCCGATCGGGGTTTCGTGGTAGAGCCCCGGGGCCTGGTCGCGGGGTGGGCGGAGTTGGCCGTTGGGGCCGATGCCGCGCGTGAAGAGGTCGTGCATCAAACCGGCTTTGATCTGCTGATACTTGTCGATCAGGTCCTCAGTCTTTTCGATGGCCTGATCAATGGTTTGCAGGATGCGGGCGATCTTCTTTTGTGCGGACACATCGGTCGGTAGCGAAACCAGATGTCGCTCTAGATCAGCACGAACTATGCCATTAATGCTTGTGCCTTGATTAAGTTTTTTTAGGCTTTCCAACTCTAATAGAAGTAAGTAATAGGCAAACTGCACATCCACCTTAGTGCGGTCAAAATAGACCCCGGTAATGTCTTGACTTATTGCAGTAGGCGCTCTGGCTATGGCCAACTTCCCAACACCGGTTCGAGTGACCAGCAAAACATTTCCTGCCTCAACGATAGAAGTAGAGCTTGACCTGACTCCGACGTCGGAGACATACCTTCTTATTTCGCCAATCCCTCGACTTGTGAAGTCTGCGCCGGTCACCCACGGAATATGCCCGTTCCAGTATGCAGGCGCAGATGTGCTAGGGGTGCCGCCTTGAACAAGCCGGTCAAAAAGCTTCCCAAGGGGCTTTTGAATCCAAGCTATCTGTGCTTCAGTCATAACCCAACTCCGATAGGAACTCCTGAAGCTTTCGCGAAGCTCCATCACGCATCATCTCTATCTGCCGGGCGGTGACCGCATACTTGGTCCAGAGATTTTCGACCGCCTTGATACAGGCTCGCTGCTCGGCGCGCAGGTAGCCGCCGTAGATGTTCATCAGCAGGTTTTTCAGGCGCTCGATGATCACGGTTCGGGCCTGATCCTCGGTGATCTTCTCTCGGGCGCTGGCGACCAGCTCATCGCGCTTGTTTTCGATGCTCTTGATCGTGGCCTTCAGCGTCCTGGCTTCGTCTTCCAGGGCTTTGTGCCTCCTCAGACTGACATCAATCCGTTGGGCGGTGTTCCAGGCCTGGCGGCCCTGGGCAACGGCATCACGCAGCGGGGCGATCCAGTCGCTGCTATGGTCCAGCTCCTCGGCCAGGTCGGCGATGCGCAGGCCGTTTTCGAACTTCGCGTCCTTGGCCGTCAGACCTTCGGTGCAGTAATAGCCTTTCTTGCTGCCTTTGGGCAGCGCGTCGACGGCTTGCAGCTCGGTGTACAGATTGGCGGCCAGTTGCTTGATGGTCTTGAGCTGGGCTTTCCACTCGGCGTTGAAGACCTTGAGCTCATCCTTCTTGTTCTTGACCTCATCACTGGGCAGCACGCCGGTATCTTCGCTGTCGTCGAAGTCTTCCTCATCGGCAGCGGCAAACAGGGCCTGCAGCTCGGCCAGGCGGGCCTGGGCATCGGCCTGCTCGGCCAGCACGTCGGGGAACTGGCTTTCCAGGATCTGGTCGTCCGGGATCAGTTCCGGGCCCCAGCCGCTGGCGGCGATGGACTTGAAGTCGGCCTTGAGGCTGTCGAAATAGCTGGCCAAGGCGCCGCGTACCTGGAATGGGGTCAGCAGACCATTGTCGGCCAGCGCCGCTTCCATGCTTTTCAGAAGCTGGCTGCGCATGACGTAGACATTGCGCGGCCGGTCCTGTTGGTTGTCGGCATCCGGGGCCAGGGCCTCGACCACTGGCAGATTGTCCTGCCACCAGGCTTCCAGCACATCCATGATCTGTTGGTTGGCTGCGGCCACGCCGGGGTGCTGGTTGATCAGGCCGGCAATGTCGCGCTTGTTGGTGAGCGCCTGAGCAAAGTCCATGTAGTCGGCATCACGGGGTGCGAAAAGGTCTTCCCGCAGGCCCTCGTAGTTCTGCCAGTAGTTTTCCTGGCTGTCGATTTCGGTCAGCGGCACGCCGCCCTGCAGGTGAGCGCGCACATCGTGCGGCTCCGGCGGCGGCGCGTTATCGACGTAGCGGCGGATATTGCAGTTGTATTCTTCCTCGCGCAGCTCGGCCACCGGCACGGGCCGGGCATAGCCGGGGATCTCCCGGCCCTGGCGGTAGGCGTAGATGATCTTGTCGATGTCTTCGGCGCGCAGGTGGTTCTGGGCCTTTCCTTCGCGGTATTCGCGATCGGCGTTGATGAACAGCACCGAATCGCGTGCGCCGGCGCCGTCCTTGTTCAGCACCAGCAGGCAGGCCGGGATGCCGGTGCCGTAGAACAGGTTGCCGGGCAGGCCGATGACCGCTTCCAGGTAGCCGTGCTCGATGAAGTATTTGCGCGCTTCGCGTTCCTCACCGCCGCGAAACAGCACTCCGTGCGGCATGACGGTGGCCATGCGGCCATCGTGCTTGAGCACGGCCAGCATGTGCTGGACAAACATCAGGTCGGCCTTCTTGCCCTTCTCCGGCATCATCACCGGGAATCGGCCGGGGAATTTCAGGTCCTTCTTGATGTAGTTCTGACTGAATGGCGGATTGGCCACCACCCGGTCGAAGCGCTTGAGCTCGTTGTTCTCATCCAGGTGCTGGGGCTCGCGGATGGTGTCTTCCTGGCGGATATCGGCGTGCGAGATGCCATGCAGGAGCATGTTCATCTTGCAGATTGACCAGGTGGTTCCGATCTTTTCCTGGCCGTAGAGAGCCAGTTCGCGGGCGTCGCCGCCTTTTTCGCGAAGGAAATCGCGCATCTGGATCAGCATGCCGCCCGAGCCAACCGTCGGGTCGTAGACGCTCATGCTCTCCGCAGGGTCACAAATTTCGACACACAGCCGCACGACTTCCCAGGGGGTATAGAACTCGCCGGCCTTCTTGCCCGCGGAATCAGCGAAGAATTTGATCAACCATTCATAGGCAGCGCCGAGCAGATCCGGAAACTCGAAATCTTCGTCGCGCAGGGGAATCTTCTCGAAGTTCTGAACGAAGTCGGCCAGAACGTCATCGTCCAGGGTGCGCTGGCCGATCTTGCGGTTGAAGTTGATCCCGGTGAGCACATCTTGCAGAGCGTCCGGGTTCGCGTCCTCTATCGCAGCCAGTGCCTTGTTCAGCGTGGTGCCGACATTCTCCTTGACGTGCTTGAGCGCGGGCCTGACTACGACCTTCTTTTTGCCGTCCTGGACAACCTCCTCTTGCCACGGCTCGTTCCAACGCGCCCGGGGCGGAACGTAGAAATACTTGCCGGAATAGTGATCCGGGTCTTCCAGTTCGGCCTTGATGTCTTCTTCGGACATGCCCTGCGCGGCGAACCGTCTTTGCAATTCATCGCGACGCTGGTCAAACAAGTCGCTGGCGCGCTTGAGAAAGAGCATTCCGAACACATATTCCTTGTACTCGCTGGCATCCATGCTGCCGCGCAGGTCATCGCATGCCCGCAGCAGAAGGTTCTCGAGCTGGTTAAGCGTCAGTTTCATATACCTGGACCATCTCCGTGCGTTGGCGAAGTGACATCGCAGTGAACATATCAGATTTGCCTCGCCAGGCGGATCAGCCGCGCCGGCGCGCACGCTTGCTGCTCGGCATTACCAAAATATCCCGCCTTGCAACTCCCCACCAGAAGCATAGTGCTAAAGATCGTCCCGAGCGGGCCCGAGCCACAGCATGTAAATGGTCTCGTCCGCGATCTCGTAGCGAATCTCGTATTCTGCGGTCAGAATCCGACGGACCTCGCGCGGCTCGAAATGGAACAATTGCTCGCCGATGCGCGGATTCGTCAGCAGAACCGTTGGGGCCCGGACCAGCGCTTGTACCGCCCGCGCGGCGGCCGGCCTGTTTACCGCCGCCAGGAATTCGTGCAAGCGCGCCAGGTCGGAAAGCGCCCTGCCGCTCCACTGCAACTCCATCAACGAGGCAGCGGCAGCGGTTCCTCGGCGCTCAGGCTGTCAGCCCATTTCTGCACGGCGCGATGGTCAATGACACGGCCGGCATCGACCTCAGCCAGTGCCTCATGCGTGAGCCGATCGCGCTCTTCCTCCTGCGCAATCCAGGCCGACAGCGCCTGCTTGACGATCCAGCCGCGCGAGCGCTCGAGCCGGTCTGCCGCCTGGTCCACTTTCTCCGCCAGCGGAACGGGCACGTGTGCGGTCAGAACTCGGGTTTCGGATTTGGCCATGTTCAGTCTCCTCGCCCAATCGGCACGGACTCGTGATTCATTTTTAATCATAGTAATTATAAATCAATCGGTCAAGCAGTCAGAGGGACTCTGGTTGCCCGGTGCGTGAAACCGTTCGGCCGACCCGAGAGCCAAACCCGACACCACGACCGCCGGATCGGACCCAAGCCGACCCATCGCGCGAAAGTCGGTATCCTCGGTTTCGTGAGAACCCCCGAAATTGAACGATCCCGTCAAGGAGACCGCAATGCGAAGGACTTTTTTCCCGATGACCGTGCCGTTTGTGCTTGCGCTGTGCGCAGCTGCTGTCGCGCCGCTTGCCGGCGCTGACGATGAGGCCGGGGACAGGCACCTGAAATCAGAAGACCTGTTCGATCTCCAGTACGCGACCGATCCCCAGGTGTCCCCCGACGGTACTCGGGTGGCCTACGTGCGCGCGATCAACGACATCATGCTCGACGATACCCGCGGCAATATCTGGATCGCTGCCGCCGACGGCTCGGATCACCGGCCATTGCTTTCGGGCAAGGCCAGCTATTCGTCGCCGCGCTGGTCGCCCGACGGCAAGCGCCTGGCCTACATCGCCAAGGCCGGCGACAAGCCGCAGCTGCACGTGCGCTGGATGGAAACGGGCGAAAGCGCCCTGGTGACCAACCTGGTCGAATCGCCGTCGTCGCTGGCCTGGTCGCCGGACGGCACGCAGATCGCGTTCACCATGCGCGTGTCGGCCGAAAAGCCGTCGCTGGCCAGCCCCCCGAAAAAGCCCGAAGGCGCCGAGTGGGCCCCGGAAGTCGCGGTCATCGACAGCGTGATTTATCGCTTTGACGGGCGCGGCTACGTCGACCCGGGCTTCGAGCACGTCTTTGTCGTCCCGGCAGACGGCGGCAGCGCGCGCCAGGTATCAACCGGTGATTACGATCATTCGGGGCCGCTGGCCTGGACGCCCGACGGCCAGCGCATCGTGTTTTCGACCAACCGCTCGACCGACTGGCAGTACGAGCGCACCGAGCGCGATCTTTACGCGGTCAATGTCGCTTCCGGCCAACTGGTGCGGCTGACCGACCTGCCCGGCGTCGAGCGCTCCCCGTCGGTTTCCCCCGACGGCAAGCGGATCGCGTTCGAGCGCGACGACCACCAGGGCCGGCAGTACTCGATCTCCAGGCTGGCGGTGATGACCATCGACGGCGGCAACCCGGAGATCGTGACGGCAGACCTGGATCGTTCGGCCGAGGGGCCGCGCTGGGCCGCCGACGGATCGGGCATCTATTTCCACTTCGACGACCGCGGCAAACGCAAGGTCGGGTTCGTCATTCCCGGTGAAAAAGTACGCTCGGTCGCCGAGGGCCTGGGCGGTACGACCATCGGAAGACCGTACATCAGCGGCGAGTATTCGGTCGCCGACAACGGCCTGGTCGCCTACACCGCCGGCTCGGCGCAGCGTCCGGCGGATCTGTTCGTCAAGCGGACCCGAGGCGAGCCGCGCCGCCTGACCCGGCTCAACGAGAACCTGCTCGGTCACCGTGACCTGGCCGAGGTCCACGAGATCGTCTATGAATCCTCGGTCGACGGCACCGAAATCCAGGGCTGGTACCTGACCCCGCCCGATTTCGATCCGGACAAGACTTATCCCCTGATCCTGGAGATTCACGGCGGGCCCCACCTGGCCTACGGACCGCACTTTTCGGCCGAAATGCAGCGATTCGCGGCCGAGGGTTACGTGGTGTTCTACGACAACCATCGCGGCTCGTCCTCGTACGGCGAGGAGTTTGGCTTGAAGCTCGAGTACAAGTATTCTTCGGAAGAGGACTTCGGCGACCACATGTCAGGCATCGACGCGATGATCGAAAAGGGCTTCGTCGATCCCGACCGACTGTTCATCACGGGCGGCTCGGCCGGCGGCATCGCGGCGGCCTACGCGATCGGCCTGACCGACCGCTTCCGCGCCGCGGCGGTGGCCAAGCCGGTCATCAACTGGATTTCGAAGACCCTGACCGGCGACATCTATACCTCGCAGATCGACCACCAGTTTCCGGGTCCGCCCTGGGAAGAATTCGAGCACTACTGGAAGCGCTCGCCGCTGTCACTGGTCGGCAACGTCACCACGCCGACGCTGCTGATCACCGGCGAGGACGACTACCGCACGCCGATTTCAGAGACCGAGCAGTACTACCAGGCGCTCAAGCTCAGGCGTGTCGATACGGTCATGGTGCGCGTGCCCGAAAGCCCGCACGGCATCGCCGGCAAGCCGTCGCGCATGATCGCCAAGATCGACAACATCCTGGCCTGGTTCGAGCGCTACGACACCGACGGCTCGCCCGACGCGTCGCACGACGACTGATTTGATCCGAGCCTCAGCCTGAGCCCATCATCCCTTGCCTCCCCTCCCCGCCTGCGGGGGAGGCCCGGGGTGGGGGCGCAGTACCCGTCCAGTGTCCCGAATCGCGCGGTACACTGGTTCGGACATGCATTCCGACGCCTTCATCCAGCTGATTTTCCTGATATTCGCAGGCGCGGCGGTGATCGCCACGGCGGCCTTGTACGCGCGCCAGGCGCTGCCGGTGGCGTATATCGTGCTGGGCGCGGCGATGGGACCGTGGGGCTTCGGCCTGGTCGGCGATGTGGAAATCCTGCAGGGCATGGCCGAGTTCGGGATCATCTTCCTGCTGTTCCTGCTTGGGCTGAACCTCGAGCCGCGCGAGCTCCTGCGCATGCTGCGCGAGGCTGTGCTGGTCACGCTGGTCACCTGCGTGGTCTTCTTCAGCACCGGCGCGGGCGTGGCGCTGCTATTCGGCCTGGACGTGCTGCAGGCCGTGTTGATCGGTGCCGCGGTGATGTTTTCGAGCACCATCCTCGGGTTGAAATTACTGCCCACCTCGACGCTGCATCACCAGCGGCTGGGTGAAATCATCGTCGCGATTCTGCTGCTTCAGGACATCATCGCGATCGCCGTGATCCTGTTCATCCAGGGTTTCGCGGGCAGCGCCAACCCGGCGCTGGACGTAGGCATCCTGTTGCTGACCGCGCCGCTGCTGTTCGCTTTCGCCCTGGGTTTCTGCCGCTACGGCCTTATGGCGCTGATGCAACGATTCGACCAGATCCAGGAATACATCTTCCTGATCGCGATCGGCTGGTGCATGGCGGTTGCCGTGCTGGCCCACGAGATCGGTCTTTCCTACGAAATCGGCGCGTTCATCGCCGGCGTCGCGATCGCCACCAGCCCGATCTCGCGCTTCATCGCCGAGACGCTGAAGCCGTTGCGCGACTTCTTCCTGGTGGTGTTCTTCTTCGCGCTTGGCGCAGGCTTCGACATGTCGCTGCTGCCGCAGATCTTCTGGCCCGCGATCACGCTTGCCGCGCTGCTGATGCTGGTCAAGCCGCTGACGTTCGCCTGGCTGTTTCGCCGCCAGGGCGAAAAGCCCGGCGTCTCGAAGGAAATCGGCATACGGCTGGGCCAGGTCAGCGAATTCTCGCTGCTGGTCGCCGTCGTAGGCCTCAACAGTGGCCTGATGACCGACCGGGCCTCCTACATCGTCCAGGCCACCACCATTCTGACGTTCATCGCGTCGACCTACTGGATCGTTTTGAAGGTGCCGAGTCCGATTGCGATTTCGGAGTCATTGCGGAAGGACTGAGGCCGATTTTCGGCCTCGCCCAAAAAAGGCAGTGACGTTTGGGCTCGCGGTGCTGCGTGTGCCTTGGCGGGCTGCGAGCGGCTTTCGACTTCCAAAACCGTTTCGCCGCTCGCTTGGCGAGCTGACGCGAGTTACTTTTGTGGCGGCAAAAGTAACCAAAACCGCTCATGCCGCGAAGGCGCCCGGCAAACTGCGCCGGGTCCCCTGCGTTTCTCACAGCGAACGGCCGGTTCCGAACTCGCTCCCTTCGGTCGCTCAGACATCCGGAACCGGACTTCCCCGTTCGCTGCTGCGATACTCGGCGCCATCGAGGCAGATGGGGTGGCCGCCAAACGTTCGGTGCATGTCGCGATAGATCTCCGCACGTGATGAGCCCGCACCCGCCGTCGCCGCCGCCGAGCATTGCAGGGCGGGCCGGAAAAAGGGCCGCAGCATGTCTGAGCGTAGAGAGCAAAGCGAACGAAGCGAGTTCGGCGGACCCCGGCCCGACCGAAACGCGCAGGGAACCGGGCCGAAGGACCGGCGGCGTCGCCCGGCAGCGTTTCTTGGTTACTTCTTGGGGCGCCAAGAAGTAACTCGCTAAAGCCGGCGAAGCCGGCGGCGAAACGCTTTTGACTTTTCAATGTGCGAACCGCGCAGAACAACCATCAGTCGGCGGCGAAACCGCTTTTGAAGTTCAAAACCGCAATCGCGTCGGGCAGGCGCCCCCGATGAACACCGGAATATATGACAACCAGCAACCAGTGCTATGGTTCCCCAACCTGATTCGACTACCGGAGCCCGAACCCATGAACAGATTTTCGATTGCCCTGGCACTGTGCCTTGCGCCGCTGACGGCCTTCGGCCAGTCGGCCGACGCCAACCCGCGCGATGCGTGGTGGGATAGCCTGACAGCACTGTGCGGCAAGGCGTTTGCCGGAGAGATGACCGGATTTGCGCGGCCGGCCGACGACGGCTGGCTGGGCCAGCGGGTGGTGATGCACGTGCGCGAGTGCAGCGATAGCGAAATCCGGATTCCGCTGCACGTCGGCGAGAACCGTTCGCGTACCTGGGTGGTCACGCGATCCGGGGACGGCTTTCGGCTCAAGCACGACCATCGCCACGAGGACGGCAGCGAGGATGCGGTGACCTGGTATGGCGGGCATACCACCGATCCCGGGCGCGCGACTCGCCAGACGTTTCCGGTCGACGACTATTCCAAGGCGCTCTTCCTGGCCAACGGACTAGCGGCGTCGACCGCCAATTTCTGGAGCATGGAAGTCCACGACGGCGACAGGTTCGCCTATGAACTGGTGCGCCCGGGTCGCCACTTTCGCGCCGAGTTCGACCTGAGCGAACCGGTGGAGCCGCCACCGGCGCCGTGGGGGCATGAATGAGGCGGGTAGTTCTGGTTAGTTAGTTAGTTTGTTGATTGGTTTTTTGGTTGGCAGATTCGTCGTTTCGTCGCTGCGTTATTCCGACCTACGCAGTTTTCTTGTAGGAGCCTGCTTGCAGGCGAATGGCTACGGAGTCCTGCCTTTGTTCGCCTGCAAGCAGGCTCCTACAGAAATTCCCCGACTCAACAGTATCGGGCTCAGCCCATATCGTCGTCCGGCGCCATGATGGGGTCGGCGCCGGCGCGGATCTTGGCGTCAAGGCCGAGGGTCTCGGGCAGCATCCGGGCCATGAAGAACCGGGCGGTGTCGAGCTTGGCCTTGTAGAACTTCTCACGGCCTTCGCCGGTGACCAGCTTGCGCTGGGCCACGGCGGCCTGCCGGGTCCAGATGAACGCCATCGCGGTCAGGGCGAACATCCTGAGATAGTCGCTGGATGCCGCACCGGCTTCCATGGGGTCGGCCGCCATCTGCTGGTAGATCCAGCCGGTCACGTGTTGCAGCCTGCCCAGCGCCTCGGTCAGCGGCTTGACGAACTCAGCCAGCTCGGGCTCCTGGCAGTCGGAGATCAGCTTCTCGGCGTGCGTGAAGAATGACTTCAGCGTCTCGCCGGAGTTGGCCACCAGCTTGCGGCCGACCAGGTCGAGTGCCTGAACGCCGTTGGTGCCCTCGTAGATCTGGGTGATGCGCACGTCGCGCACAAACTGCTCGACCCCGGTGTCGACGATGTAGCCGGCACCGCCGTGAACCTGCATGCCGAGGTTGGCGACTTCCGAGCCCAGATCGGTGAAATAGGCCTTGATGATCGGCGTCATCAGCGCCACCCAGTGCCCGGCGCGCTCGCGTACTTCGGCGTCCGGATGGTGCTGCTCGAGCTCGAGCTGCACGCCGGTGTAAAGGCCCAGGGCGCGCGCGCCCTCGACCGAGGCCTTGCCGATCAGCAGCATCCGGCGCACGTCCGGGTGGACGATGATGGGGTCGGCCGGCTTGTCCGGGTAGCGCGGGCCGTTCAGCGCACGGCCCTGGAGTCGCTCCAACGCGTAGGCCGCGGCGTTCTGCTGGGCAATCGCCGCCATGCCCAGGCCCTGAAGGCCCGTGACCAGGCGCGCGGCGTTCATCATCGTGAACATGGCCGCGAGCCCGCGGTTCTCTTCGGAGACCAGTTCGCCTATCGCGTTCTCGTAGATCATTTCGCAGGTGGCCGAGGCCTGCATGCCCATCTTGTGGTCGATGCCGCCGCAGCGCACGCCGTTGCGCTCGCCCAATGAGCCGTCCTCGTTGACCAGGAACTTCGGCACGACGAACAGGCTGATGCCGCGCGTGCCGGCCGGCGCATCGGGCGTGCGGGCCAGGACGAGGTGAATGATGTTCTCGGCCATGTCGTGCTCGCCGGCGGAAATCCAGATCTTGGTGCCGGAGATGGCGTAGCGACCGTCTTCGCGTTTCTCGGCACGCGTGCGAATCATGCCGAGATCGGTCCCGCAGTGCGGCTCGGTCAGGTTCATGGTGCCGGTCCAGCGACCCTCGATCATGGGCGGCAGGAAGGTCTGTTTCTGCGCGTCGGTGCCGTGGTGATGGATCACCTCGTAGGCGCCGTGGGTCAGCCCCGGGTAGGCGGCGAAAGACGGGTTGGCGGCGTTGATCATCTCCGACAGCCCAAGCCCGACGAAGCTGGGCAGGCCCTGGCCGCCGTATTCCGGATCGGTGGTCAGCCCCGTCCAGCCGCCCTCGGTGTAGATCCTGTAGGCGTCGTTGAAGCCCGTGGGCGTGGTCACCTTGCCGGCGTCGAAGGTGCAGCCCTCGCGATCGCCGACCTCGTTTAACGGCAGCAATACTTCGGTGCTGATGCGAGCGGCCTCCTCGAGCACGGCATCGATCACGTCCGGTGTCGCCTCGGCCATGGACGGCAATTCCCGGCATTCCTCAAGGTCCAGAAATTCGTGATACAGGAATTTGAAGTCTTCCAGCGGGGCTTTGTAGAAAGGCATGTCGTGATCTCGCGTTGTGGTCGGCCCATACGCTGCCGTATGGAGCCCTCAAGGTACCACATTCGCGAGCTTCGGAATGCCTAGAAACGCCGAACCGACAGCTCGAATCGGTCGTCCCGGCCCGTTGACAGATGCGCATCAGCAGGCCGGAAAACCAGGCGGGGGTTGGGTAGAGCACCGAATCTGGCGCCCGGGCAGTGCCGGTGGGGGCTGGGATTATGCAATGGGAGCTTTCCAGGGCCCACATTGCTTGCCTCGAAGGGCAGCCTATGGAACCGAGTTCCGCCTACGTGTTGACCGGACGACCAGGAACGACTAGGCTGAACTCAAAGCGCCGCCTGAAGAGCGCTTAGTTTTGCCCACCCCAGGAAGAAAAATATTCGGGCCCGCTCATACGGGCCTTACATCGGATGCGTAGTTCCATAGCGAGCTTCGGCTCGGCTTCCGTTTGGCGCTCGCTTGAAAGCCATGTTTGGCGTCATGGATTTCTGCCGTTGCAGTCACGCGCAGCAGACAGCGGGATCAGCGCGGTTTTTCGAGCAAGCGAGACGGCTTCATGAATCCAATCATGATGCCGGTGCTCCAGAGCCGGACGTGTTTCAAGAATTAATCGGAGCCTATGGTTGCGCTTTGACTAAAACCCGTGGGGTGAAAATTATGGCAGACGGATATTGTGCTAATCGGCGGATCGGCAACAGCAAAGCCACCATAGTAATTTCGGTATGTATTTTTTTCTTGATGTCCTCCGCGACATCTCAGGATGAAGATGTCCACCTGGATGGCTTCGAAACCAGTCCGGCGATCGTCTCGGCGCCTTTGACCGAGGTTGCCGAAGAGAACCGATACCTATATCAGGTCGAGATCAGCAATCCGGACCAATTCCCCGTTCAGTTCTTTCTGGAGACAGCGCCGGCCGGCATGGTGGTAGACAGCGAGCACGGCCTGGTTGAATGGCCAGTCCCGCAGCTCGGGGTCCATCGAATCGAAATCGTCGCGGTTGATTCCCGCGGTCGGCTGGATATGCAAATCTACGATCTGTCCGTAGTTCCGAACACGATTCAGATCGTATCCGAGCCTGAATCGCAGGCAATGCTGAATTCGCTATATCAGTATCAGGTCGAGGTGGCGGGCGATACCGAAGGCGTCCAGTATTCGCTTAGCGTTGCGCCGGCCGAGATGACGATTGATCCTGCAACCGGCCTGACCCGCTGGATTACGGCTGCAGAAGGTACTTTCCCTGTCTCGCTGAGCGCCCGGAACCCGCGGGGTCATTCGGGCGTCCAGAGCTTCGACCTCGAAGTGTTGGCTCGCGATCCTGGTGACGCTGTTCTTGGCCAGCTCGCTGGTTTGCACAGCGGCAAGCTATTCATCCGCGAACTCAACAGCGATCAATACTTCGCGCTTTCAGAGGACGGCGAGTTCTCTATCGGTCCTTTCGAAACGCAGCAGCCCTATCTGTTCGAAATCTCGGATCTTTCCACGAGCACGCAAAATTGCGTCCTTAGCAATCACCAAGGCGTGCTCCCACAGCAAGTCGACGAAGCGCTGATCATTCAATGTGCGGCGGGCGATGCGGCCGCAGAGGCGTTGCTGGAGAGCATCGAGCTGCTCGAAGAAAGTGGGGAACTGACGCCTGTCGAAGACATACTTTCCGGCGAATTTGCCGAAAGCCAGCAATCCGAGGGCAGGAGCCGAGAAATCGATCGCGCACACGCATTAGTGCTGGCCGCCGAAGATCCCGATCCGGACTGGATGGGCACGCAGATTGACGGGGACCAGGTGGTCATAACGTCTCCGGGCTCGGTCCATACCGTATCGGCGAGTAAATTCAACGCCGACGACGACATCATCGGCGCCGTTGACACATCGAAGCTTCGTTTCGAGATCCGACTGCAGCGATCCGCCGACGAAATTGAGTGGGTGCCGCGGGAACTGGCCGAAGACATGGTGTTCTGGACCGGCAACCCGGGCGAGTTTCAGGTGCAAGTGCCTTCGGATCTCGGGCACGGGCGGCTCATTGTTGGTCTGCGCCCGGATTTCGAGGATCCGGGTGCGCAGGCGATTGCCGAGAGATGGTCGCAGGCGATCCTGTTCGAAATCTGGCCGGTACGCCCAGGCGTTATCGAGCTCGACCCGTCCAGCGTTCTTTTTCCGAAATCCGGTGAAACCCCGATGGCGCCTGGCTCGGCCTTTTCGATCGAAGAGCTGGAACAGCGCGTCGACGCAGAATTTCTAAACGACAACCTCGTCATGCCGCTCGTCGTCGAGTCGGCTTCGTCTCCTGATGTCGGCGACCTGGTCGACTATCAGTGGAACGGCGATCCGTACGGCGGTCGAATCGTTCATGCTGAGAGCAGAGCTGGCCAGACGTTGCTGCTGCTTTCGCCGGAGTGGAATGCCGTCTACGATGTCATGGACGTGGAAGAAAATTTCCTCGAAAAGCACGGCGTACTGCCAAGCGTCATCGCCTACCGGATCGGCGACGAGATCATCCCCGGCTTTGACGCGCAGCACCGAGACCCGATCGAATCCCTGCAAACGGAAGCCGGACTAGGAGGGGCGCAACCGAAGTCCGGTGCCGGATCCAGCGGCAGCCGTTCGTCGCGATCAGCTGCAAGCGATCTGTTCATTCGAACCTGCGACGGTCCGGCATCCCGCCCGATTCTTGCGGTAAGCAATAAATTCAAGCTTTCTCCCCCGGAAGCATCGGTGAGCTTGACCGTAGCTACCGGAGAGCGCGCCAGCACACTGGATATTGACTGCTCCTGGCAAGCCAACCCAGATAAGCGCTTTGCAATGCCCCTGGTCGTGGCCGGTCCAGCCGGCGTTATCGCGCAAAAGCTCTTTGGAACCGAAGTGGGCGTTCGACCGACCGGCAAGGTAATCCTGGACGCGCGTGCCGAGGTCTCGGCGTTGCTTGCCTTCAAGGCTTCATTCAGCACCAGAGATGGCCTGCAGACCAATATGCCGGAGCTTCCACGTACTTCACTTGCATTTGACAGTCTCGACGGCCCGCCAATACAGCTCAGCAATCGGATCGGCTCGAATCTTGGCGTTGTCTTCTTTGCCAATGCCTTGAGTACGCGCGGGATACTCGGAAAGCTGGCAAGGCTTTTCACCAGCGATGAAATCGAGATTGGTGTCGAAGCAAGCGTGTCCTTGGGTATCGGGGTCGGATTCTCTGGCGCAAACGCTGCTGCCGTCCACCAAGGTGCAAGCTCTCAGGTCTTTACGGACTTGAAATTCTGCGCCAAAGTGGGGATTAACGCATCGCTGTTGAAAATTCTACGCTCGATCGTTGGAAATGCAACTGTCGATGTGGAATTGTTCTGCCGAACCTTCAAGGCAGCGATAGGCCCGGAGGCTCCGTTCACTTTCGATCAGGTGCAGGACGACTTTGAAGGCAATGCGGTCGCAACCGGGCTCAGCGCCGGCTCCGTATTTGAGCTGGTTTTCGGAAGAAACGCATCCGGGATCGTTGCGCCGAGCAACAGAAGTCTTTTCGAATCGATATTCGACGACCGGCATGACTCGATTTCCTACGATCTGGCCGAATGTCCAGACCGCAATTCGAGCGCAGGAGGTGGCGCACCCGATCGTATCACCGGAGACTTGATCGTCTGCGCGCACTCCCTAGTATGCGGCAAAGCCGATAAGCAAGTCGAGCTATGTGGCACGGGCCTGTCGATTTCGCCGGTCACCGCTTCAGGATTCTTCGGAGAGCAGGTGAGCGCCGAGGGAAAGATCAAGGCACTGTCTCCTCGGGGACTCCTCGACGCCATCGAGGTCAACGTCAGTGGCGACCCGCTCAGTCCACAAATCTCGCCGCTACGGCCGCTTATGCTCTCCAGCTCGCGGCCGGAGCGGCCGCTGTCGTTCGAAAGCCAATGCGAGGCACAAGGCGTTACGCGCGGTCAATCCGAGATCCAGACCTTCGTCGAGAATATTCTGCCAGGGCAGGCGTCAAACATACGCTTATGCCGATGCGATCCCGGAGATCGCGACTGCGATCGGATCTGGGGCTCGCCGCATCTTCTGACCGCGGATGGCCTGGCTCTGGACTACTACGCCTCGGGCGACTACGTGCTGGCACGGGCCGACGGCCAGCAGCCGATTGAGGTGCAGGGCCGGTTTCTAGCAGGCTACGACGTTTCGTGGCCACAGGCCGTGGCACTCAAAGTGGGTTCCGACATTGTGGAGATTCATACGGATACCTTCAACGGCGCCAGTATCGTCAGTCACCGGCTGCGCATCTGGGTTAACGGCGTGGAGCCTGTGGAACCCGGTCGGTGGCAGCCATTCAGGAATACGCGGGTGCTGCGACTGCCGGATGGCGGGCTGATTATTCTCGAAGCGGTCATCGACCGATTCCTGGGTGGCGTGAGCGATCCGAGCCGGATACTTGTACTGATGCCTGAAGATCACGAGTTCCCTGATTTCGGTGTTCGCGTACAAAGCTTGATGTTTGACCAGTCGGAAGCATCCGATTTCAGAGATACGCCGCCGATCCTGAGCGTATCGATGCTGCGAGGTGAAAGCATTCTTGGTCGGGACTCAGGCCTTCTCGGCAGCAATGACGCGGACGAAACCAACGATCTGACGCTGCGCGGGGGATCGGTCATTGCCTTCACCGAGGGTCTCACCTGGACCGAACTCTACGCCCAGTTCGGCGCAAGCTGGCTCGTGCGTCCCTACGAGTGCCTGTTCCGAAACGGCTGCATCGATCCCCAGTTTCCCAAGCTGCCGGCGGTGGTGGACCCGGACCGCCGGCAGTTCGCCGAAGCGGCCTGTTTCGGGCTCGAAGGCTGGTATCGCGAAGCGTGCATTCACGATGTAGGCTTGAGCGGCTCGGCCGAGCTGGTCCAGGCCTTGTATCGGAACGTCGAAGACCTGAACTTCATGGCCGACCGGATCAAGCGTCCCGGCGCCGACTTCCCGTTCCTGACGCTTACAGCAGGCGCCGCTGAGGCCGTAGACAGCTACGAGTTGCATCATTTCACGGTCGAGCGTGTCGAGGGCCAGGGGCCGTTCATGCTTACCGTCCGTCCGCCGAAGGGCACTACCGCAGTGCTGCATTCAACCGGCGGCGGCAGTCTGACCGGCGACGGCGACCTGCTGGTCGACGCCGTTCGTCTGTCATGTATCCCCGATCCGGAGTGGTCTGAAATCGGCGCGGCGTGGCCGAGCGAGGGCCGGCTGGAACTGTGGGCCGTGGATCCGATCTCCGGAACCGCAGAGACCCGACTGGGCGAAATGCCGTTGCCGGCGGAGCGCTCGAACGAGTACTGCACCGGCATCCGTTTCGATGTCGACTCCGAATTTCTCAGCAACGCGGTGCTGCAGATCGAGAACACCGACGAACAGCAACGATACGTCCAGCTGCAGCCTGAACCCTGGACAGACATCGCGGCGCCGGCCTTGGAAACGATAGCGATCTGTCCAGGTTGCGAGCTTCAACTCGATCTTGGATTGCAGTGCCACGGCGGGCTGCAGAAGCTGGGCATGATGCAGGTCACCGATACTGCCGGCAAGCTGCTGGAATCGCGCGAACTGGTCTGTGCTACCCCGGCAGGCACTGCTTTTCCGAGAATTTCTTTGGACAAGGTTTTTCAGGCGACCGAAAATGCTATGTACATCGCCCCGGACAACCGGATATGGGATCTGGTGAAGGAGCAGAACCTGCACCCTAATCTGCCAGAGCCGGATCTCTATTGGATGGGGAAACCTACGCCGATGGCCGACCACGCCTTTGGCGGCAGCAGAATTGTACAGATCGTGCCGGGAGGTGACGGCGCTGGATCCGACCGTTCCGGACATTTTCTGGCGCTGGACGAAAATGGTCGGGTCTGGGTATGGGGGCAGAATTTTAAAGGGCAGCTCGGAATTCCATCATGCGCTCTTGGTGACGAAAACGGCTGCCGGCCGGGGATGACTAACAACGACAGTGACAGGCATGACACGCCCGTGATGCTTGAGTTCGATCGTCTGCCTGCCACCATCAAGCAGATCGCTGCCGGCCAGGAGTTCAGTCTGGCATTGGATACCGATGGCAACGTCTGGTCGTGGGGGGCTAATTGGCGGTTCGCGCTGGGACGAGGGGGAGACGAAAGAGACCATCGGTCGACGCCCGGTAAAATCAGCAGTTTCGGTGCACTGATAAGCCCGCCGCCAATCGACCTGGTGGCGACGGGCGGATCCAGCACGGGTTTCGCAAGAGCTGAAGACGGGCGCCTTTTTGCTTGGGGCGCCAACTTTAGCGGTGCCCTGGGAACGGGCAGCGGGCAGAATTCCAAACGCTTTCCGGACCAGGTCGTGTTTCCCGACCCGGCAGGTACGCCCGTTGCCATATTCCCGGGACCTAGCGGTAGTCTCGCTGTCGACGACCTCGGGCAACTGTGGGGCTGGGGGGGAAATGACAGAGGTCAGGTCACTCACCTCGATTCCAGAGATACGATCAATGAACCTGTTCGGATCGTGTCACAGGGTGGCGCCTCACTGCGGTATCAATGGGCAATGCGAAGCTCGTTTGCATCCTATGCAATGGACTTTTACGGACGTCTTTGGGCGTGGGGCGGCAACTCTCGCGGTGGTCTGGGCCAGGGCGATTTCGAGGAGCGCGAAGGACATTTTCCGGTCGATCTGTCGAGACTAGGCGGGTCAGCGGTTCTCGCAGCGGATACCTCAGGCGACGGTGGGGTAATGATTGAAGACAGTAGCCGGCGCGTCTGGGGCTGGGGCATGGGCAGTCTGATGCCCAATGGTTTTCGTAGCCATGAACCGCTGCCCGTTCTGATACAGGATCGTCCCGACGGACGGCCCGATGTGAAGGTCTCGAGCCTGGCGGGCGGCGAATGGCTGTTCCATGGCTCGGCCCGGCTCGAGACCATCGCCGTGATCGAAGCTTTCGATCAGGCGCGCCGCACGCACGAGTCCAGGCGCATTTCGATCTCCACGAACGGGCTCGTGTTCGCGCTGAGCGGTACGGATGAACTTGACCTGCCCCGCGGCCGCAAGGTGCGTGACGCGATACTTGCCGATGCCCGTGAGATTTGCGCGCGGCCCGGACTTGTTACGGTGGAATTCGATATTCTCGACGAAAACGGCGAGGCCCTGGCTCGGCACGAAGTCGAGGTGACGTGTCAGTACCCGGTCCGGTTTGAGCTTGCGAAGGGACTGGATCAGAGCCGGATCCAGGTGCGAAACGACTGGGAAGAGAATCTCGAAATCGTGATCTCGGCGGTCGACGGGCTCACGCATGAACCCGTGGAGGACTATCCGCTGACGATCTGTGCTGCTTGTGAAACGGAAGTTGAAATCCACCAGGTTTGTCCGGTGATCGGGCGGCATCTTCTCGCTCGCATCGAGATCAATTCCGAGGACGATCAGTTCAGCGAGTTGCGAAAACTCGATTGCGGGCGAACGAACTCGCAGATCCACGCGGTCGAAGGCGCGACGTTCATCACCGATCATCTTGGAACGCCGTGGGCTTGGGGTTCGAAAATTAGACTGGGGCTGGGCGAATCCGGCCAAGCCCTACCCGATACCGTAGAGCAACCCGTCGAGCTGGTGCGCGACGAACGCTTCGGGGGCGGGCTTGGGGACTTCACCTCCAATATTGCCCAGTATTTCCAGAGCGAACGAATGGTACAAGCGCGGGACCTGGATCGACGCCTTTGGGTTTGGGGTCTTGGTAGCAATGGTAGTACTGGAACAGGTATCCATTCCTTTACTCATGACAGCGCGGCAATACGTCTAGATTCTCCGCAGCCGGTCGGCGGCGCGTTAGCCGATGCCTGGATAGCATCGTTTAACACTATCCTTCCAAGTGCGCTTGATCGGCGTGGGCGAGTCTGGCAGTGGGGTAGCAATCGAACGGGACTAAACGGAAACCGGGTCGCCTCGGACCAGGTTTGGCCAAAACCCGTCGATTTGCCTGTTCCAATGAGAGTTTCTGCGACGCTTACTAAGCGCGGCTTCAGGCCTCATTCGCTTGCCATTACCGCTGATGCGCTGGAAATTTGGGCTTGGGGAGACGTGCCGCTCTGGATGGCCGGAGAACAAATACACTCTAACTCAGAGCCTTGCAATCTTGCCCAGAACGGACCCAACGGCTGCACGCCTTTTTTGCTGTCCGAAGATGGCTTGGATGGCCATCCAATCCGGGATTTGGTCGTAGCTCGCGACGTCGCGATGTTTTTAGACGCTTTGGGCAGAGTATGGCAATGGGGCCGTATTGATACTAGTACCACAATTCTTGATCAGCCAGAACTTCTTGATCTTGCGCCTCTCGGTGGTGCTCGCGTTGTCGGGATCGGCATTAGCCAGGAGGATAACAGTCGGCCCCCTGCTTTTTTTGTGCAAGACGAAAACGGGTACGTCTGGGCGCGGGGTACGAATTCCAATTTTGTGCTGGGGACAGGTAACATTGGAACCGCTTTTGAGGAGGAATTTCAGCGAGTCGCGTTTCCCGACAACGCCGGGCGCATTCTGGAGATCGCCGCGACGGCGGACTATGTGCTTGCCCTCGACGAGAACCACTGTTTTTGGGCGTGGGGCAGGGACTTCAACGGCACTGACCCAGCAAGCCCATTTCTGGGAACCCCATTTCAGTTCTGGATGCCGGTGTCGGCGCTGCATCAGTTCTCGTCCCCGGGGTGCCCTGTCTCGACCCCGCCCGTTATCGTTTCAGAACCAGCCAGGGTGGCATCAACTGCCGAGCCGTACTCCTATCAGGTCGAGGTTTTCAATCAGGACGGCTTTCCGATCGAATTCTCGTTGAACGAGTTTCCTGACGGACTCGCGGTGGATGCCCAGACGGGTCTGATCACATGGCAGACGCCGACTACAGGCCTCTACAGTGTCGAAGCCCAGGTGACGGATTCCCGAGGTCATCGGGATACGCAGTGGTTTGCGCTCCTCGTCTCGGAGCCCGATTGAGTTGCGTCGACGATTGCCGATCCGCCAACGGTGATTCTTTACGCTGGCCGCTTTCAATTACCTGGCGTCGACAAGGAATGTCAAATACGGCTTCAGGCGCCTTCCTGCACGGGCTGAGCAACATGACTAATCCGAGATATGTCTCGCAGTCTCGACAAAATCAGCGGCCCGGAACGAGGAAACGCGTTTAAGGCATCAAAAGGCTGGCCAGCAGCCCGGCGAACAACGTGAAGCCGACCCAGTGGTTGCTCAGAAACGCCTTGAAGCAGGCCTCGGGTTCGCGATTCCGAATGCGCCATAGCTGGTGCTGCAGGAGGCCGAACGCGATCGCCACGCCGGCGAACCAGGCAGGGTGGGGCATGAAGCGCAGGCCGAAGATCACCAGCCCGGCAACGAACAGGCCCATCAGTGCCGCGATGATGGGCACGTC
>MDTG01010725.1_pt1 | contig 20815 bp, 24 predicted proteins | sample 811421 | NCBI WGS metagenome assembly MDTG01 (sample SAMN05326645, study PRJNA326480) | marine metagenome | isolation source: seawater | place: Pacific Ocean: South East | collected 2011
GATTATGGCCAAGAAGCCATTGAAATTTTATTACAAGTAATGGAAAATAATAGAGATGATTTAGTAGTAATTTTAGCTGGGTATAAAAATAAAATGGAAAAATTCTTTGAAAGCAATCCTGGTTTTAGATCAAGGATTGCACATCATATTGAATTTCCTGACTATTCATCTGAAGAATTAGTTGAAATAGGAATAAATATACTTTCAAGTCAAAATTATTTTTTAACAAATGACGCAATTCAAGTTCTCAGACAGTATATCGAAATTAGAAGAAAACAACCTCATTTTGCAAATGCTAGATCTTTAAGAAATGCTTTAGATAGAGCTAGGTTAAGACAAGCAAATAGAATTTTTAACGAATTTAAGGGAAATATAAGCGTGAAAGAGTTGAGCACTATAGAAGATATTGATATAAAAAAGAGTAGAGTATTTTCTGGTGGTATTGACTCTAAGTAATTTAAAAATCTTCTAGTGGATTAAATAAATCGTTTACAATAAGCTGTTCGCTTTTTTTTGTTTCTATTCTAGATGCTAAATATCCTAATCTGCTAGAAGAATAACTATCGGCACTTTTATAAAGTATTGACTCAATTATTGAAGAATATTCATATCTTTTATTGACTATATCTAATCCTTGAAAGGTAACCCAGCTTATTCCTTGAGCAGGTCCTGAAATTAATGATAGAGGGTTGAATGAATTATCAGCTATGAACCCTACAAAACCTCTAATAGAACTAGGACCTAATAAAGGAATTTCTAAATACGCTCCTGTAGGTATTTCGTAATAACCAAATGTTTCATCGAACTCAGTATCTTCTGAAAATAGATTAATGTAAGAAGCTAAATCAAATATACCTAAAATACCAATTGAGCTATTTAATGCAAAGCGACCCAAATCCTTCGTTGCAAACAAAAATTCTCCTTGAATCAGATGATTAATCATTCTCTTAGGTTCTTCTATATTATTTTGGAAGTTAGCAAGGCTTAGTCTAACAAATTGTGGTACAGTGGATCCATAAACTTGAGAAGATGGCTTTAACACAAAAGTATCAATTTTTTTATTAAAATTATGTATCCTTCTATTATTTTCTTCAAATGGATCAAGGTCTTGAATTTTTTTTTCTTTTTCTACAACACTTTGGCAGGCATTATTCAAAAGAAATATAAATATTAAAAATGCTTTAAAGATTTTTTTATTGTTATTTTTCATTTTAAATTTATTTTTGATTAATTTTGTAAGTTTTTAATAATTATAATAGTATTGTTTATCTCTCAAGTTAAAATATTTTTTTAAAGATAGAATTTAAGTTTATGTTTTAAATTAAAATTAGATATGCTAGTGCAAATAAAATATATTTTAATTTATATAGTAAGGCTAAGATGGATATTTTTTTTTATAACTCACTTTCAAAAAAAAAGGAGTTATTTTTACCTTTAGATAAAAATAATGTTAAGATGTATGTTTGCGGTCCTACTGTTTATGACAGAGCACACATTGGAAATGCAAGACCAGTAATTGTATTTGACCTTATATTTAGAATTTTAATATCAAAATATGGCAAAAATTCTGTAAATTATGTAAGAAACTTTACAGATGTAGATGATAAAATTAATCAAAAATCTAAAGAAAGTTCAAAATCAATTAAAGAAATAACAAACGAAACTATTAAATGGTATTATGAAGATATGGACTATTTAAATGCCTTAAGACCTACTTTTTCTCCAAGAGCAACTGAATATATAAATCAAATGATTTCTCAAATCTTGATATTAATTGAAAAGCAACATGCTTATCAAAATCAAGATGGAACAGTTTTTTTTTCAACAAAAACTTATAAAGAATACGGATTGTTATCTAAACTTTCGAAAGAAAAAATATTATTAGGATCTCGTGTTGAAATAAATAAAAATAAAAAAGATCCTTCGGATTTTGTTCTTTGGAAACCATCAGATAAAAATGATCCAGGTTGGAATAGTCCTTGGGGTTTTGGTAGACCCGGTTGGCACATAGAGTGCTCATCTATGATTAAAGAGATTTTTGGTTATGAAATTGACATTCATGGCGGAGGACAAGATCTTATTTTCCCTCACCATGAAAATGAAATTGCTCAAAGCAAATGTGCATTTCCAAATAAAAAATTTGTTAAATTTTGGATGCATAATGGGCTCGTTCAAATTGAAGGAAAAAAAATGTCAAAATCTCTCGGAAACTTTTTAACAGTAAATGATTTAGTAAAAAAAGAGATTTCTGGCGATGTTATTAGGTTTATACTTTTATCTAGTCATTATAGACAACCATTAGATTGGCAAAATAAAAGAATAAAGGAGGTTGAAGGTATTATAAATAAATGGAGTAACTCTACCAAAGAAATTTCTGCAGAAGATAATTTCGATAATAATTTTTTATCAGCTTTGTATGATGATGTTAATACTCCATTAGCAATATCTTTTTTACATAAATTTGCAAATAATAACGATTGGGCAAATTTAAAAAAATGTTCTTCTTTACTAGGTTTTGAATTTTCTTCTAATGAAAAAAATGAAAACGATTTAGATGAAGATTTAATAGTTAAGATCTCAGATTTGATTGAAAAAAGAAATATTGCAAGAATAGAAAAAGATTTTTCAAGAGCTGATGAAATTAGAAATAAACTTTTAGATTGTGGAATTCTTTTAAAGGATAATAAAAAAGAGACAGTTTGGGAATTTATTAACAAATTAAAAAAGCAAAAATTAAGAGAAATTTTATGAAAAAAGAAAAAATTTTTTTTTACGATACTACTTTGAGAGATGGACAGCAAACTCAAGGAGTAAATTTTTCTGTCGATGACAAAATGACTATTTCCAAAGCATTAGACAGTTTAGGTATTGATTATATTGAAGGAGGGTGGCCTGGTAGTAACCCTACAGATAGTAAATTTTTTTCAAGTTTGCCTGCTTTAGATAATTCTGTAATTACTGCATTTGGAATGACAAAAAGAAATGGCATCTCAGCTGAGAATGATGATTTATTGTCTGAACTAATCAATTCAGATGTTTCTGAGATTTGTATTGTTGGTAAATCAAATGAATATCATGTAGAAAATGCATTGCAAATTACCTTAGATGAAAATATTTTAAATATTAAAGAAACTGTTAAGCGAATAAAAAAAAATAACAAAAAAGTTATTTTTGATGCTGAACATTTTTTCGATGGTTTTAAATTAAATCCTGATTACTCCATTAAATCCATTTTTACAGCTTTAGAAAGCGGTGCTGAATGCATTGTTTTATGCGATACAAATGGAGGAACTTTACCTTTTGAGACTTTTAGTATTGTTAAAAAGGTAATTAATCTTGGAATACCCAGAAATAAAATTGGAATACATGCTCACAATGATACAGGAAATGGAGTTGCTAACTCCCTTGCTGCTGTAGATGCTGGAGCAAGGCATATTCAAGGTACAATTAATGGTTTAGGTGAAAGATGCGGAAATGCTGATTTAATTTCTATTATTCCAACAATTATTCTAAAAGAACCTTATTCTTCCAAATTTAAAACAAATATTACAAAAAAATCATTAACTGATCTTACAAAAATATCACGACTTGTTGATGATATTTTAAATCGAATACCTTCTTTGTCAGCGCCTTATGTTGGTCCATCTGCATTTTCTCATAAAGCAGGACTTCATGCAAATGCAGTGATGAAAATGCCTGAAACATATGAACATATAAATCCAAAAACAGTGGGAAATCTAAGAAAAATTCCTATTTCTAATCAAGCTGGAAAATCAAATTTAATTGATAGGTTAAAAAATGCAAAAATAAATTGGGTAGGTAAAGAAGATCAACTAATTAATATTTTAAATGAAATTAAAATTAAAGAAGAAGAAGGGTTCTCTTATGATAATGCATCAGCTTCATTTGAATTATTGGCAAGAAGGGTACTTAATGAAATTCCAAAATTTTTTGAAGTAAAACGTTATAAGGTTACCTCAGAAAAAAGAAAAAATAGATATAATAAAATGGTAAATTTTTCTGAAGCTGTTGTTGTTTTAAGAATTGGAGAAAAAAAAGTTTTATCTGTTTCTGAAAGTGTAGATGAATATGGTAAAGATAGAGGTCCAATAAATGCTCTTTCTAAAGCAATATCGAAAGATTTAGGACCTTACCAGTCTACAATCGATGATATAAAATTGGTAGATTATAAGGTAAGGATAACTTCTGGAGGGGTGGGAGCTGTGACAAGAGTTTTGATTGATAGTGAAGATTCTAATGGAAAAAGATGGTCTACAGTAGGAGTGTCTACGAATATTGTTGACGCAAGTTTTCAAGCTCTTTTAGATTCTATTTTATGGAAATTATGTGAAGAGGAGGTAAAACCAGTTTGAGTTTAAAATATTGTGCAGATTTTGTTTATTTTAATGATAAAGATAGATTTACAAGTCTGATGTTTTTGAAATCTTTTGAAAGAGAAAAAATTTTTCCTTTATTTGCTTTCTATTTAGAAATTTGTAAAATTCCTTGGATAATTAAAGAGGAAGGACTAGCAGAAATAAAAATGATGTGGTGGTATGAAAAAATTGCAGAATCTAATTTGAACCAAAAAAAAACAGATCATCCCATACTTGATCCACTTTTAAAAGTTATAAAAGAAAATAAACTTCCAATTGAAAAATTTTTAAAAATTATAAATACAAGAAAATTTGATATTTACAAGAAACCTCACAAAAACTTTTCAGATCAGATTAAATATTTTTATAATTCTTCTGGAACTATAATGGATCTAACATATCTTTGTTTAGTTAAAAATGATGTTAGTAATATAAATAGATGTGCTCATAATTTTGGTTTTCTTCAAGGAGTAGGAAATCTTGTCTCTAATTTACCAATATTAATAAATTCAGGAAGAAGTGTAATTTTTTATGAAACTGATTTAAAAAATGGATTTATAGATTTAGTTAAGTTTTCATTGAATGTATATGAAAAAAACATTGTTATACTCTCTTTATTACCAAAAAGTTCAATAAAATATTTTTTACCAGCAGCAATTTCTGTTGAAATTTTAAGAAATGCAATTAAAAATCCAGAATCTTTTATTTCAAATGGATTTAAGATGAGTACGTTTAAAAAAAGAATTTTATTATTTAAATCTTTTTACTTAAATAAAATTTAAAAATTCTTTTAATCAAAAATGGGAGAAAAAATTTGAATATAGAATTAACATATGAAAAAGTTGTGTCAAAAAGTGGAAAAACTGATCAACTAATTATTTTTCTTCATGGCTATGGAGCTAATGGTGCTGACCTTTTGAATATATCTCAATCATTCAAAAATTATTTTCCTAACATGAATTTTTTAGCTCCAAATGCTCCTTTTCAATGCGAAGGTCTTCCTGGTGGGTATAAATGGTTTAATTTACCTTGGTTAGATAATTCTAGTGAAGATGATTATATAAAAACTTTTGAAGAATCAATTAATGTTTTGGATAAATGGCTATCTCAAAAAATTTTAAATGAAAATGTAGAAGATAAAAATGTGTTTTTGTTTGGATTTTCTCAAGGTACAATGCTAGCTTTACATTCTGCAACTAGAAGAAAAAAAAAATTAGGAGGTGTATTAGGTTTTTCTGGAAAACTAATTGAAGAAACAAGGCTCGATAAACATCTCTTATCAAAATGTCCTATTTTATTAATTCATGGAGATCAAGATGATGTTGTCCCTTACAATAATTCAATAGATGCTTCAGAAAAATTAAAAAGAAAAGGATTTCATGTTAATTTTCATTTGACTAAAGGAATAGGTCATGGAATTTCACCTGAAGGTTTGCAACACGCACTAAACTTTCTTAATCAAATAAATCAATAAGCAATTAGGATATATTATTTTTTATGTCTGAGATAATTTTAAAAGAAAATAAAAAAAATAATTTGTCAGATTATACTGCACTTGTATTAAACGCTGATTATAGACCATTATCTTATTTACCCTTATCTACTCTATCTTGGCAGGATGCTGTAAAGGCTACTTTTTTAGAAAGAGTAAATATTGTTTCAGTTCATGATATTGCTATAAGATCACCATCTGTATCATTAAATATTCCATCTGTAGTAGTTTTAAAAAAATATGTAAAAAGGACCAATATTTCAATTTTTAATAGAGCAAATATTTTTCTTAGAGACGATTTTAGCTGTCAGTATTGTGGTTCGAGTGGTCCTCTTACTTTTGATCATGTTATTCCTAAAAGTAAAGGTGGAAAAACTTCTTGGGAGAACGTAGTGACTGCTTGTATATCATGTAATGTAAAAAAAGGGTCTAAAGATATAAAAACTGTTGGAATGAAAATGAAAAGAAAACCTTTTTGTCCATCTCCAGAGTTTCTCATAAAAAAAGGTTTTGATGCTAGAGGGAGTGATATTCACTATACTTGGAAAGACTTTATTTAAAGTCTTTTGATAAATTTTTGTAAAACTTCGCAAACCAATAAATTGATAAAAGAGACGAAAATATAAAATTCCAACTTGCCATTGAAATTCCTAAAAACTTCCAATTTATTTTTTTACATGAAACAAAAGGTGAATTATATATTTCTTCTAAAAGATCATTAGAATTGAATTTTTTTGTATCTAGAAAGCTACCGCAATTCATTTGATTTTCAAACAAATTTAATTCAATTAATACATGATATCCTGATATAATAACGCTTGAGATCATTATTAAAAAACAAAAAATAAAAAAATATTTTTTTAATAATAATTGAAAAGAAAAAAATAAAGAAAAAACAATTATTAAAAAGTGGGGTATTCTCTGTATGTTACATAATCTACAAGGCTCAATTTTTTCAATAAATTGAAAATAAAATGCAACTATTAACATTAAGGAAGAAGCAATTGTTCCCATAAATATATAATTTAATTTAAATTTTATATAATTTTTAATAATAAAAATCCCATAATTAGAATAAATATGAAGCCTAATGAAAACAATAATGTATATCTTTTAAACATTCTATCAAACTTTTCTCCGTAATGAAAAATCAATAATGCGATTATAAAAAATCTTAGTCCTCTAAATATAAAAGAAAAAATTAGAAAATAACCTAATGGAAGAGATAACATTCCTGATATTAGTGCAATAACTTTATATGGAAAAGGTGTAATACTTCCTATAATTACTGCAATAATACCATACTTTTCGTATATAATTTCAAATTTTTGTGCTTTTTCAGAAAGACCGTAAAATTTAATTAATTCATAACCAATTTCATTCCAAAGTATTTGTCCAATTAAATAACCTACAGCTCCACCTAAAACAGAAAAAAAAGTTGCAATAAATGCTATAAACAAAAATTTCTTTTTATTGCTTAACACTATCGGAACAATAAAAATATCAGTAGGAATAGGAAATATTATTGATTCTAAAAAAGATATTAAAGATAAAAAAGGAATAGCAAACCTTGATTTTGACTTAATCAGAATATATGAATAAAACTTGATTATCATACTAAAAATAATTAGATATTATTTTAATTTTATGACAAGTTTTTTTTATGCCCGAGTGGCGGAATGGTAGACGCAGCGGATTCAAAATCCGCCATCCTTACAGATGTGAGAGTTCGAGTCTCTCCTCGGGCACCAATGCTTAGTTTTTTTTAGAAACATTTTTGTTCTCTTTCTTTATAGGGAGTAATATTGAAATGATTTCTGTAACATTTAGAAAAATGAGACGGAGATGAGAAACCACATGACATTGCCACATTTATTATAGACATATTTGTTTGAGTAAGTAAGTTCTTAGATTTTTTTAATCTCAATTCCATAAAGTACTTTTTGGGAGAAAGGTTTAAATATCTTCTAAATAATCTTTCAAGTTGTCTTGTTGACATTCCTACTTTTTTAGCAAGAAATGAAGGCGAAACTGGTTCTTCTATAGAGTTTTCCATAATTTCCAAGACTGATGAAAGTTTTGGATGTCTAATTCCTATTCTTTTAGGGAAAGATAATCTTTGATCATCTTTATCCGTTCTTACGGAAGAGTGGTTCATTTTATCTGCAACTAAGTTTGATAAATCATTACTGTGAATCTTAGCAATTATATATAAAAATAAATCTAGCGAAGCTGTTCCACCTGCAGATGTAAAACAATTTCCATCTACTGAATAAACAGAGGATGATAAGTTATAGTCTGGAAATTCTTCTAAAAAATTTTCTCTACTTTCCCAATGTATTGTACACTTTTTATCTTTTAACAAACCTGCCATAGCCATAATTTGCGTTGATGTATACATACCAATTATGTTTATGCCTTTTCTGTAGTGCCTTCGTATCCAAGCAATCAATTCTTTAGAAGACTCTTTTTTAACATTTTCTCCGCTACAAATAACAATGTTTTCATTTCTTTTGACATCTTCTAACAAACAATCTGTTTTGATAATTAATCCATTAGAAGATTTGACCTCTAAATTATGAACTGATAGAAGTTTCCAGGAAAAGATTTTTTCTCCAGTAATTTTATTTGCAAGTCTTAGAACTTCGATTGTAGATGAGAAATCTGACAAAGAAAAATTGTTTAGTAAAACAAAATTAAAATTATTATTACTAATATTTGTTAAAGTTTTTTTTTCTGATTTTGTTTTAAAAGAAATTGATTTTTCGATATTCATTTTTGGACCTAGATATTTTCTATAAAAATGATGTTGAAAACTAAAAAGGTCAACAAAAAAATTAATTTAAAAAAATTCTTTATCAATTGTATGGAAAGGCTGGTTTTTTTATTTTATTTAGACTATACGATTATCTTGAGTAATTATGGGGGTTATATGAATAAAAATTGGAAAAAATCTGACTGGCGTTTTAAAGAAAGAGTACAAATGCCAGATTATGATAATTCAAAGGCTTTAAAAAAAGTTGAAGAAAAGTTATCATCATACCCTCCTTTAGTTTTTGCTGGTGAAACAAGAAAGTTGAAATCACAGCTTGCAGAAGTCTCTAAAGGTAACGCTTTTTTGTTGCAAGGTGGAGATTGTGCAGAAAGCTTTGAAGAATTCAGTGCAGATTTAATAAGAGATAGTTATAAAGTGTTACTTCAGATGGCGGTAGTATTAACTTTTGGCGGAAAGAAACCAATAGTAAAGATTGGAAGAATGGCTGGGCAATTTGCTAAACCTAGATCATCTCCAGTAGAGAAGGTAAATGGTATAACTTTGCCTTCCTATAGAGGAGATATAATCAATTCAATTTTTGAAGATAACATTTCTAGAAAACCTGATCCAGAAAGAATGTTACAAGCTTATACTCAGTCTGCAGCATCTCTAAATCTTTTAAGAGCATTTTCAAGTGGAGGATTTGCTGACATAAGTATGGTTCATTCATGGACATTGGCCAGCACTCAGTCTGCAAAAGGTTATAAAGATTTTTCTCTTCTTGCAGATAAGATTTCTGAGTCTTTGGAGTTTATGAAGGCTGCAGGAGTAACTTCTTCAAACACTGATAGTTTAAATAAAGTTGATTTTTATACAAGTCATGAATCATTGTTGTTGGAATACGAAGAAGCGTTGTGTCGTATTGATAGTACTACTGGACTTCCAGTAGCAGGTTCTGGTCATATGTTATGGATAGGGGACAGAACCAGACAATTGGATGGTGCTCATGTTACTTTTTGTAGTGGTATCCAAAATCCTATAGGAATTAAATGTGGTCCGTCATTAAAAGAAGATGAACTTATAAAATTAATTGATAAATTAAATCCTGAAAATGAACTTGGTAGGTTAACATTAATTACAAGGTTTGGTTCAGGAAATAGTGAAAAATATTTACCTAAATTAATAAAAAAAGTAAAATGTGAAGGAAAAAACGTTGTTTGGTCATGTGATCCCATGCATGGAAATACTGTTAAAGCTTCAAGTGGACATAAAACTAGGCCATTTTCTAAAATTTTAAAAGAGGTAGAAGATTTTTTTGAAATCCATAAAGTTGAAGGAACTTTTCCTGGAGGAATACACATTGAAATGACTGGAAAAGACGTAACAGAGTGCACCGGTGGAATGCAAGAAATAGGAGAAGAAGACTTATCTTCTAGATATCACACTGCTTGTGATCCACGTTTAAACGCTAGCCAATCTCTAGAATTATCTTTTTTAGTTGCTGAAGAGTTACAAAAAAGGTCTAGGTTAAAATAAATTTTTCAATGATGAACGAAAATATAAAAAATGGAATTTTGGTTGTTTTATCTTCTCCATCTGGCGCTGGAAAAACAAGTATTGCCAAAGAATTAATTGAAATAGATAATAATTTAAAATTTTCAATATCAGTGACAACCAGGCCACCAAGAAGTAATGAAAAGGATGGTAGAGAATATTTTTTTAAAACGGAAAAAGAATTCGATTATTATATAGAAAAAAAACAATTGTTGGAACATGCAAATGTTTTTGGTTATAGATATGGTACCTTAATAGATCAAACAAGAAATCAATTAGAAAAAGGTTTTGATTTACTTTTTGACGTTGATTGGCAAGGTGGAAAACAATTGAAGGACTCTTATTTTAGAAATCAATTGATATCCATTTTTATTTTACCTCCCTCATTAAATGAATTAGAATCAAGATTAAGTAATAGAGGACAAGATAGTAAAGAAACTATACATAATAGGATGAAACAGTCTTTTTCTGAAATAAGTCATTGGAATGAATATGATTATGTTTTGGTGAATAAAAGTTTGAAAGACACTGTAAAAAAATTAAATGAAATAATCTCAGAGGAGAGATTAAATAGAATTAATAAAAGATTAACTGAAAAATTTGTAAATAAACTCGAACAAGAGTTTAAAATTATTAAAAGAAAAAATGATTATAAAATTTAATAAAAAAAAACCTATATTGCCAAAAAATGAAAATTTTTATATTGCCAAAAACGCAACTCTTATTGGAAATGTTAATATCTATGAAAAAGTTTCAATTTGGTTTGGAGCAGTTTTGAGAGGGGATAATGATGAAATTCTTATTCAAAGAGGTACAAATATTCAAGATAATTCAGTATTACATACTGATTTAGGTTTTCCTTTGAAAGTTGGTTCAAATTGTACTATTGGTCATATGAGTTTATTACATGGCTGTATTATTGGAGATAATACTTTAATTGGTATGGGCTCAATAATTATGAATGGTGCTGAAATTGGTAAAAACTGTTTAATAGGTGCTGGTTCTTTGGTAACAGAGGGTAAAAAAATAAAAGATAATTCTTTAGTAATGGGAAGACCTGCTAAAATAATTAGGGATCTTTCAAAGCATGAGATTAAAGGAATTGAAAATTCATCCATTACTTATCAAAAAAAAATTGTCGAATATAAAAAATAAGATTATAAACTTGCATGAAAAATGAATTATATTGAGTGTTTTCGGAATTAATAATGGTAAATAATAATAGTGGTTTTGAGGTTCGTTTAGCAAAGACATCTGAAGATATTATTGCATCTCAGAAGTTACGATATTCTGTTTTTGTGGATGAGTTTGGAGCAAAAACATCAAAAAAACAAATGAAAGAAAAGTTAGAAACTGATGTTTTTGATAATTATTGCGATCATCTCTTATTGATTGATAAAAAAAAGAAATCTGATCTTATTGAAGGTAAAGTTGTTGGAGTTTACAGGCTCATGAAACATTCAAATGCTTCAAATGGAATAGGTTTTTATTCTCAAAAAGAATATGATCTTACCCTTTTATTTTCATCTGGCATGAAGTGTTTAGAATTAGGTAGATCATGTGTAGCTCAAGAATATAGGAATGGTTTAGCATTATATTTGTTGTGGGAAGCTCTAGCACAATATGTCGCCAAAGAAAAAATTGATTTACTTTTTGGTGTTGCTTCTTTCAATGGGGTTGATCCAAGTAAAATTTCTAAAGGTTTAAGTATTCTTCATCACAAGTATATCGCTCCAAAAGATTTAAGAATAAGTGCATTGCCTCACAGCTATTTAAGCATGAATATTATTCCAATGAAAAATATAAATTATGCTGAGGCCATGCATCAAATTCCATCTTTAATAAAATCTTACATAAGACTTGGAGGCGTAGTTGGAGATGGAGCTTTTATTGATTATAATTTTAATACTATAGATGTAGGAATAATTATGGACACTAAAATTGTAAAAAATAGATATAAAAAATTTAATCAAAAATTGTTCTAGATAATTTTAGAGGTTTTAGAAAACATTGAAAAAAATCCTTCCTTATATAAAGTTATTTTTATTTATATTTTTAACATTAATTCTTTTAGTTTTTTTTCTTTTTTTTAGATTTCAAAGCAAAGTTACAAAATTAAAATATCCACACATTAAAATTAGAAAGCTTTGGGCTAAAATAACATTGTTTCTTTGTAATTTAAGAATAATATCTAAATCTACAATAAGTATGAAAGCCGATGCTATAATATGTAACCATATTTCATGGCTAGATATTCTGATACTATTGAGTGAATGTGATATAGTATTTGTTTCTAAAGCAGAAGTTAGAAAATGGCCTGGCTTTGGTTTATTGGCTAGGGCAGGTGATACAGTTTTTATTGAAAGAAAAACAATGTCAGCTAAATTACATCTCCAACAAATATCTGAAAGATTATCAAAATTTGAAAAAATGTGCATTTTTGCTGAAGGAACGAGTTCAGATGGATTATCAGTTTTGCCTTTTAAGTCATCTTTATTTGACATTTTTGTAAATTTTAAAAAAAAATCTAATCAGGATGTTTTTTTACAACCTGTTTCTATTTACTATAAATCTCCGGTAAATCAATATGAAGATTTTTACGGTTGGTGGGGAGAGATGCCTTTATTTCCACATATAATTTCAGTTTTAAGAGATACTGTAGGAGGCAAAGCTTATATTTCTTTTAACGAAATTATTAATGCTTCTCAAACTTTAAATAGAAAAGAGTTATCAAAATTAGTTGAAAATAGTGTAAGAAAGAATTTCAATCAATTATCAAAATATTAATTATTTAAAATTTTTTTTCCATAATAGATATTATCTTTTCCAATATTTTCTTCTATTCTTATAAGTTGATTATATTTTGATAATCTTTCTGATCTGCATAGCGCACCAAATTTCACTTGTTCACAATCTAAACCTACAGATAAATCAGCAATTATATTATCTTCAGTTTCCCCAGACCTATGAGACATTACAGTACTATAAGAAGACTTTTTTGCAAGATTAATGGTTTCAATAGTTTCAGATAAAGTTCCAATTTGATTACATTTTATAAGAATAGAATTAGCAATTCCTTCTTTGATTCCAAGTTCTAACCTTTGATGATTTGTAACAAAAAGATCATCTCCTACTAATTGGCATTTATCTTTAAGTTTTTTACTTAAAATTTTCCAACCTTCCCAATCATCTTCTGCCATTCCATCTTCAATTGAATAAATAGGATATTTATTCACCAGGTTTTCTAAAAATTCACAATTTTGTTCACTATCCAACAACATATCATTTTTATTAAATTTGTATTTTCCTTTTTCAAAATACTCTGTCGAAGCGCAGTCAATTGCGAGCATTATATCTTCATGAGGTCTATATTTGGCTTTTTCAACAGCTTTTAATATTAGATCAAGAGCTTCAGAGTTTGTTGCAAGGTTTGGAGCAAAACCTCCTTCATCACCTACTGATGTATTGTAACCCATTTCATCTAAAATAACTCTAAGTTCATAATATATTTCTGCACCAATCCTACATGCATCTCTAAAATTTTTGGCTGAAATTGGCATTATCATAAATTCTTGAATATCTAATGAATTGTTTGCATGTTTACCACCATTAAGTATGTTCATCATTGGAACTGGTAGTTTGACTTTTTTTTGATTATTTTGATTATTAAGATATCTAAAAAGTGGCATATTAAAGCTGTTAGCTAATGCTTTAGCTGTCGCCCAAGAAACGCCTAATATTGCATTCGCTCCTAATTTTTGTTTGTCATGAGTTCCATCCAAATCAATTAGTATTTTATCTATATCTGATTGATTTGAGGCATTAACTCCGATTAAGTTATTTTTTATAATATTGTTAATCCCATTTATAGCTTTTAATACCCCTTTCCCTTTATATCTTGAAAGATCACCATCTCTTTTTTCTATTGCCTCATATTTTCCTGTAGATGCTCCAGATGGTACAGCAGCTCTTCCAATTGATCCATCAGATAATATTATATCGACTTCAATTGTGGGAAAACCTCTACTATCAATTATTTCTCTAGAAATAATATTTTTAATTTTAATCAATTTTTAATCCTTTTTATTTTTTTTATTCCATATAATTCTAATTTATGACCTAAGAGTTTATAATTTAATTTATTGGCAATCTTTTCTTGTAATTTTTCTATTTCTTTATCAACAAACTCAATTACTTCCCCCGAGTTAATATCTATTAAATGGTCGTGATGATCTCTTTTAGCATCCTCGTATCTAGTTTTACCATCACGGAATTCTAATTTCTCAATAATTCCAAGCTCTTCAAAAAGTTTTACAGTTCTATAGATAGTTGCAATTGATATTGTTGAATCTAACTTTAAAGCTCTAGAATGTACACTTTCTACATCAGGATGATCTTTAGACTCTTGAAGAACTTTTGAGATTATTTTTCTCTGTTCAGTCATCTTCAGTCCAGCGAGTTGACATCTTTTAATAATATTATCATGTGTCAAAACATTCTCCATAAAATATAAATAAATTTAAGAATTCTTTATTTCTAATTTAATTTCTTCCCATTCACGGTTTAACTCTTCTCTGTTTAGATCATTAATATCTAAATTTCTTTTTTTTAATTTTTTCTCAATCTCAGAAAATCTTAATAAAAATTTTTTATTTGCTTTCATTAATGCTGTTTCCGGATCTACATTTAGATACCTTGAAAGACCTATGATAGTAAACAAAAGATCTCCAAATTCTTCTTCAACATTTTTATCATTTTTAAATTCTTCTTCAATTTTTAATTCTTCTATTTCTTCAATTATTTTATTATAAATTTCTAATGATGTTTCCCATTTAAAACCGTAAAAGTTTGCTCTATCTTGTATTTTTTGGGATCTAATTACAGGTGGTAATTTTTCTGATATGTCTTGCATAAGTGAAAAAATCTTATTTTTTTCTCTTTCTTTTTGTTTAATTTTATCCCAATCATCTCTTTGTTGTTTAGCACTTTTTTCAAATTTTTTTTCTCCAAAAATATGAGGATGCCTCCTTACTAGCTTGTTACATATATTATCAACAACATTATCATAATGAAAAAGATTTTGCTCCTCAGCAATCTGAGTTTGGAAAATGATTTGTAAAAGTAAGTCTCCCAGTTCATCAATTATTTCTTCTTTTACACCATTTTCAATTGCTGATACTGTTTCATATGCCTCTTCAATAATATATTTCGTTAGACTTTTTTGTGTTTGCTCTAAGTCCCATTTACAACCAGTTTCCGGGTGTCTTAGTTCTCTTATTATATCCTGTAATCTCTTTGTTGTATTTTTCAATTTATTTATTCCTTTTTAAAAAGCTTTTACTTTTAATTCTTTTAAACCTCTAAAATGATAACTATTTAGATAAGAGGGTTTTTTTTTGAGGCTTAAATTAGGAAACTTTTTATAAATTTCTTTTAAACTGATTTTTAGTTCTAATCTTGCAAGGTGAGATCCCAAGCAAAAATGTTCTCCAATTCCCAGTGAAAGATTATTTATTTGAGATCTGTTAGGTAAAAAATCATTAGGTCTTTTAAAAATTTTTGGATCTCTATTGCCAGCAGCAAGAAGTAAACCTATAGAGGATCCGTTTTCAAATACATAGTCCTCTATAATTACTTTTTCTTTTGCAAATCTAGAAAAAAAATGTAAAGGAGGATTGTATCTCATTAATTCATTTATTAATTGTTCGTTTTCTTTATTGTTTGTTCCATAAGAGTATTTTTTATCTAATAATGTATATATAGAGTTACCTATCATATGAGTTGTTGCTTCATTGCCTGCATTGAATAATAAAATTAAGTTAGCTATGATTTGATCCAAAGTTATTTTTTTTTGATTATATTTTAATGATTTTAAATGTGAAATAAGGTCATTAGATTTTTTTTTGTTTTTTAAAAAACTTTTTATATAACTTGAGAAGTTCTCACTTGCTTTAACAGCAAGTAATTTTTTTTCATATGAGGAGCTAATTTGATACATTGACACCATATTGTTTGACCATTCAGAAAGTTGAGTGTGCATCTCATTTGGAAATCCTAAAAGTTTTGATATAATTATAACCGGCAGTTTTTCAGCAATTTCTTTAATTAAATCGAATTCATTAACGTTAATTTTATCTAATAACTTTAAAAGAGTTTCTTCAATATCTATGACAATTTGATTTATATTTTTTTATTAAAAAAGCTTTGAAAGGGTAATCTTAAATTTCTGTGAACTAGATCGTCGTTTTCAAACATAGAAGCGGTTTCTATTTTAAAAAACGGTTTTAGATTTTTATCTAATTCATTGTAAAATTTTTCAGGAGGTTTTCTAACAAACCTTTTATCTTTTAATATTTTACTAATAATTAAATAATCCTGCGTTACAGGCATATTAAATTCTTTCCAAAAAAAAATTTTTGGCAAAGTTAAAAATTTTTTATATGTTTTGTAAGGGTCATTTACAAAATTAGTTTCTGAAATATCTTGAGAAATTATTTCGAACATTTTTTTAAATAATTTCCTTATTCAGTTTATTAAATTTAAAGTTTTATTGTTGTTTTTGAAGTGGTTCAACATATTGTAAAGCCAAATCCCAAGGAAAAAAAATCCAAGTATCCTGAGTAACCATTTTAATATATGAATTAACATACTTTTGACCAAGAGGTTTAGCATAAACCGTAGCAAAATATGCTTTGGGATAATTTTTTTTTACAATCTTAAGAGTTCTTCCACTATCAACTAAGTCATCAACTATAAGCAATTTTTCATTTAAAGATTTAATTTCTTCATTTGTTAACTTAATGGTTTTCGGTTTAATAGACTTTTGATGATCATAAGATTTTATGCATATCGTATCTACTAACCTTATATCAAGTTCTCTTGCAATGATCATCGCAGGTATCATTCCTCCTCTGGTAATTGCTGCTATAGCCTGAAACTTTCCTTTTTTCTCATTAATTTGTTTTAAAATTAATGCTAAAGATCTGCTATCTCTATGCATTTGATCCCAAGACACGTGAAATCCTTTTTCGTAGGGTAAATTTTGCATCTATTTTTTTCTATTACTTATTACATCTATATCAGGAGCGTCCTCAGCTTTCATGCCAACAACGTGATATCCCGAGTCTACATGAAGGTTCTCACCTGTCACACCAGATGACATGTCAGATAGTAGGTAAACCGCTGATTTTCCAATTTCGTTTTGAGTTACGTTTCTTCTTAATGGCGAATTTAATTCGTTCCATTTCATAATATATCTAAAGTCACCAATTCCGGACGCTGCTAATGTTTTAACAGTTCCCGCTGAAATGCAATTAACTCTTATGTTTTTTTTTCCTAAATCTGATGCCATATATTTTACAGAGCACTCTAATGCCGCTTTTGCAACTCCCATAACATTATAATGAGGAAGAACTTTTTCTGCACCATAATAAGTTAATGTTAAAAGAGAACCTCCATCAGTCATAAGTTTTTCGGCTCTTTGAGCAATCGAAGTGAAAGAGAAAACAGATATATTCATTGTTTTATTAAAATTTTCTGATGATGTATCAACATATCTTCCTCTTAATTCACTTTTATCTGAAAATCCTATTGCATGTACCACAAAATCAAGTTTACCCCATTTATTCTTAATAACTTCAAAAATATTGTCGATAGAACTACTGTTAGAAACATCGCAATCAATTACTATTTCCGAATTTAATTTTTTAGCTAACGGTTTAACTCGTTTGCCAAGTGCTTCGCCCTGATATGAAAAAGCAATATTTGCTCCTTGTTCATAACATTCAGAAGCTATACCCCAAGCTAATGACCTTTCATTAGCTACTCCCATAATCAATCCCTTTTTATTTTCTAATAATAATTTTGACATTATTTACCTTCATTTTTTTTAAATTAGGCTATATTATCAAATATAACTAAAGTTCCAAGTCGATAAACAAATATTCACAGAATAATTCTAGATAACAATTTTCAAGGAGATTATCAATGGTTGAGAATGAAAGAAACGAAATTTTTGACGTAAAAGATCCATTTATTTTGATAAAGTCCTGGATGAAGGAGGCTAAAGAAACAGAATTAAACGATCCTGATGCTATAGCTTTGTCAACTGTTGATGAAAATGGTTTGCCGAATATTAGAATGGTTCTCTTAAGATATATATTACAAGATGGCTTTGTTTTCTTTTCTAATTATAATTCACAAAAAGGAAAAGAAATACAAAATTCCAGTAAAGCTGCTTTTTTATTGCATTGGAAAAGTTTAAGAAAACAAATAAGAGTGAGAGGTATCGTAAAAAAAGATAATTCTGAATTATCAAAAAAATATTATTCTGAAAGAGGGTACTTATCAAAAATAGGAGCTTGGTCTTCTAAACAAAGTGAAGTTCTTATTTCAAGAAATAAACTATTAGAAAATGTTGAGTTTTTTAAGAATAAATTTAAAAATGATCCTCCTAAACCCTCATTTTGGGGTGGATATGTTATAAAACCACTTGAAATTGAATTTTGGATGGATGGTGAGCATAGACTTCATGACAGATTTAAATGGTCTAGAAAAGAGTTAGAAAAAAAATGGAATATTAATAGGTTATATCCTTAATATTGATATTTTAAAAAAATATTTGATCTGAGAGTACAAAACTCATATAATTGGTTTTGACCATATAAATTTAATTATCAATTATATGGAGTATATGTTACGTGGAATCAAAGTTTAAGGGACATGTTAAGTGGTTTGATACAACCAAGGGATATGGTTTCATTCTCTTAAGTGACGAGTCCGGTGATATCTTATTACATTCTAATGTTTTAAGAAACTTTGGAAGGGGTTCAGTTGCAGAAGGAACTGAAATAGAATTTGAAGTTCAAGAGACTGATAGAGGAAGACAAGTTTCTAAAATCCTAGATATTTTACCTCCTAAAAATTCTGTTGATGAAGAAGTTTCTGATTTTGGTGTACCTGATGTAGAAGATTTAGTTATGGTGCCAGCAAGAGTTAAATGGTTTGATAAATCAAAAGGTTTTGGTTTCGCAAATGTTTTTAAATCCTCTGAAGATATTTTTCTTCACATGGAAATTTTGAGGTATTATGGTTTTTCAGATCTTCAACCAGGTGAAGCAATTGTAATTAAAATAGTAGATGGACCAAGGGGAAAAATGGCAGGAGCTGTTTATGCTTGGGATGAACCTAGAGTTTTAGATGATAAAAAGGAATAGCTTTTTATCTATATTGGTCATATTTTTTTTCTTTTATTTGAATACATTAGTGCTTTCTTTAACAAGATGTGAAACACGAGACTTATTAATTTTTAATAATGAGCAACTTGTAGGAAAATTTAATGTTGAAATAGCCATAACGCCTTATCAACTTAAAAAAGGATTAATGTATAGAAATTATCTGGATGAAACATCTGGGATGTTATTTGTTTTTGAAGAAATTGGTGAAAAAATCTTTTGGATGAAAAATACTTTTATTTCTCTGGATATTATTTTTATCAATGATTTAGGAAGAATTTTGAAAATTCATAAGAATACTATTCCATTTAGTGAAAAACCTTTAAAAGGTGGTAAAGAAACAAAGTATGTTCTAGAGATTAATTCAGGTTTATCAAAAAAATATAAAATTTTAGAAGGTTATCAGGTTTTGCATCCAATTATTCAAAAAAAAAACTTAAATGAGTGTAATTAAAATTTATTTCTTATAAATTAATTGATAATAATTATGAGGTAACCTCATTGTTAACATATCCTTTCTTTTAACAGGGTTTTCAAGAAATATTTTGTTTTTACTTTCTAAATTTATTTCCATAGTTACAAACTCTTTTTTATCTAATATATTACTTTCATTCCTTGGAAAAGAAAATGTTTCAGGACCAAAAATACCGCTTTTCCCCATCATATTATTTTTTTTTGAAACAACGTTCGAAAAAGCAAGGAAAACATTATTTTCACCACCTCTTACCCTCATTAGATGCCAATGGTTAGGGTCATATCCAGTAGGTATTGGATAGTTATGAGGGATAGAAGTTCCTTGATGAGCACTAGTAAAATTTCCTGCAAGTGCTGATGGAGCTAAAATCAAATCACATCCAAAAATAGATAATATTCTTGAAACTTCAGGATATAAATTTTCGCTTCCCACGGAAATTCCTATTCTACCAATTTTAAGGTCAAAAAAACGTAACTTTTCTCCTGGTTTTGCCCAACTTTTTTCTTTTTCAGATAGATGTGTTTTTCTATAACAACCAATCACACCTTCTTCTCCCAAGATAATGGTTGAGTTATAAAAGTTATTTTCTTCAAATTCGCAAAAACCAAAAACAATATAAGTCTTACATTCCATCGCAAACTTACAAAGATCATTTATAAATTTAGAATTTACTTTAACTCCTCTCTCATGTGGTTTTTTCAGACCAGTAAGGCTTAACTCTGGAAAAAGAATTAGTTCTGATTGGTGAGTGGATTTAATTTTTTTTACAGTTTTTTTTATAAATTTTATGTTTTCTTCAATATTATTTTTTGGACAATACTGAACAACAGAGATTTTTGATTTTTTTCCTTCTGGAATTGGATTTTTGCCGTATAAATTAAAAAACTCACGAGGACTCCATGTAAAACTATTACTTATTAACTCTGGATA
>MDTG01405231.1_pt1 | contig 20814 bp, 21 predicted proteins | sample 811421 | NCBI WGS metagenome assembly MDTG01 (sample SAMN05326645, study PRJNA326480) | marine metagenome | isolation source: seawater | place: Pacific Ocean: South East | collected 2011
GCATAATTTACATACTTTAATTATATCTTTATTACTTTTATATGATCCCATAAGTAAATTTTCTTTGATAGTTCCATCAAATAATGAAATGTTTTGAGATATGTAAGAAACTTTACTTCTAAAAGAGCTTAGTTTCATTTTTTTCTGTTCTATTGATCCATATTTTATACTGCCAGTTTTTGGTTTTAATAAACCAATCATTAAGTCTACAATAGTACTTTTGCCCGAACCAGATGGTCCAATAATTGCGTAGGTGTTATTTGGTTTTATTTTCATATTAAATTTCTTAATAACAAATTTCCTTGTTTTCGGGTATTTGTAGCTAACATTGTTAAAAGTTATTATTTGATTTGTTTTATAAATTAAATTTCCATCTCTTTCCTCGTAAGTTTTAAAAAAATTTAATCTTTTAATAAAATTTTCATAAACTGGTAGAGCTTCATTTAAAGATGTGTAGCTTTCAGAAATTTTAATAAATACAGGTGTTGTTCTTAAAAAAATTAATATTGCTATTGTAACTTCTTCAATATTTGAATTTAATTTTTTGAAAAATGTTAATAGGAGTGCAAAAAATAATGAAATTAATATAAAAACTACATACTTTAAAAAAAAAGCATAAATATTAAGTTTCCAATCAAGGCTCCATGCATAATTTATATTTTTATAAATATTTTTAAAAAAATTTGGTACCACAGATGATTTCAAATATTTTTTGTTATTATTAATATTTGAAACTGACTCTGCTATTTTTATTCTTTCAATATTAAAAAAATTTGCAAGAAAGTTGATTTTTGAAGAAATAATTATGGTTATCAATCCAAGAAAAATAAAAAAAATTAAAAGAATAATTGTAATCTTAGGGCTAAAATAAAAGCTTGTTCCAATAAAAAAAAATAATTGAATAATGGATGACATGAATCTCAGTGAGTCCAAAACAACCTGAGAAGCTCTTTGAGTTTCAGTATTCATTGCATATTGAAATTTTCCTGATTTATCCTCAAGAATACTTAGCCAGTTAGCTTTTTTGAATTTTTTAATTAAGTTTATAGAAAATTCTTTAACTACTTTAATTTGTATATAACGATTTAGTACTTCAACTCCTCCCAAACAAGTTTGGCCTATTATAATTAAAAAAATAGATAAACTAATTAATGTGTAAAAATTGATTTCAAGACCAATAGTATTTAATAATTTTTCTATTAAGCTATATAAAGGTATTAAATTTTCTTTTTCATTCTCGGAATATTTATATGCGACCACTAAAAGTGGAATTCCTATAACTGACAAAAAACTAGCTATAAAGTTTGAAAAAACTACACTTAATGAAAACGGTGTTTTTAATATTATATTTAAAATTACACTTATTTTATTTAAATAATTTTTAAGCACGCTAATTTATAATATTTTTTATAATTTTATTAATTGTATAGTTATTTGGAAAATCCATTGGCCAAAACATAAAATGATCTACGCCCACATCCCTAAATTTTTTAATTTTTAGTTTAATTTCTTCGATATTTCCTACAAAAAACTCTTCTTTTAATTTACTTAAGCTGTTGTAGTCTAATTTTTCTTTGTTTAACTCCATTAATCTAGACATCAAATCAGTATCATAATTTTTATTAAATTTTTTTAATTTAATAATTTTTTTTATTTTATTTTTTAAGTCTAAATCATTTTTACCAATCAAAATTTGGGTTTCTAATGATTGACCAATACTATCAAATTTTCTTCTTTGTTTGATAGATTCAAGTTTAATTCTGTTAATTTTTTTTTTATAAACTTCCAGGTTGCAAGGCATTGAGTTAAAATAATCTGCATTTTTAACAATTTCTTTAATCATTAAATTATTATCTGCTTCACCTAACCATATCGGTATTTTTTTTATTGGTTTTGGATTACAGACAAAATTTTTGATTTTATAAAATTTACCGTTAAAATTGACTTTTTCATTTTTAAATGATTGTTTTATTATTTTTAGACCTTCTATCATTTTTTTTACTCTGATATTTTTTTTTTCAAAAGAAATTCCTGTTTGAATAAACTCACTTTTTCTCCACGCATAATCATAAAATAAAATTATTCTCCCTTTTGATATGTGGCTTAAGGTGCATAGTGTTTTTGCTACAATGGCTGGATGTCTAAAATTATTTGCCATATGTATGGAGCCTATATTTATTTTTTTAGTAATAGTTGCAAAAGCTGACATTAACGAAATACATTCAAAAATTGCTCCTTTATTACCTAGATATGTATGATCAGCTATAAAAATAGAATTAAATTTACTTTTGTCGCATAATAAAACAAGTTTTTTTAAATCTTCAAATTTTAAATTTTTGTAATTTGGAGTTCTAAACGACATCATTCCAGGGTTTGCAAATATTGGAATACACAAGCTATATTTTGCTTTTTTAAACATTTTAATTATTGAAAATTAATTGTCATCCCACCGTCGACGACTAAACATTCTCCGTTTACTCCACTTGACATTTCGCTACTAAGAAAAAGAATAGCCTTTGCAATTTCATCAGGAGAAATTAATCTTTTAAGAGGCGTTCGGTTTATAAAGTACTTTTTCAACTTAATATTTTTTTCTAATTGTTTTCTATTAAGATTAGTTATTACAGTTCCAGGTAATATTGCATTTACATTTATATTGTATTTTCCAAGGCTAATCGCCATTGATTTCATTATTTGATTAATTGCACCCTTCGTAGCACAGTAATGAGCCTGTAAACTACCACCAAAAATAGAACTTACTGAACTTAAAAAAACTATTTTTCCTCTTATTTTTTTTTTTACCATGATTTTAGAAACATGTTGTGCTAAAAAAAAAGAACCTTTTTGATTGGTATTAACAACATCATCAAAGATTTTTTCGTCAATTTTTAAAAATTCTTTAAAAGGACAGATAGCTGCATTTAAAACTAAAATATCTATTTTATTGTATTTTTTCTCAATAATTCTCATTTTATTTTTTACTAAATGAATTTTGGATGTGTCTACTTTATAAAAATCGATATTTACCCCTTTTTTTAATATCTTATTTTTAATAGATTTGAGATTTGTAGCATTGTCCAAAACTATTACTTTTGCACCTAAATTGTTAAATAATAGAGACGTAGCTAGTCCAATCCCATTTGCTCCTCCTGTTATTATCGCTACTTTGTTTTCAATCATATAATTGGGTCACTTATTTTTTTGATGATTTATAAAATTATTAATATATTAGTTTAAGAGTGATTTCAAAAAAGTTCTTAAAACAATTAAAAAAAAAAACTACTACGAAAATAGGAAAACACACCATTATATCAAATGTTAGTAAAGAGATTATGCAAGGACCTATGCGCGGATGGCTATGCGGTCATTTTTATCCCAAAAAATCAGTTTTTCACAGGAAGGATATAGAAATATGTTTAAAAACTCTTCCAAAAGGAATGTCAGAAAAAAAACATTTTCACTTGTGTAGTTTTGAATTTTTAATTGTTTTAAAAGGAAGTGTAGAATATGCAATTGGAAACAAAAAAAAAATTTTAAATCCAGGTATGTTTTACATTTTAGAACCAGGGGCAACTGAAAATATAACTCGAGTTATAAAGGAGACAACCATAATGGCTGTTAGATTGCCAAGTATCCCTAATAATAAAATTTTTACTAAAAATGAAAAGTAATTTTGTTGCATTAGTACCAGTTCGAACAGGTTCAAAAAGAGTAAAAAACAAAAATTTTAGAGAATTTTATGATGGTAAAAGTTTATTTGATATAAAAATTGATCAATTAAAATCTTCAAAAATTTTTAATAAAATTTATGTTTCTAGTGACTCCGCAATGGTCCAAAATTTGTGTAAAAAAAAAAAAGTAAACTTTTTAAAAAGGGAGAGAAAATATTGTCAGGATCACAAATATCCATGGCACGAAATACATAATAGTATTTTAAAATCTATACCTGGAGATCCATATGTAGCTTGGTGTTTAACAACCGCACCCCTTTTTAAAAGATTTGCAAAGGCAATTAATACTTTTAAAAAAAATAAAAATTTTGACAGTTTGGTTGGAGTTATTCCAAACAAAAATTTTATTTTAAACGACAAAGGTAAACCTAAGAATTTTAATCCAGGATGTTGGCATCCGTATTCGCAAGATCTAGAAAAAAATTATTTTATAACAGGATCTATATTTTTAGCAAAAAAAAGTTCTATGCTTATGTGGAAGTACTGGTTCGGTATGAAGCCCCATTTATTCAACTTGTCTAAAATAGAATCTGTAGATGTAGATACAATACAAGATTTTAAATTTGCACAGAAAATGTACAAGCTATGAAAATTTTAATACCAGATGTAATAAAAGATAGTGGCAATATAGAAAAAAAAATTTTTGGAAAAAATACTCAAATAATCGTCTGTAATGCTTTCAAAGCATCAGAAATAAAAGACTCTATTTGGAAAAATGTTGATGCAATTTTGGCCTTTGACACATTAAATTATGATAAAAATTTACTTTCTAAACTTAAAAAATGTAAAATTATTGTAAGAGTTGGTGCTGGATATGACAATGTTGATTTGTTAGAGGCCAAGAAAAAAAAGATTATTGTAAGTAATGTGCCTGATTATGGGATTGATGAGGTTGCAGATCATACTTTATCACTACTTCTATCATTAAATAGAAATATTTTTAATTTCCATAAAGAAACTAAAAAAGGTATCTGGCAAAGAACTGGTAATAAAATATTAAGATTGAAGGGGAAAACTCTTGGATTAATTGGACTGGGCAGAATTGGTAAGGCTGTTGCCTTAAGAGCGAAAGCCTTTAAAATGAATGTGATTTACTATGACCCATATTTAAAATCAGGGTATGATAAAATTTTAAACATAATTAATGAGCAAAATTTATTAAATTTAGCAAAAAATTCTGATTTTGTGTCTCTTCATTGTCCTTTAACATCAGAAACAAAAAATCTAATTAATAAAAAATTTTTACAAAAAATGAAAAAAAATTCAATTATTATTAATACTTCAAGAGGAGAAGTTTTAAATTTAGATGACTTAATGAATGCTTTAAAAAATGAGAGTATTAGGGGTGCAGCACTTGATGTACTCGAAGAAGAGCCGTTGTCTCCAAAATTTAAATTAATAAAAGATTATTTTGAAAATAAAAAATATATTAATAATAAATTAATTATTACTCCTCATGTAGCATTTTATTCTACAAGCTCTGTTGTTGAGATACGAGAGAAGGCAGCAATTGAAGCAAAAATTGTTTTGAACAAAGGTAAACCAAAAAATTCTGTCAATGGTTTTTAAAAATAAAAAATTAGCAATTATTACTGGTGGGACTAGGGGTATTGGATTAGCTTGTGCAAAAATTTTAGCAAAAAATGGTTACAATTTGGCAATATGCAGCAGAAATTTAGGTGATTTAAAAAAAATATCCGACAAACTTAAAAAAAATTTTAATATATATTGTTATTATAAAAAAATAGATGTTTCTAAAGTAAATCAGATAGATCTATTTGTTAAATCAGTTTTTAAAAAATTTCAAAGGATTGACGTTTTAATAAACAACGCTGGAATCCAATTAAATAAAAAATTTGAATTAATAGATATTAATGATTACCAAAAAGTTATTAATAATAATCTTTTAAGTTATTATTTTTTTTCAAATTTTGTTGGTCGATATATGATTAAAAAAAAAGATGGCATAATAATTAATATTTCTTCTGTTTTATCAAAATTCCCACTGGTCGGCAGAAGTCTTTATTCAATATCTAAGGCAGGCGTAGATTCTTTAACAAGATCAACAGCTATAGAATGGGCCAAATATAATATAATTTGCAACAGTATCAATCCAGGTCATATTGAAACTGATTTAATTCGACGAGATTTAAAAAAAGGTTTAATAAAGATGAGTGACATGAAAAGAAGAACATTAATAAGCAAATTGGGAAATGTTGAAAATATAAGCAATTTCGTTCATTACTTGATAAAATATAAATCACAATATCAAACTGGGCAAAATTATTTTATAGACGGCGGATTTTCAATTAAAAAATAATGGATTTATATTTAAATAAAAAAATTATTGTAATAGCTGGAGGATCGGGAGGTATAGGATTAGAGGCTTGTAAACTTTTTTTAAAAGAGGGGTCTATTTTAATTATAATTGATAAGAATAAACCATCTATTAAATTAAGAAATAAAAATTTATTTTTTTACAAATCTAATCTATCTAATGAGAAATCCATGAAAATTATTGTTAAAAATATAATTAAAAAATTTAAAAAAATTGATGTTCTGGTTAATTCTATAGGAATTTTTTCAAATAAAGATATTTTGTCTCTTTCAGAGAAAAAAATTTTTAATATTTTCCAAAAGAATTTTGTAATTTCAACAATTTTGACAAAGTTTTTTTTACGATCAATGATTAAAAAGCAGGAAGGGAAAATAATTAACATTGGTTCCATGGCAGGTCAAAATGGTGGTATTTTTGCTGGTGATTTGTATTCTGCATCAAAAGCTGCCTTGATTAATTTTACAAAATCGGTTGCAAAAAAATATGGTAAATACAATATTCATTGCAATTGTATTAATCCTGGTCCCTTAGAGTCAAAAATGACTAAAATCTGGCCAAATAAAATTAAAAGAAATTTAATTAGTAATTTCAAAATAAAAAATGGAAATAAGTTTGGGGACACAAAAGATATTGCGAATATTATTTTGTTTTTAGCTTCTGAAAATTCTAGATTAATACAAGGTTCCGAAATAAACGCTAATGGTGGTTTAGTTATTTAATTTAAATATTTTAATGAACTACCAACTAGAAAAAAGATTAATATTACTTTAATTAATTACACTATGTTAGTAAAACAAGTTATTAAATAAAATAAATAAAAATGATTTTTTTAATATAATTTTTTGAAAATTAAAAATGTATAAAATTGTTACACCAGTTTCACATTTATTTTTTAAAAAAGCTAATGCTGATAAAATATCAAAATATTCGGATTATTTAGAAATAAGAGAAAGAACTATTAATTTAAATTTTGAAAAAGAAAGATTTTTTCATTGTGATCAAGATCTAACTTTACCTTGGTCAAATGATTTTAAGAGTTTATTGGAAAAAATATTAATAAAGAAAACAAAAATAAAATATATTACTTTTCAAGCAACGAGGTGTTGTGCTAGGGCCAAAATTAAAAATGAAATATTTATATTATCTGGAAAAAAATTTAGTAAAAATGAAATGTTAAAAGAGGCAAAAAAAAATTTAAAGTGGATGAAAAAAAAGTTTGGAAATAATTTAAAAATTGGATTGGAAAATAATAATTATTACCCCACAAGTGCATATGATATTATATCTGAAGGCAGTTTTATAAGTGAAGTTATTAGGTCAAACAAATTATTTTTTCTATTTGATTTAGCTCATGCTCAAGTAACAGCTTCTAACAAAAATATTAAATTTGATAAATACATTGACAGTTTACCTATGAATGAAATGCTTCAAATGCATATTTGTAAACCAAAAATTAGTAAAAAAATTTCCAAAGATACTCATTACTTACCTGATGACAGAATGTTTCAACAAATAAAAATTATTTCAAAAAAATATAGAAATCTAAAATTTTTTACAATTGAGTATTATAAAGATGCAGAAAAGTTGATTTCAGTGATTAAAAAGCTCAAAAAAGTTTTAAAAATTTGATTTATTTTTTTAAAAATAAAAAATTAAATTAATAAATAAAATTTATATTTTTAATTATATATTGATGATATTTATACTATTTGATAATTAATATTAAAAATTTATATTTAAATTACATATATAATGAAAAAAACATTTGTAATAGCCGAAATAGGCATTAATCACAATGGTAAACTAAGTACTGCAAAAAAACTTATAGACTCAGCTGTTAGAGCTGGTGTTGATGCTGTCAAATTCCAGACTTATATTACTGAAAAACGTGTAAAAAAAAATTCGCCTATTTTTGATATTTTAAAAAAATGTGAATTATCCTTTGATGATTTTAGAAAGCTAAATGAATATTCAAAAAACAAAGGTGTTGAATTTATGTCTACTCCCTTTGACATAGAAAGTTTTAATTTTTTAAAAAAAATAAAGGTCTCAAAAATAAAGATAGCCTCATTTGATACTGTTAATACAAAATTTTTAAAAATTATGTCTAAAAGAAAAACTAATTTCATAATGTCAGTCGGCATGTCTAAAATTAATGAAATAGAAAAAGCCTATAAGATTTTAAAAAATGGATCAAAAAATAATGTCAGTTTATTACATTGTGTATCTTCCTATCCTACAGAAGAGAAGGATTCCCAACTAAACTGTATTACATTTTTAAAAAAAAGATTTAAGTGCTCAATAGGCCATTCTGATCATACAAATGATATATTTGTTCCATTTTGTGCAGTAGCAATGGGTGCAAACATAATTGAAAAACATTTTATGATTAATTCTAAAATGAAATGTGTTGATAAACCTGTTTCAATTACAGAAAATCAAATGAAAAAACTAATAAAAAATATAAGGCGTTTTGAAGTTTCCTTAGGTAAGAATTTTTTTGGCATCAGAAAAAACGAAAAGCAAACAAAGATTTTTAGAAGATTTTCTTAATTTTAGAAAAATCAATAAAGATATTGATGTAAATTTATAAACTATAAATATTTATGAAAAAATTAATTATAACTTCAAATACAAACAGTAAGTATTCTCAAGTGTTCTTAGGCTTAAAAAAATTAAATTTAAAAAATACAGAATTTATAGTTAAAAAAGATTTAAATTTAAAAAAAATAAAAAAATTTGATGTAGTAGTATTTAATAGTTTAGAAAAAAAATTATTAGAAGAAATACATAAATTAAAGATTATATTAATTCAAATAAATCAGTTTAAAAATTATAATTGTCTAGTTGATGTGTCTATAGATCCTTTTTTTAAAATAAAAAAAAATAACCCAAATCCTATAAAAGGAAATTTCACCCCGATTCAAATAGATATAAATAATAAAGAGGAGTTTAAATATATATTGAATATTATAACTATAATGGATTGGGATACTAAATTCTGGAAAAAGAAAATAAGTTTTATTGGTCCAAAAAGATTAACAAAAAATATTATTTTTAGGATTAATAAATTTATAAAAACAAACAGAATTGAAATGGTACAGTTTCTTTCTCATTGTCATGATTCAGAAACAGTAAAAATTGCTGAAGAAAATAAATTTGGATTTAAAGATATAAGAATTACATTAGAAAAAAAAATAAATTATGAAAATTATGAATTTTTAAAAAGTAAAAATGTTACTTTTAGAAAAGCGAAATTAGGAGATTTTAAAACACTCAAAAAAATAGCTAAAAATAGTTATTTAGAGTCCAGATATTATTTCGATAATTTATTTGAATTACAAAAAGTTAAGAATTTCTATATTGGTTGGTTAAAAAAGGCTATATTAGGGACTTTTGATAGTTTCTGTTTATTGATTTGTTATAAACAAAAACCTGTAGGTTATTGTACTTTAAAATTGGAAAGCTCCAGCGCTTCAATTGGTCTATTTTCTATATCTAAAAATTTCCAAGGGAGAGGCTTTTCAAAATTATTATTGTCAGCAGTAGATCTTGAAATGAAAAAATTAAATATAAACAATTTAACTGTTGTAACGCAAGGAAGAAATTATTCTGCATTAAAAGCATATCAAAATAGTAGATTTAAAATATCCAGAACAGAGCTTTGGTATCATAAATGGATCTAGGTAGAAAATAATTTTATGAAAGTACTTTTTGAAATAACTAAATCAGGATTAAAATTACAAAATCAATTTGTGTCATATTTTGATAATTTAACTGAAAATAAAAATACTATTTCAGCAATCACTAAAGATACAGAGGAATGTTTAAATTTTTTGAATGAGAACAAGATTTATAATAATATATTTACCCATAAATATTTCGATTTTAAAAAAGACTTAAAAAACTATAAAATTAACTTTGAACTTTTAAATTCTTTTGAAGAATCTTTAGAAAATACAACTGTTTGGAATATGATTTCTAGTGATAGAAATCTTGGTAGAATATATTTGCATGACTTTGTTGGATATGAGTATAGAAATCCGAAAAATTCATATGAAGAATTGTTAAAGTTTTTTTCATTTAAATTAGAGGAACTAACAAAGATTTTTGATGATTTTAAACCAGATGTTTTTGTGCCTGCTTTTTGTATATCAAATATGGATTCTTTAATAAGTTATAATCTCTGTAAATTAAGGAAAATAACCTATGCAAATTATACATCAGTTAGAATACAAAATTTTTTTACCTTTTCAGACGATTTAATGAAATCAACACCAATTCTTGAAAAAAGCTTTAAAAATAAAATAGAAAACTACGAAGATGGAAAATTCAAAAAAGGTGAAAAATTATACGACCATCTTATGCAAGAAATTAAATCTCCAAATTATTTTGACAGGCAATCTTTAAGAGTTAAAAAAATGGATTTGAGTTCAATTACTAAAATATTTAAATTTTTTGTAATTTCAATTAAAATAATTTTGGTTGGAAAAAACAGAAATTTATCAAAATTTATTAAAAAAATTTTCGACTTCAAATTTTTATATTTAACCCTTAAAGAATTTGTATTTCATACAATTCAAAAAATTAATATGTCACAAAGCAAATTTGATAAAGTTGATAAAAATGAAAATTATATTTATTATACGCTTCATTCTGCTCCAGAGTACTCTGTAAATATGCAGGGAAATTATTGGTCTAATCAATTATATAACCTAGAAGTTATATCTAAATCTCTACCAGCATCTTGGAAATTATATACAAAAGAACACCCAGCAACATTATCAGATAGAACAAGACCTTTTAATTTTTTTAAAAATATTAAAAAAATACCTAATGTGAAAATTTTAAATACTTACGAGGATATGCACGAAATTATATCAAATGCCAAGGCAGTGATAGTTGTTGTAGGCACGGCCGGTATTGAAGCCGTTTTAAGGGGAAAACCATCAATTGCATTTACAAATAATACATGGGATATGCTTGGGCTCTCAAAAGTTGTTGAAAAAGTAGAGGACTTACCTTCATTAATAAAATCATCAGTTAGAGAAAATAACAACATTTCTAACGAATATAGAAAAAAGAGACTTGTATGTTATTTTGAGTCTATAATAGATGAATGTTTTTGGCTAACACATCCAGGAGCAGCCACTTGGCTTGAGGATACTAATAAAGAAACAGAAAAAAAAAGTGGAGAAGAGCTTGCATTAGGGTTAGCAAATTACTTAAATTGCACAAATAAAAATGAAAAAAAATAATTTAAATTTTTTAAAAAATTTTCTTGGTTTGGAAAACAAAAAAATTATTATTACAGGTTGCTCAGGTCAGTTAGGTGCATCTCTTACTGATAACTTTTTAAAATTAGGATGTACTGTAATAGGCCTTGATATGAAAAGACCAAAAAAAATTAATAATAAAAATTATTTTTTTTATAAATTAGATATTTCCAATTCAAAAGAAAATACTTTTATTTTTAATGAAATATATAAAAAATTTAAAAATATTGATTGTTTGATAAATAATGCAGGTGTTGCAGTCTTTGAACCTTTTACAAATAGGTCAGATGATGACTTAGATTGGGTAACTAGTGTGAATTTAAAATCTTATTTCTATAGCATAAAAAACTTTTATAAATTTTCTGATAAAAAAAGTAGCAAAAGTATAATTAATATTTCCTCTATTTACTCAATTATAAGTCCTGATCCTAAAATATATTCAAAAAATGATAGAAAAAGTTCTGAAATATATGGTGCAACCAAGGCTGGAGTAAATCAAATGACAAGATATTTTGCAATTCATTTAACAGACAAAAACATCAGAGTAAATACAGTTAGTCCAGGTGGTATTTTTAATACAACATCTCCACAGAGTAAACTTTTTGTAAAAAAATATTCTTTGAGAAATCCTTTGAATAGAATGGCCAAAACTGAAGAGATAGTTGGTGCAGTAGTTTATCTGGCTTCTAGTTCCTCAACTTATACAAATGGTCATAATCTTATTGTCGATGGTGGAATGAGTTCTTGGTAGATATGCAGAATAAGAAAAAATATAGCAGTGGATACAAACTTTGGATGGAGGCAAAAAAAGTAATACCAGGGGGAAACAGTATTTTATCTAAAAGACCTGAGAGATATTCTGGAAAAATCTGGCCAACATATTTTAAAAAAGCAAAAGGTTGTGAGGTTTGGGATTTAGAAAATAATAAGTTTTATGATTTTGCACAGATGGCAATTGGCGCAAGTATTTTGGGTTATAGCAATGAGGATTTGAACAAATATATAAAAAAAAAAATTGACTTAGGAATAACAACAACTCTGAATTCTTTTGAAGAAGTAGATTTAGCAAAAAAGCTATTAAAACTTAACCCAGGATTTAGAGGTGTAAAATTTGCAAGAAGTGGAGGTGAGGCTATGTCTGTTGCAATAAGATTAGCTCGTTCAGTAAATGACAATCGTCAGGAGATCGCTTTTAGCGGATATCATGGATGGTTTGATTGGTATTTGGCAACTAATTTACAAACAAAAAAAAATCTTAATGAACATCTCCTTCCAGGATTAGATACATTAGGGGTCGACAAAAAACTTAAAGGATCTATTCATCCATTCAGCTACAATAACACCTCTGAATTATCTAAATTAATAAAAAAAAATAAAAAAATCGGAGTAGTTGTTATTGAAAGCGCCAGGTACGATTATCCAGAAAAAAATTTTGTTCATAAAGTTAACAAGATCTGTAAACAAAATAATCTTATTCTGATATGTGATGAAATAACATCAGGTTTTAGAGTATCAAATACTGGAGCATATAGAAAAATAGGTTTTCGTCCAGATCTTGTTGTATATGGCAAGGGATTAGGTAACGGATTTCCAATAACAGCGGTTGTAGGAAAAAAAAAAATTATGAATGCAGCAAAAATAAGTTTCATAAGCAGTTCAAATTGGAGTGAAAGAGTTGGATTTTGTGCAGCTCTAAAAACAATTGAATTAATTGAGAATAAAAAAGTTTGGAAACATATTGATTTAATCGGAAAACAAATAAAAAAAGGGTGGCAAGAAATATTTGAAAAATATGATTTAGATATTAGTGTAAGTAATTTTTTACCATTAGTAACTATGAAGCTTAATTATGGAAATAAAAATAATTTGATATTGACTTATTTTATACAAGAAATGTTAAAAAGAAATTTTTTAGTTTCAGCAAGTGTTTATATTTCTTATTCACATACAAAAAAATTAGTTGAAAGATACTTATTGGAATCTGATAAAGTGTTTAAAAAAATTGCATATCTTCTCAAGGAAAAAAACATTAAAAAAGAAATAAATACAAATATTAGAAGTGAGTCATTTAAAAGGTTATAAAAAAAAAATAAAGTTGGAATTATAATTCAGGCAAGAATGGGCTCTCAAAGACTCCCTGGTAAAGTTATGAACAAAGTTAAAAATAAACCAATATTGCATCATATGTTAAAACAGGTTAAAAAATCAAAACTTCATGATTTAATAGTAATAGCAACATCATTAAAAAAAGAAAATGAGATTATAAGAAATTTCTGTAAAAAAAATAAAATTAAGTGCTATTCAGGTAGTGAGAACAATTTGGTTAATAGATATTATCTGGCTGCTAAAAAATATAATATTAATATTATTGTCAGACTTACAGCAGATTGTCCTTTAATTGATCCAGAAATTATAGATCAAGGTATAAATAAATTTTTAACTGATAAATATGATTTTGTTGCAAATACCTCTCCTCCTTTTAAAAAATCATATCCAGATGGTGTTGACGTCGAAGTATTTTCATTTCAATTAATCAAAAGGGTAAATTTTGAGTGCAAAAACAAAAAAGATTTAGAGCATGTAACACCTTATATTTGGAGAAAGAAAAAAAGATTTAATTTATTTAGATTTGAATTAAAACAAAATTTATCTAAATACAGATTTACCTTAGATTATAAGGAAGATTTTATCTTAATAAAACAAATTTTAATTAATCTTTACAAAAAACAAAAAAAAATTACGATGAAAAATGTTGTTAATTTTATAAAACAAAATAAAAATATATATTTATTGAATAATAATCGAAATCCTTACTCATGATTAAAGAAAAAATAAACCCTGATAAAAATCTTGTTAATTCTAAAAGTGGATATTCTCAAGAGAGTTATAGAGAAGAGTATGAGCAATTAACGATTGCGTATAATAGAATATTAGAATTTAAGCATTCTGAGTTGTTTTCAAAATTAGATAAAGAAGAAGTTGCTATTGTTGAGAACTATTTAAATTCTTACAAAAAAAAAATTGAAAACATACAATTTAATAAAGAAGATTATTTTTTAAATGGTCAAGATATACTAAAAATATCTAAAATTAATGACGATGATTTATTAAGATTCTTAATTTATAGATACAAATATACAGTTTATCCTCATCTTTTTAAAATAGACAAATATCCACCAAATATTCAAATTGAGCCAACATCTATTTGTAATTTTCGATGTGTAATGTGTTATCAGGCTGATAAATCATTTTCAAATAAGTCGAACGGATTTATGGGGCATATGGATTTAGAATTATATAAAAAAATAATTGATGAGATTGAAGGAAACATTGAAGCAGTTACATTAGCTTCAAGAGGAGAACCAACATTAAATCCAAAAATAATAGAAATGGTTCAATATTCTAAAAACAAATTTTTAGGTTTTAAAATCAACACTAATGCATCCATGCTTAATGAAAATTTAATAAAAAATTTACTAGACGCAAATTTTGCTGAAATCGTTTTTTCTGTAGATGCTACTGATAAAGAAACTTATGAAAAAATTAGAATAAACGGTAAATATGAAAAAATATTTAAAAATTTAGAGTTATTTAGCCAAATTAAAAAAAGTGAATTTCCAAATTCCAATACGATTTCAAAAATTAGTGGTGTAAAGATCAGAGAGGCTCAAAATGTAGAGGAGATGAAAAATAAAGTTGGTAGCTATGTAGATGTAGTTCAATTAGTAGACTATACACCATGGGAAAGTTCATATGACAATCCTGTTGGATATACAAACGAACCTTGTCATCAGCTCTGGCACAGAATGTTTGTTTGGCAAGATGGAAAAGTAAATCCTTGTGACTATGATTATAAATCTGCACTTTCAAAATGGAATGTTAAAAATAATACTATTTCAGAAATCTGGAATTCAGATGAGTATAATAATTATCGATCTATGCATATTAATAATATGAGAAAAGATTTATACCCTTGTGATAGATGTACATTTGGAAATGCATAAAAATTCTGTGGGAATAATTGGGTATAGAAATCATAGTAAAAAATTATTAGACATTATTACAAAAATTCCAAAAGTAAAAAAAATAATTGTTTTTTGCTATAAGGATAAATTTATAAACAAATTAGAACAGGAAAATAAAAATAAAAAAATTACGTATACCAAAAAACTATCAATTTTAAAAAATGATTGTGAATCTATATTTATTTCTTCTCCATCCAATACACATTATAAATATTTGAATTATTTTATTAAAGCTAATAAATATATTTTCTGTGAAAAACCTGGTTGTATAAATAAAAATCAACTGAGAAATATTTCTAAATTTCCAAAAAAAATAAAATCTAAAATTTATATTAACTATAATTTATTACATTCAAACTTATATAAATTCTTAATAAATAAGAAAAACTTAAACAAGGATTTAATTAGCATGATTTATCATTCATCAACTGGTATAGCGTATCTAAAAAAGTTCAAGCGTAATTGGAGATTTAAGTCCAAAGATATCTTGCAGAGAATAACTGGTAATTGGGGAGTGCATTCAACAAATTTATCATTAAATTTATTTGGAAAATTAGATAAAAGTTTAATTTCAGAAGGGGGTATTTCATCAAAACAAAAAATTGACACATGTTCTATTACACTTAAATTTAAAAACAATAAAACTTCAAATATATTTTTATCTTATGCATCACCCATGAGTGATGAAATGACTTTTTTTTTTAAAAATAAAATTTTAAAATATCAAGAAGGTAAAGTCATGGAGTTTAGTCCTAGAAATTATTTTGATAAAAAAGGTTTATTTAAAAAACCCCCAAAAAAGAGTCTAAATAATATAAAAGGAGATATATCTAATAATTCGTTAGAAAAATCAGTAAAATATTTTATAAATATAGCAATTAATAATGGATATTTTCCTATTAATTTATTTAATAACGCTATGGAGACGGTTAGAATATTTTTAAATTTTGATTCTCAAAAAAATAAGTTATAAAATTTTATCAATTATGAAATCTTGCTCAAAATGTTTGCTACCTGAAACCCATGAAACTATTGAATATAATGAAAGTGGTGAGTGTAATATCTGCAATCAACATAAGTTTAAAAATGAAAAGATAGATTGGGAAAATAAAGATAAAGAATTTTTTGAAATTTTAGACCAATACAAATCAAAGCATCCTTACGATTGCATTGTTCCGTTTTCAGGAGGGAAAGATAGTGTTTTTACCCTTTACAAATTGGCGCATGAGATGAAATTAAAATGCCTAGTGGTAAGCTTTGATCATAGTTTTTTTAGACCTAAATTAATAGAAAACAGAACGAAGATTTTTAAAAAGTTAGGTGTCGATGTAATTACTTTTACGCCTAATTGGAAGATTGTTCAAAAACTTATGTTAGAAACTTTTTTAAGAAAAGGTGATTTTTGTTGGCATTGTCATTCAGGTATTTTTGCATACCCTATGCAGGTAGCTATTAAAGAGAAAGTTCCATTAGTAATTTGGGGAGAGCCACAAGCTGAATATACAGCATATTATTCATACGAAGATACTTTGAACCAAAATGAGGAAGTAAACGAGGAAAGATTTAATAAGTTTGTAAACTTAGGTATATCAGCAGATGATATGTATTATATGTTAAATGACAAAAACTTAGATAAAAGAGACTTGGCTCCCTATGTTTATCCAAGTGAAGATGAACTTAAAAATTTAAATTTTAGATCAATATGTTTGGGTAGTTACTTTCCCTGGGATGTTAAGAAACAGGTTGCTTTGATAAAAGAAGAACTTGGGTGGGAAGAAGATTTAAATGCCGGTATACCACCAGAATACTCATATGAAAAAGTTGAGTGTCAGATGCAGGGTATTAGAGATTATATAAAATATATCAAAAGAGGATCAGGCAGAACAGCACATCTATCTGCTATAGATTTGAGAAATGGAAGAATAAACAAAAATAAAGCTAAAAATAATATTAAAAAATATGATGGAAAAAAACCTGCGAATTTAGATTTATTCTTAAAGGCTGTTGGTCTTACTGAAAAAGAATTTAATAAGATAGTAAAAACACACACAGTATTTCCAGCAAATGTAGATCCAGAAAAGTTAGAGAAAGGGAAACCTCTGCATGATAGTAATTATTGGGATAAATCAGCACCAATGGAAAGATCTTATACAGAAAAAAAATTAAATAATTTTAATTTTAAAAAATAAACATTATTTTGAAAAATTATTACACTCTATTTTTTTTTAAAAATAAGCTATGAAAATAACATTTTTAGGAACAAATGGTTGGTATAATTATAAAAATACTGAAACCACTTGTATTTTTGTTCAATCAAATAAAGTTAATTTAATATTGGATTTAGGTAGTGGAATTAAAAATTTAAATAATATTATTTTTAAAGATAGACCCACTTATCTATTTATAAGCCATTTACACTTAGATCACATCATTGGTATTCATTATCTAAGTATGGTTAAAAAACTAAAAGACTTAACAATAATTGTCCACAAAAATTACTATAATAATTTTAAAAGAATATTTAATAAGCCATACACTTTAAAACACACTAAATATAAAAGAAAAATTAAGTTCATGACATTTGCTAAAAATAAAAATTGTAAAGTTCCATTTAAATTTTTATTCAAAAAATTAAAACATTCAGATCCTTCATATGGATTTAAATTTTTTTTAGAAAATAAAATTATAAGCTATTGTACAGATACAAAATATTGTAATAATATTTTTGAACTTTCAAAAAATTCTGATTTACTTATATTAGAATGTAATCAATTTAAAATGAAAAATAACTTTCATCTAAGTTTTCAAGAAATAAAGAGAAATATTGAAAAATTTAAAACAAATAAAATATCACTTATACATTTTGGGCCAGAAAATTTTAAAACATTAAAAGACAGACATATAAAATTAAAAAAAAAAATTAAGATGAATAAAAAAATTCAACTATTTGTAACAAAAGATCTAGATGTTTTAAGCATATGATACAAGAAAAATTTTATGTACTGGCATTCGATAATAAAGATACAAAAAAAATTGTAGAATATTTTAAAAATAAAAAAAATTTAAATAAATTTTTAGCAATAACCCCGAATGCTTTCGAGATTTTAAAAAAAAATAAATTTAAGTATATTTTTACTCCTTTTGATATTAATAAAGATTTACATAAAGATCTTGCTTTAGATAATATAGAATTTAGAGATAAAATAATTCAAAATAGCAATAAAAATATTAATAATATTTTTTTAAATGAGAGTTTTAAAAATATATTGATACAGAGTTTTTCAACTTTAAATTTTTTTAATAAGATTTTAAAATTAGAAAATTATTATTATACATATCTTAATAATAAATTTGAATTAATTCCAAATAAAGAACTTTACAATAATATTGTGAAAAAAATTATATTAGAAAATTATGGTATATTTAAAGTTAATAAAAAAAATAGTAATCAAAATTTTTACTTAAAAAAATTAATAAATAATTTTTTATTTTTTTTTTTGAAAAAAAAAAAAATTATATTTAACTTTTTAAATAATAATAAAAAATTATCAAATTCGCCTAATACTATTGAGATTACATTTGGCTCGCTTTCAAATTCAACCTTAGTAAACTATTATTTATTTGGTTATAATTTTTTACAATTTTTTTTTAAAAAAAAGATAAAAAAAATCTTTCCAGATATTAATTACAAAATTGATTTAAATTTGAGAGATAAAATTGAAGAATTTATTAATAAGCTTAAAATTGATTTATTTACAGATATAGATAAAGCATTTTTTAATTTTATTTGTGAAAATGTTCAATATGAAAATGAACTAGAAAAATTTTTATACAAAAGATTCGATAAGTTACACGTTAAATATTTATTTGCCGATCATTTAACTTGGAAAGATCCATATTGTGTTTCTAAATTTTTATATAAAAAAAAAAATAGAGGTATTTTTATGTTCTCATGGAATGATAGATATTAGTGATAATATATATGAAAAAAATGAGCTTTATTCATTAGCAAATGGACTTTTTTATAGTAAGTATGCTTCAACTGTTATTGCTCAAACACCTACCGGATACACTATTTCAAAAAGTTTTTTAAAATATAAAAATTTTAAAATTATTAAAGCACATCCATTTGCATATTACGGTCAAAGAAAAATAAAAAAAAATGATACAAATAAAATTAACATTTTATTTGCAGGCACTTACAAGGTTTTTTTATCAAGACCTTATATTTATCAAGGGTCATTTGAATTTTTTGAAACAATAAAAAACTTAGTAATAATCTTTAAAAATTTAAAAAATATTAATCTAACTATTAATATAAGAACCAATGATGAAATAGATAACTCTTTACTAAGAGAATTATCAAAAGAAAGTAAAAATATAAAAATTGTTTTTAATGAGGATATAGAAAATTTAATGCAAAAATCTCATATACTGATGACAAATTTTTCGACATTAATAGATGAATATTCATATTTAGAAAAACCTATAATTATTTTAAATGATTACTTGAATTACGAGAGTTATAAGCATATGTATTCTCAATCAAATAAAGATAAGATTAACTCTATCTATTACTATAAATGTGAAGACTTAAAAAATCAACTTAATGAAATAATTGAAAAAATTAAGAAACAAAATAAGCTTGAAACACCCAAACATATTTGGAAGATAAATGAGGCAATTGATAAAAAAAATTTACTAAACAAAATACAAAATATTGAAAAAAATAATTTATAATCATAATTAAAATCATGCACCTAATTAAAACCAAAATAAAAGACTGTTATTTAATTAAATTAAATAAGTTCCAAGATCATAGAGGCTTCTTTTCTAGAGCATTTTGTAAAAATGTCTTTTATCAAAATAATTTATTAAATAAAATTCATCAAATTAATTTTTCGTTTTCAAAAAAAAAAGGAACTATAAGAGGTCTCCATTTCCAAAAAAAACCATTTGAAGAAATGAAAATTATTTATTGTATAAAGGGATCAATTTTTGACGTTGTGGCTGATTTAAGAAAAAAATCAAAAACTTATAAAAAATATGTAGGGATAAAAATTTCATCAAAAGACAGAAAAGGAATAATTGTTCCCAAAGGTTGTGCTCATGGTTTTCAAACATTAGAAGCCAATACAGAGGTTATCTATTTTACTACTCAGTTTTATAATAAATCAAGAGAGAGTGGGGTTAATTTTAAAGATCAAAATTTGAAAATAAAATGGCCTCTTGCATTGGGAAATATAAGCAAAAAAGATTTAAAATTACCAAATTTATAAAAATGATAAAAAAAATTTTAATAATCGGTGGCTCAGGTTTTATTGGATTAAAATTAGTAGAATATTATTTAAAAAAAAATTTTAAAGTTTTTTCAATATCAAAAAATAAAAAAAATATAAGAAATAAAAAAAATCTTAAAAATTTTTATTTTGATATTTCTAATA
>MDTG01434787.1_pt1 | contig 20812 bp, 11 predicted proteins | sample 811421 | NCBI WGS metagenome assembly MDTG01 (sample SAMN05326645, study PRJNA326480) | marine metagenome | isolation source: seawater | place: Pacific Ocean: South East | collected 2011
AGTTTTGTAAATTAATCTCAGCAGCTAAGTCGCCCCTATCAATCATCACCGCATCAGATTTATTTGCAACTATACTCGCATTTTTTAAACCCTCAGAGTTTTCTACTTTCGACACTAGAACTAAATTTGGAACAATTTTGCGTACTCGAGATACAAGATTTCCAGTCTGGACAAAGCTTAAACCAAGGCCATCAATATCGAGTTTATAAACTTTCTTAATGAAAGCTTCATAAATACCAGCCTGTGCCTCTTCGTCGTAAATACTGCCCGGTAAATTTATCCCTTTCTTTGGTAAAAGGACAAAATCAGACCTGGATGTACCTAGAATATACCTTTCATTCACTTCCTCTACATCAAAAATATACTGACCATCATTTATCGAAAAAGTTTCTATGTTCTTCTTAGCTTTTGGAAGTTGCTTAGTAAGCGGTACAAATAAATGTTCAGTCTCTAGATCCAAATCACCAAAAATCACTTGCTGGTTTTTCTTTATTTTAATATTTTCAGAGTTTGAGGTGCGAGGTTTTATACCGGGTATGTCTAATAGTATAAACGCTTGGGGGCATACTTTTCGAATTCTTTGAATTACTTTCCTATGCCAATCTATTGTGCCATGACTACCGTTTAAGCGAAAAAGTTTAGTATGCTCTGAAAATGCTTTTATGGAATGAACATCTTCCGAACCTGGGCCAATTGTAACTAGAATATTAATCATTTTTCAAATATCTCTAAATTATTCCTAATTATGTATTCTTGCAAATTTTTATCTGCAAACTTAAAAATCTGACCTAAAGAAATTGTGCTCCTAAATTCTGAACCAGAGATATCAATTAACTTTTCTACTTTATGATTGCATTTACCACTGAATACAAAATCTTTACATTGTGGGCAAAAGGCTACGCCATAATGAGCTATTACATTTATTTTAAACGTTGACTGATATTTAGTAATGATACTGGGTGCCAATGTTGAATTATAGGCTCTATCAGCCCCCGCATGATCTCGGCCAACGGTGAAATAATCAAATCCTAACTTTTCTCTTATTATAGTATGATGGATCGCTTCACGAGGTCCAGCGTAGTACATGTTTGCATAAACTGGCATAAAAGATATTTTATTTTTGAATTTTTCCTTTGTTAAATAATCGTAAATTGTATTCAAAGCTTCCACACTTACATCGCCAATCTTCTTTGGCCCAATAACAGGATTTATTACGACATGGTCACAAAACTCTAGCATTTTTTCGATGATTTTTTCATGACCGAAGTGCGGGATATTCCGTGTTTGGAAAGAACCAATTGTATTAATCTTCCGCTTTAAATTATCTATGTAAACTTGGGCAAGAAGATTTTGTTTCTTAATCTTTTCTATAAATGAACGATACTTACTTTTGACCTTAAAGTTTGACAAAAATTCATACTGAGGAAAAGCATGCTTATAACCAACATAGCTTTGATCCGAATGACCGTATATAATCTCCAAAAGGTTAAGAGGAGAAATTTTAAAAATATCGCTTCTATTAAAATTAAAAAGACTTGGGTCTGCAGGAGTTAAAATAGGAATTCCTTTTCTTATATCAGAAAAAGCTATGAACTCATCTACACTTCTAATTGCATTTCGTGTTAGAAGACCGGACTCTATATTTGCTAAATTAATAAGAGAAAATATCTGCCCTTTATTCAACATAGCGTAAAACTTTTTCTTTAAATGTTTCATCACCTTCGTTGTAGATTTTATGCGTATCAAGTTTAGCTTGGGGTATATCGACACCGACCACATTTTTATTGTTTCGATAAATGGTTCGAGCTGCAATTAATTGGGTTTTTGGTCTTAAAATTTCAATCACAATCAAGCCTGACCTAGTACATTTATTTAAAACTTCCTGAGTCATTATTACCGTTGAACAAATCGGGAAAAGGCCATTTCCTATCACAATTTGTGATAACCCATAAACTCTTTGAATTTGTATTGAACGATCAGAAATTGTAAAATCTAGATCAAAGCTTATGTGCTTCCTAACTATATCTCCGTCGATTAAAAAAGAATTTCCGTGTGATTGAGCAGAAATTTCTGAAGCGAGAGTTTTTCCAGAACCCGAGAGCCCATAAAACCATATACCCGTATGCATCATGAGGACACATTTATTTAAGTAGACCGTTTAGTCAATATCAAAATTATCAGATCAAAGAAATCGGGGGTATAAAAATTGGATATTTCAACTAAAATTGATATTAAGATAATACGCCGTAAAGCTTAGGTAGTATCAAATAGTTTAATGGTTTAAAAATGAGTAATTTAACGGTAGACGACGCATTAGGGCTCGCTGTTCAGGCCCATAAAGATGGCAATTTAAAGGAGGCCGATCGTCTTTATACAGCTATATTACAGGTGATGCCTGAACATCCCGATGCAAACCATAATTTGGGTTTATTAGCAGTTAACCTAGGTCAATTGGATAATTCAATTATATTTTTTGAAAAAGCACTTCATGCAAATAACAAGATTTTGCAATTTTGGCTAAGCATTATAGGAACTTTGGTAAAACTCGAAAGATTTTCTGACGCTTATGAATGGCTGACCAAGTCACAACAAGTAAAATTCAAATCGTCAGAAAGGAAGAAAATACATGACCTAATTCCCCCTGACTTTGTACTACCGAAAAATGTAGTGCACCAGCAGGGTGAAATTGAAAGTATCAATAAGCCTAGCAGTAAGCGCAGTAAGAAAGAGCTAAAAAAATCTAACCGGACTGCAAAAGGCATTAAACCAAAGGACCCACCTCTCCCTAGATTGCAGAAATTACAGTTACTATACACTCAGAAAAAATATCAAGATATAGTTGATAAAGCGAAACGTCTTCTCAATAAATTTCCAAACTCAGTTGCTTTATATAATATTCTTGGACTTACATTTTCAGCATTAGAGGATCATGAAGATGCACTAGTTAATTTTAAATGCGCGTTGAAAATTAAGCCTAAAGACCCGAAGTTATTAACAAATGTTGGAAATATTCTTTTAAAGCTGGGTGATCACGATGGCGCAGTCCCATACTACAGGCAGGCACGTCAAATAAATCCAAACTCAGAAAATGCTTCTAACGCCCTTATTCGTTTACTCATGATTGTAGCTGGCCACGAGTTATCTAGAACAAATTATACCGCTGCGATAAGTTATTATAGGGAAATATTAGTACTAAACCCCCATCTAGTTGACTGTCACAATAATATGGGCAACGCACTGCTAAAACTTGGGCAACCAAAAGCCGCGATAGAATATTTTAATAATACAATCAAAATTAAGGCAGATTTCTTACAAGGCTTTTATAATTTAGGAATCGCATATGAAAACATCGGAGATACAACTGAGGCAAGTACCTATTTCAAGAAAGCCATTGACTGTGATTTTAAGCATGCTGACTCTCATAGCAGTCTAGGCCGCATTTTGGTAGGGGAGCATAAATATGACAAGGCATTATTATGCTTCGATACCGCCATTAAATTCGGCGATGAGTCTTTTGCTACTTTTAGTAATAAAGGACAGGTGCTTTATTATCTAAGAGATTATAAGGCAGCGATTGACAGTCTCCATCGCGCTCTCACAGTAGACAATAGATATTCCGATACCTACCTAAAATTAGCTAATTGTTATTGGCAAGAGGGTGATATTAAAGCGACCCTTAATAATTTAAAGTCTGCACTAACTATAGAGCCTTCCTCGCCACTTATTTGGGATAACGTATACCTAGTGTTTCAAGCCATAAAATACGACTCAGAACTTAATAAGTATGCTTTATCAATTTTAAACACTTTAAGCCCAGAAAAAGAAGATGCTATCCAGAGGTCAATATTCAGCTATAAATTAAATAGGGGTACAAAAGATTCAAATGACGCTCTTTTGGACACGCTAGAATGTCTGAAGGCCTCAAAGAGAGCGCTAAAACCTATTAAAGCCTCTCCAGAAGCTTCGAAGGAGACACTATTAGAGGAAGACAAAAAGTTAGTAGCGATGGTACATTTCGGGAGAAGCGGCACTGGACTTTTACATAGTCTTGTCGACGACCATCCAGAGGTGTCTACTATGCCCAGTATATATTTTAGTGAATTTTTCAGCCCATTGGCATGGGAAGATCTCTTATCTGGGGGTGAAGAATACGTGGTTGATAACTTTATCTCTCGCTATGACATACTTTTTGACTCTTCATCAAAAATTCCTATCGCCACAGTGGGTGGGAAAAAAATCAATGATTTAGGACAAAAAGAAGGGTTGTTAAATCTTGGAGAGAATAGAAACGAAGTTTTATCTATTAATAGGGATCAATTCAGTCACGAGCTTAAGAGGCGTTTGGCAGTATGCCCAGAAGTAAACGTTTACAAGTTCTTCCTGTGCGTCCAAGAAGCTTATGATGTTGCGATAGGCCGTACGGGAAAGCAAAAAATTGTTTTCTATCATATTCATAACCCGACAGTTGAATCATATTTAAATCTTCAGGCCCATGCGCCTTTTTCAAATTGGCTAGTTTTAGTTAGGGAGCCCATACAAAGTTGCGAATCTTGGATGAAAAAAAGTTTTAACAGGAATGATCTAGATGAATGCATAATGAAGGTTTGTAAGATGCTTTATACGGTTGATGAACAAATTTACAGTAGCAATAAATCCATAGGGGTTCGTTTAGAGGATTTAAAGCGTGCACCTGAAAAGACACTTAACGCTTTATGCACTTGGATGGGCATTTCAACAAGTGAAAAATTATATAGCATGACCGTCCAAGGTAAGAAGTGGTGGGGCGATCCATCAAGCCCAGATTACGAGCGAGAAGGAATGGACCCATTTGGCGACGTTGCGATTAGTCGCAAGCTGGGCACGATTTTTAGCGATCAGGACCAATTCGTTCTTCGAACTTTATTTTATCCTTTTAACGTCAAATTTAAGTATATTAAGGAAGACAATGAGACTTTTCAGAAAAACCTGCACCAAATTCGACCGCTGTTGGAAGAATTATTTAATTTTGAGAAAGAAATTTTAAGCTCATTGGGTATAAACCAAAACCATTACTTGGCTTCAGGCTCGTCGAGATTATTTAGGTCACTATTAATTCAAAGATGGGATATATTAGAAAAGAATGGTACATACCCCAACATGATAAGCCCTCTTGAGGTATAGCGGCATACAAATGACCTTTTATATTATATTTGTGTTGAAAGAATTATCCATTTGCGTTCGTCAAAAGGTTTATTTTCTTATGAAAAAACTATTTGCAATGCTATTTACCAAAATTTTTTATACCTCATAAAAAAAGAGGTGCTCTTTTATTAGGCACCTCTTTTAACTTATTGTTTTTAACAGTTCTTACTAGTTTGTAAGTTGCTACACGAAATCGCCTACTGCTAGAGACGAACTATCAGATGCGTTATCTAATGTTGCAATTAGTGTCGCAGCAATCGTCCCACCAGTGTTATCTACGTTCCAAACTTGAGCGTCGAAATCTGTACCACTTGTTCCATCATCGTCCTGCACCACGAGAATTACTTGTTCACCAGAAGCTAATACCATTTTGGCAGCATCACTGTTGGATGCTTCAAATTTAGCCGCAACCGCAGCTGCATTACCGATGACTGCCGATCCGGTAAAATTCACGATGGCGTTGTCTGAGGCGGCCGCCGTACCATCAAAAGCTGTAAAAGCGGAACTTATAAGAGTAACATCTCCAGTATCTAGAGCACCATCCACATCTAACTTGTCGGTACCGCTTACAAATTCAACAATCGTATCCGCGCCAGCACTGGAAGCTACCTGTGCAAGTTTAATTATATCTGCACCGTCACCTGGGGTGATTGTGTCAAGACCGGCTCCGGCTGTAATAATGTCTGCACCTGAACTACCTGTTATGGTGTCTGCTTGTGCCCCAGTTACATAAGCACCCGCACCACCCAAAGTGACGACAAACTGAGTAACAGCCTGAGCTGCAGCATTACTACCAAATGCAGCAGTTGAACCATCGGAAGTAACCTTTACCGCTGTATCAAAGCCGTCAGTAATAACACCGTCCCTTGCAACGAGGTATGTTGTCGTTAAAAAGTCGGCTACATCGAGAACAGCATTTGTATCAGTGCTCTCTGTACCTGTACCAACCAAAACATCGGTTGCGACAGAAAAACCGGCCGTTAATGTCCCAGTTATCCTAATCACATCACCAGAAGCAAAATCTGTTATCGAGTCCTCTCCGCCAGAATCGCCAGCAGTTGTGCTAGCTGAAGACGCGGAGTCGTCTGCGTCGAAAACGTGTATATCGTTACCGGCGCCACCTGCTACAGTGTCCGCGCCGTCGCCAGCCGTAATAATATCTGTCCCATCGCCCGTAGTAATAGTATCGGCACCAGCTCCGCCAACAACGGTAAGAGCCCCGTCAACATTACCTGCTGTACCAAGCTCAAGCGTGAATGTAGACGTAGCGTTGGTTAAAGCAGACGCATTTATTGTACGTGCGACGGTATCGGCCGATCCAAAATCTAAGCTCACCCGAGAATCCAGTGTTGCCGTTGAGGTATTGAGAAGTACGGTCAAAGCTTCCCAACCCGCACCGGCTTTATCAAATACTTGATCAGTAGGTGTAGTTGCGTCTGATCCTGTAGCCATGATTTTCATGGTATCATTTCCAGCGTTACCAGTAAACGAATCGTCAGTAGTTATGGCATATGTACCCATGTCGAAGATATCGTCCCCATCACCGGTTGCGATGTCATTAGCCCCTGCACTGCCTTTGACTGTCATAACACCATCGGTATTGGTTACAGATCCTAATGCAAGTGTAAAATCTGCGCTAGCGTTCGACATGCCACTCGCGTCAATAGTTCTCGCATTTGTCTCTGCACTGCCGTGATTTATCGTTACCTTTGCATTGTGACTTGCGGTGGAGCCTGCGCCGACGGTTAATGTTTCCCAGTCGTCTCCTGCATCATCAAAAACCGCACCCGTTGTGCCGTTATCCGCCGTAATTTGAACTTCATCGGTATCGGCGCCAAGAGCGATTTCGTCTGCGGCGGTTACATTTTCTGCAGCACCAAGTATTAACGTATCATTTCCAGCACCCATTGTGGCTTTAACCACTCCGCCAGTCACTGTGGTTGATTGAGCTCCAGTGCTTGCCGAGATAACCACAGTACCAGAGTTTACAAAAGAGTTACCATCAGCTGCTGCCGCAGTCATTGTAAGTGTTTTGGTACTAGCGACTGTAGTATTAGCGCCAAAGCTTACGGTTGAAGTCACATTTGAAAGATCGGTATCCGCAGCGACATTGTCACTTATTGTGAGTGTGCCGCCAGCAATCGTTACTCCTGTGGCTATTGCATTGGTTGTTGTAAGTGTTTTTCCGGTCGCAATTGTGACATTAGCAGTACCCAGATCACCAGTAAAGGTGCCGTCCGCATTGAAAGTCGCAGTAACCGCTGTCGACGTTATGTTTGAAAGATCGGCGTCTAAGTCAGTATCAAGGTCTGTAATCGCAGTTGTACCAGCACCATTAATTGTTTCACCTTGAAGCTTAGCGACATCACCCGTAAGTGTTTTGCCGCTAGCGACGGTTGTTGTAAAGGTACCGAGGTCACCTGTAAAAGTGACATCATTACTGACTGCCAGTGTACGCGTACCGGTATTTGTAATACTAGATAGATCAGCCGCCGCATCTCCTGCCAGATTTGTAAGAGCAACATTTCCACCGCCAGTTATTGTCTTTCCGTCGGCGAAAACTGCCTCCGCGTTTACCGTAATATCATCGACGAGCAAACCCGTTACGTCTGCCGTCCGCGCTGTTGCCGCTACCCCATTTGTTGGAGTAAAATTATCAGCACCGCTTCCCTGAGTTATAGTTACGTCACCGTTCTTTGTTCCCACTATATAAACGCCAGGTGTTTGTTGAATGAGCGAAAATGCTGGACCTTCGTCTGCAGCCGGAGGACTCGTATCAATGACTGGAGTTTCAGGAACCACTGGTGTCACGGGAACCTCAACAACTGGTGTTTCCGGCTCTGCTGGTGTTTCTGGCTCAGCTGGTGTTTCCGGAGTCGCGTCTACCACCGCCGGTGCTTCTGCAGCCGGTTTAACGGATTCGGTTGTCTCTGTTTCTTTTGCCTCAAGAACTTCGGTTGTTACAGTCGCAGCTGGAGCTGCCACTAAATCAATTGGATTCGTTTCAGCGTAAACTGTGACCGTGCCAGCTGAGATCAACTCCACAAGCTCTGTAGCCTCGGCTTCTGTTTCAACTTGTACTTCAATTGTGCCAGTAGCAGAGTTACTTACGATTGTAGGGATAGTTTTAATTTGTGCCAGAGTAATTTTTATACCAGACGCTACCTCCACCCGGGTAATGCTTGACAAATCTGCATTTGTGGCATCGATGGAACCATCCGTTACTTTTAAAGTTGTGAAACCTGCAACTTTACTACCAGCTTCTAACGTAACCTCATCACCTGCATCAGCAAAATCAAAGTGAAGCGTGCCGGACCCGTCAGCATCAAGAGTTATTGCGTAAGCGTCGCTGGCAGCGTCTGCCACATCAAACGTGGCAACTGTTGAATCCGCAACCGTAAACCCAGCGACCTCCGTCGCAGAATAATTATCGCCAGATTTAGTTAAAGTAAGTAACGTTGTTGAGGTTTCTGCGTCTGTAGTACTACTATCGTCACTACCACAGGCTGATAAAATTAGAGCTAACGGCGAGACACCTAGTAGCGCCGACTTTTTAGACTTCTTTAAACTTACCTTACCAAAAACCTTACTAGTCCCGGCATTTAAGTTAAATGACTTAACAGATGTTTCGAGCCCCATGTCAATCCTCATTATTTGGAATTACCTTACACAATAACCCAAAACCTTAGATCATTGTGAAAGGTAATTCCCCCCACAGCCTAGCTGCGGGGGGAGTAGATTCTGACTATGACTTATACAAAGTCGAAGTTGGCTGTTGCACCAGAGGCCGTCGAAAAGGCTGCCGTTGTAACATCCGACATCCCCTCGAATGTCAATATATTTGTAATCGTTAAGTTTCCTGCGGCAAATTGTGCATCGTTGGCAACGACTGCACTCGTCTCTGCTGCTGCAAGATATGTGTTAACTCCATCATCGTACAGTACTAGGAACTGATCATTCGCAGCGTAAGCCTCGTTGGCTGTCAGCTGTCTTGACCCACCGGTTTCAAGCGCTGTCTCAAGTGTGCTCGTGTTTGCAAATGTTCCACCAATTGCTAGCATACTGATACTTGTGTCGCCACCAAGATCATAAGCAGCAGTTACATACAGTAGCTCTGCAGCTGTACCACCAGCAACACTTGTTGACGTTGCACCCGGCGTTACGAGATCATTGCTTCCGCCCAATATAGCTTCGACAGCAGTAACTGTAATGTCGACCTGGTCCTGACTTGCTCCAGTCGTAAATCCGCCTGAAGAAATCTTATCAGTCGACACAGTCGTAGCACCGGCTGATATACCCGTCATTATGACGGTGTCAGCACCCGCACCCGTGTGAATGGTATCAACACCCGCACCTGCAGTTATCGAGTCGATCCCTGCACCAGTGGTAATAGTATCTGCACCCTCACCTGAGATTATGATATCTGCGCCATTTCCACCTGTTATGGTGTCAGCACCGGCACCGGTAGTTACTTCGTTACCGCCAGAACCACCAGTTATAGTCATATTGACCGCAGAAACCTGACCATGAACTTCAAGCGCACCTGATAGACCGGATGCGTCAACAGTTGCTAAATCTGTCGCAAGTGTAATTGCATTTGTGATCTTCACGTCAGCTGTTCCGCTTGCATTAATGGTCTTCAGGTCTGTAGACGCTAGATCAGTTAATGTAAGGTCTTCTCCAGCGTTTGAGCCACTCACTAAGCTCAGAGTCTCCTCATCACTTGCTGTAATTTTAGCAAACGTTGTTACACCTTCGTTTCCTGATGTCGTATCCTGAGCGTATACCGATAAAGAATTAGCTGAACCGTCGACTAATCGAGTAACGACCGCCGTACCACCTGTCGTAGTATTGTACAGGGATGTAACTGCCGTTCCGACATTGGAGAAAGTTACAGTTCCGGCTACATTTACATCTAAGGAAGTAAAAGTACCGTTACTTGCGAACACTGCCATGTCTTGTGTCATAGCTGTATCAGCACTGAATGTTTCGAAACCAGACACACCAGAGGCTGTTGCAGCCGTTGCAGCAGCGTCAATTCTTAATGTATCACTTCCGAGACCGCCTTTTATCACGTCTTTGTTTGATAATCCGCTGTCCATATTTACAGTATCGTTTCCATCACCTGCATCGACAGTGTCATTACCAGTATTGGTAGTGATCGTATCATTGCCAGCGCCACCAGTTAGCGTGTCATGCGAAGTACCACCCGTGATAATATCATTACCTGCGCCACCATCGATTGTAGATGAGGCGTCACCAGTCAGTGTATCAGTACCGGCCGATCCTGTAATAGAAGTTACGCTTGCAGCTGCCGCACCCATGGTAACACCTGCCGCCGCTGTTACACCAGAAAAATCAATTGTTCCTGCTGTTATCACGCCAGAAGTATCGATGCTGTTATCACCCTTAACTATGAATGTTGTTGTTCCACCAAGAGAGGCCGCCATTGTTACTGTGCCTAGCGTTTGAGCAACAGCAGCGCCTTTTCCAGACGTATCAAGTGTCATAGTTTCAAAATCAGTAGTTGAAATTGTTTGAGCATTTATGGCGTCTGCACCGCTATCCGTAACATTTAAAGTTACAGCATCGTCTGTAGCGCTTCCGGCCGCATCAAGGTTCAATTGACCACCCAACACCGACGCCTGATTAAGCACATTACCAGCACCAGCATTATAGTTAACAGTTGCAGCACCAGCGTTATTTGTGGCGCTAGTGGTAACTGTAGTCAAACCAGTTTGCTGTATACTTGACAGTGTCAATGTTCCACCGCCTCCAAATGCATCGCTAAGCGCAACCTTCTCGAAGTTTGAGATGTTTCTAGCTGTTGCCGCTGCAGTAGACAGGCCGTTCAAGAGTGCATACGTAGATGTTAAAGTATCAGTACCTTCACCACCATCAACAACATCAGCATCCGCTAAGTTTGCGTCAAATGTTACAGTATCGTTACCTGCTCCAGTATTAATTGTCTCTTTAATAGCGTTTGCACCATCAGCAGTGATGGCATCTTTGCCAGAACCAGTTGTAATTGTAACATTCGTTGCAGCATCGGATTGCAACGTAATTGCTCCAGTCGCAGCTGACGCATCAATTGTAGTTTGAGCTGTTAACTCTCCGGCGGCAGCAATAGTTAACGCCGCATCGCCTGTAATAGTCAATGTCGTTGCGGATGTGCTGAGAGCAGCTATCGAGTTTGCTGACCCAGTTGAGTGCACGGTTAGAGACTCCACACCAGTACCCATGTTAACTGTTCCACCGGTTACAGTTGAAAGAGTAACCGTCTTGGCGTCGGCAGTTCCAAGTACGTCCGCTGCAGCATAATTAAAAGTAGCGCCACTTGCAGTATTCTGAACCGCCAAAGCTACGTCGCCGCCAACATTCGTTACTGTCAATAGCGCAGTCGAACCGTTATTCGTGACCGACGTAACGTCTGTTGATCCAGCCAAATCAAGGGTCGCAGCACCAGTCGCCACAATGTTATACACCTCTACTCCAGAAGAGCCTGGTGTTACATTTGTTGAAATCTGAGCGGATAGGGTGTCAGTGCCCGCTCCACCTGAAATACTATCTAAAGTATTCAATGTCTGCGTGCCTGCGGATGACACGCCGCCACTTATTACATCATTACCTGCACCACCAGATATAACATCAAAACCTGCCGTAAGCATGAGGCTTTGGTTAACTGGCGCTACTGGCTCTGGATCTACCGGAGTTACCGGAGCTGGATCAGCCGGAGCCGGATCAGCCGCAGAAACCGCGTCATCATCATCATCAGATCCACAAGCAGCTAACGACAGGGCCATTAATGAAACGCCACCTGCACGTGCTACTTTTGCATTCTTTTTTTCCCAAGCGTTGACTAGCTTTGCAACAACTGTCTCTTGCTTGTTGGAAGCGTCCATCTCGTCCTGAAATGCACCTGTCGAAATCATATTCATGTTTTTTGCTCCATACAAATATCTTAGACGGCTTACCGCCTGGTTTTTCGCAATCTTAGAAAAACCCAAGATCACATTGGTTAGCAAGGTAAAAATTACTCAGGGCTTTGTCAAACACTTATCATATGAAATGTGTTGCAAACCTGCATCATTAAACCTACCTCAATTAGTATAAGAGGCCTTTACAGAGAAAAATCGAACAGATCAAGCTTTTTACGAATTTTTTGATTTTTGATTTTCACGATAAACTTTTTAAATCAAAATAGCCAATTTGCCATTATTTTTCTAGCAATCCCAGTGCGGGGGCTAGTAGCCCAAGAGCGCTAGCGATAGTAACTTCAGCTTTTCTTCGACTAGCAATAAAATTTATTTCTTTTGATTCTGCATCATATAATCGAGCTTCTGCCGATAAAACGCTATCCAATGTAGAACCCCCAATAACAAGCTGCTGCCGCAGGTATGCTATCTCATCTGCGGTTATTTTTGCATTTTTTCTTGCAAGCTCTATTGCGGTATCCATTGATGCTATCGTTTGCTGAGCCATTCTGATTGTGCGCTCGCCCTCACGATAAGTAGCCTCTAGTTTTGAAGCATTCGACTCGGCCATAGCTTTCGCTTGAGCCACTTCTGATTCGAATAGCCCACCGTTAAATATGGTTTTTCGAGCAACTAATCCAATACTCTCATCCGAATCGTATCCGCTTCCACCAAACGGACGAGAGGCTCTAGCCTCTAATCCAACATTAAACTTATCTTTTGCCTCTGCTGCCGCCACCTTTAAGCTAGCCGCTCTGTAACTGGAATAATACATCAGCAATAACGGGGCATCCAGAATCATTTGCTCTGAAACTTGAGAGGGGACCAAATTCGATATAAAAGCTGAATCGTAATCAATTAAATTAGGAAGCGCCCCAAATTCATTAATAAACTTGAGCCTTGCTTGCTTCAGACCATTTACAACATCTGTTTGTGCGACGCGAATTGTCGCTACAGTCCTCTGTGCGGCGGCCACTTTACTCACATCGCCCACACCAGCCTGCGCTACTTTTTCTAACTGCGTTATTAAAGGGTCTAAGACGCGCATGCGCTGGTCAATTAAAGAATTTAATGCCTGTGATTTCTCTAAGTCTATCCAAACCTCTGCTACCTTCAAAGCACGATCATCAAGAATTGCATTTAGATCATACATCGCAGATTTAGCAGAAAAACTTTCGGAGGAGATTGTAGCGTCCATCCTTCCACCGTCAAACAACAACCTAGACGCGTCAACAACCAATGCAACACCTTGTTGCTTATCTGAGATATCTTCAACCCCACCGTAAATAGAGGCCCGAACTTTGAAATTTTTCTGCGCCTCGGCAGAGTCTACAGCAGCCATTTTAGCTTTTAGACTTTCTCTTGCCGCAACAGTCCTGGGATGGCCATCAACAGCAGTTTTTAAGGCTGTTTTAAAATCAATCTGTAAATTAGCGTCGGCCAGAGAATTATCGAGCATCTGTTGTAGGCTAGGAGCTTCCTGGCCAATATTTTTTTTATTCTGCCCCAATACTTTTTTACCGCTTTGCAGCCTATCGTTTAAAAACACTTTTGCATTTTGGCTCAAATTCTCGATATTTGGACCTTGACACGCAGATATCAAGAAGAGTGCTGAAAAAACTTTACCAGCATTTTTAGGTAGTGCCATTTTATCCCCCAAGAAAAGTAAGTGCAGTGCCCATTTCTTTCTATGGTAACAACAACCAGCACTCAACAGAAAAATCAGAGCATTCTAAAATTTTAACTGATGGCCCTTGCCAATTTTCTTTCCGGACAGAAACAAGCTGTAGAGGTAAGCACTTGTAACAGGGTTAAGAACTGAAGTTTGCATCAAGCTTTCGAAAAGCTTTGTTGTATTCGAGGTCTCTAACTCGTGGTAGATACGACCACCAGAGCAATCTTCTCCCTCACAGTCAGCTCGCCCTTTGATTCGTTCACCACCTATCTCTAAAAAATAAAGCGTATTCATTTTCAAATTCTCGCAAGTCGCAGCCAAACAAGAACTCACAGATGATATAGAATCTAATTCTAGTTCGATGTGACCAGAGCCATTAATCATTGGCTTACTTAAGATTTCATAGTTAAAATTTGCTGTTGCTTCGAGAATTGGCTCTCTCGGGAATACAGTTGCATCAGCGGTTATAACCGTTTGAGGAAGTGATCCTATATAACCCATTTCAGAAGAAACTTGCCACGCGTTGAGAGCAGCACTACTGGAAATTTTCAAACTTGAATTTTCAAACTTGAAGTCTGAAAGCACCTGATCGAGGCTAAGTTTGTCGTTATTAGATACAAAACTGTCTAATGTTATCCGCAGCTGTCCATTTTGCCACACATCATCTTTAGAAAACTGGCCACTCGCTTTTAAACTTCTCGCAACACCATCAGTTAAACCCTTCACCCCTGCAAGGGACATTTCCAAGCCCTCTAGATTTATATCTATCTTATCGCCAGCCGACGATATTTTAGTTTGTATTTGGTTAAATCCCAGACCAGCGTGAGGAATGCGGATGTTTCGGGCTTCAATTTGCAAATTAAAATCTTCGTTAATACTCCCTGAAAACAGTCCTAAATTATCTAGTTTTCCATTAGCCTTATCAACCTCAAATGGGCTGTAGTAATTTGATTTTACAGTTGATAAACTAAATGACAAATTAGATAATTTCTCCAATCCGCCATTAAAAGAACCACTAATTTCTGCATTATTTATGTGGTTTTCATTAAAGAATTGAACCCCTGAGGCACTAATATTAAATCTGGCGTTTCTAAAATTATTTGGCCAGAAATCCAACACAACCAGTTTAAACTCTTCAAAGTTCAGATTATCCTTTGTTCTCAATGATCCGGTGTTTAGCTTCAAATTTTCCCTCGAGCCTAATAGAGACCAAGTAAGTGAGAGAGATCTAATATGACCAACTCGTGCATCAAATTTTCCGCTACTTGAAAAGTCGAAATCTAACCGAGATACATACACGTCAAGCTTAGGGGTTATTGCGACGTTGTATAGAATGACTTCTTCACCAAAATGCTGCTCGACAAACTTTTTGATTATATAAGGACCAAAAAAAACTGCTCCGCCCCAAAGGATGCAAATAATAAAAGTAAACATTAAAGAAAATTTTAGGATTTTCATCATTTTGCCATTTCGGGAATTAGAGCTTTGTTGTCAACGTGGCTCTAGATATCAATAAAATTCCAGCCAATATCATAGGGGCCGATAAGACCTGGCCCATCGTTAAACCATAATCGAAAAACTGATAAGCATACCCATTTAGATTTGTGGGGGAAAAAAACTGTGGATCGGGAACTCTAAAATATTCTACGACAAATCTTGATACTCCATAAATGAAAAAAAAGACCCCAGAAACCAATCCCGGCTTTTTTAAAGCACCAAAAAGGGCGATAAGCATAAGTACTAAAAGTAGAAAAAACCCTTCAAGCGCCGCTTCATACAATTGTGACGGATGACGAGCACACAATCCGATTACATCTCCACAATCCTGCGCACGATCCCCAGGAAATATAACACCCCATGGCATATCAGTTGGCTTGCCCCAAAGCTCCCCGTTAATAAAATTAGCTAAACGTCCAAAAAGCAGCCCAGGTGGTGTTGACAATGCAATTAAGTCAGCACCCGACCAAATACGAATTCCATTATGACGGCAATAAAAAAAAACGGCAAAAACCACACCAAGAAAACCACCGTGGAAAGCCATCCCGCCATCCCAAACTTTTATAATATCTACGGGATTTATTAGATAGTAGTCAAAGTTGTAGAAAAGAACATATCCTAGTCGACCGCCTACTATCACGCCAAGAATTAAATAAGTCAAAAATGTATCAGCTTGCTCAACCTCCATTGGAGCAGATCCGTAATCCCATAAATGCTCCCTCCTGATAAAACTTTTCATTAAAGCCAGTGCACAAATAAACCCTGCAACGTAGGAAACCGCATACCAACGCAAAGCGAGAGATATACCGAATAACTCAATTGAAAAAATTTCTGGGCTGATATTTGGAAATTGCAGCATAGTGCGGCTCATATTATGATTTCGATAAACGCTTAAAACAAAAATCACACATAATGCAAGAGATACATTTCGGAGGTTGCCCTGTGACAAAACAATTCCTATATACCCGTCAATGTGATCATCGGAAAAAAAAATGACCAAAGCCAATAATTCTAAAAATGAAGAAACTAATGTAGATGGAGTTGCCCTAGGTCAAATAACGGTAGTGCCGGCCAACGAAGAGAAACCTGGTCAAGAAAACACTATTAAAGAAATATCAACTAATGAACGATCCTTACTAGAAATGACAAGGTTGTTTCTTAGGGAGTATGGCATTCGAAAAAGTAGCGCCGCAGTGCGAGATGCTGTCGAAATACCACACAAAGTATTTTCTCCAAAACAAGCTGTGAGTGCGCTATCTGCTACTGGCTTTAAGTCAAGCTTTGGAAGTATTGACCTGAAAAACCTAAGCCCTGACTTTTTCCCATTAATTGCATTCACTAAGTCAGGTGAAGCAGTGCTAGTTCGCTCAATGCAGGATGACAAAAAAATTGAGATTTTGAGGGATCCCAAAAAGAAAAGCGAGTTATTAGAAAAGGAACAGTTTCGTTCAGATTTTACAAGCTTTGTGATACTTGCAAAAGAACTGAACAGAAGAGAAAAAGAGGACCGGTCTGGGCACTGGTTTTTCAGTGCATTTCGTAAAAGTAAATGGATATACATCCAGGTAATGATAGCAGCCATGGTTTCTAATTTTCTGTCATTGACGACGGCTCTTTTCACAATGACAGTATATGACCGTATTATTCCTAATGGGGCTTTCGAGTCTCTTATTGCATTGAGCATTGGGGTGGTTATTGCACTCGGTTTTGACTTTCTCATAAAAAGTTTAAGAGCTAGATTTATAGATGTCGCATCCAAACGGGCGGATTTAGAGATATCACGAAGACTTTTTGACCGAATATTAAGTCTCACGCCAACCGAACAGCGGCAAAAGACTGGGGCAATGGCTGGCACAATTCGTGAGTTTGAAACATTACGTGAATTTTTTAACTCTTCGACATTAGTAATCTTGATTGATTTACCATTTGTTTTTTTCTTTATCTACGTAATTTATCTAATTGCTGGTCCACTCGCTTATGTACCACTCGCTGCTGTACCGGTTGTAATAATTGTAGGCCTGGGAATTCAGCCATTTCTTGCTCGCATAACAAGAGGTTCTGTTGAGAGCGGAATGAATAAACAAGCGGTTTTGGTAGAGACATTGAACGGACTTGAAACCGTGACTGCAACCGGATCCGGCAAACTTATGAGAAAACGATATGAGGAGGCCCTTAACAATCAATCTGATAGCGGAAATAAAATTCGTTCACTTAGTATGTTTATCATTAATTTTGCAGCATCTGTACAACAGTATGCACAAGTCGCCGCTATATTCTTTGGTGTGTATTTAATAGTTGAGGGCACTATAACACAGGGCGCTCTAATTGGTGCAGTAATTCTTGGAGGACGTACGTTAAGTCCTTTATCTCAACTCGCAAGTACATTGTCGCGTTTAAACGGTGCATTAACAGCCTATCGTAATTTAGCAAAATTGATTGGTAAAAAGTTTAATAGCGCGGCGAATTTGTCACCAATTAGCAGGCCACGTCTGAATGGAGAGATAGAATTCAAGAATGTATCTTTTACATTCGAAGGTGCTTCTCAACCAACAATAAACAATTTATCCTTCAAAATCCCGAAGGGACAAAAGGTAGCATTAGTAGGGAAGATGGGTTCAGGAAAGTCGACATTATCGCGATTAATTGCTGGGATTCTGGAACCCTCAGCTGGTGCAATTCTTATTGATGGGGTAGATGTAAGGCAAATTGACACTGCTGATATCCGAAAAAATATTGGAATAATGTTGCAAGACAGCTGGCTGTTTTCAGGTACCGTCCGTGAAAATATTCAAATGGGATTCAACGAGTATGACGATGAGCATATTTTAAAGGTTTGTAAGATTGCCGGTGTTGATGATTTCGTCGGCTCCAACCCCAAGGGGTATGACCTTGAAATCAGAGAACGAGGTATTGGCCTATCAGGAGGACAGCGGCAAACCATAAATTTAGCTCGTAGCTTACTGCACGATCCTCAAATTTTACTTTTAGACGAACCAACTAGTTCAATGGATCAGGGCACAGAGAAAAAAGTGGTCGATTCTCTTAGAGAAGTCAGTTCAGAGAAGACCATGCTTATCGTTACACACCGCAATCCAATTCTATCTATGGTTGAGCGTGTTTTTGTTTTAGAAAACGGCAAAATTGTGGCAGATCAGACACCAGAGCAATTAGGAATTAAAAAAGGCTAATATTTTCATGAGTGACGTCGAGTTCAAAAAACTGGCCAAAGAAATGGCAGGAAGTCAGCGGAGCGCGTCCTCTATACTGCTTTTGGCTATCATTACACTTGTGGCTGTAATACTTTTGTGGGCTGCGTTCACAGAACTTGATAACGTGGTCAGGGGATCGGGCAAAACAGTCTCGGAGTCCAAAAACCAACTAGTTCAATCATCAGAGCCAGGAGTGATTAGAACAAGATATGTAAACGAGGGTGATTTTGTTGAGAAAGGTGAATTATTGTTTGATATAGATCCAATTGATGCAAAAGGGCAGCTGGATCAGGCTCAAAAAAGACATGCGTCTTTAGCAATTAAATCAATTAGACTGAAAGCAGAAGTATCCCAAAAAGTGCCAATTTTTTCTGATGAGCTTGTAGAAGCTGCCCCTAATGCAGTAACGACAGAGCTTGCCTTATACAGAGCAAGGCTGGATGACCTTTCTACAAAAGCCGCAATATTAGAACAACGTCGAGCCCAAAAACTTAACGAGATACAGGAACTGAAGATTCAATATTCAACCGCGTCCAACGGTCTGGCACTGATAAGGCGTGAGATAGCAACATTAGAGCCATTGGTGAAGAGTGGACTCGCGCCGGAAACACGATTGATAGCACTTCAGAGGGAAGAAGAAACAAGCGTTGGTCAGGCCAACACAGCGGAGAGCGGTCAAAAAAGATTGCTATCTGGCTTAGAGGAAATTGAAGAACAGTTAAAAGCAGAGAAGCAATCTTATACCACAACCGCATTAACAGATCTATCGTCTATTGAGGGTGAAATGGCAGAGCTGACAGCTCGAATACCAGCTTTAGAACAGCGCGTAGAACGTACTTCTGTTCGCTCTCCTGTCGACGGGGTAATTAACCGCCTAAATTATTTTACTGCTGACGCATATGTAAGTACTGGAGAGGTATTATTGGAAATTGTTCCTACTGGATCTGACATCATAGTAGAAACCAGAATTGATCCTAAAGATATCGCTGATATTGTTATCGGACAAGATGTTAAAATATCGCTGACTGCCTATGATCCCTCACGATACGGAAGAATTGACGGCAAAGTAATGAGCGTCTCTGCCGACGCATTAAGTGATCCTTCGACAGGTGAGATTTATTACATCGTGGATGTATCAATTACTGGAATTATTTACGAAGATGATGGTGGCGAGGTGGTAATACTTCCGGGTATGGTGGCATCTATCGACGTATTATCTGGCAAACGAACTGTTCTCGACTACTTCTGGCAACCGATCGCAAGAACAAAAGATAAAGCTTTAAAAGATTAATAAATTGGCATGAGAATTGCAATTATCTCTGTTAAGGAGATATAAAATGCAAGTTTCAACACAAATTGATGAACTAATTAAAAGCCTTCAGTCACTTAAACCAAAGCTCTCAGAAAATAAAAGTGATAATCAACTTAAGTTTAACGAGATACTGGATGCTTCTTTAGCATCTTCCCCTGCTATAAATAATGCTTCACAAAAAGAGGTTGGTAAGAATACTCAAGAAAACTTTCAACTAGTAAATTCTTTGAGTCATAGTTCTAAAAAGCCAAATATGCGAGAGATGATTGAAGCTATATCAGGTAAAAGTATGAAAGAGTTATATGCTGGAGAATCCACTATTTGGAAGAAATATTCAGAGTTAGCCGCGGATCTTTTATACGGAGTGACTGGTAATTCACAGGATACCAGAGACTGGAAAAAAATTATGTACTCTGCAAACATAATTGAGACTGCTCAAAAAGAAACAAATAAGATGCATAAACCAGTCGTAGATATTGAATCTGAGTTTAATTCGCAGAACACACTTGTGGACCAGTATGCAGTTTTGAAGAATTCATCTGGTGAAATACTGCGAACTCTTCGCGGCAACAACAGTCATCTAAAAACTGTGCTAGAAAACTTTGCTATCACCAGTGGATCAGTACCTTCAGATCTGGAGGCTAAGGTTAAAATTCCAAATTTTAATAATAATGTTTTTGACATTCTCAAAACCGTGCCCAAAAGCGACAACAATTTTGAATTGAAATCGTCAGAAGGGCAAGAGATCCACTCTATTTTACTTAATACAGCAACTGATGCTATCAGTTCACAAATTACTGATTTTCATGATTTCGATAAAGCGTAAAAAATTAGATATCTTAGGTATATGAATAAATTTCATTTTAATGAAAATTATAAAAAAATTTATTCATAAATACCAACCAATAGCCTTTAAACTTAAAAATTATTATTTTAATCAGCTTTTTTTGATTAACTTGATGAT
>MDTG01136735.1_pt1 | contig 20808 bp, 21 predicted proteins | sample 811421 | NCBI WGS metagenome assembly MDTG01 (sample SAMN05326645, study PRJNA326480) | marine metagenome | isolation source: seawater | place: Pacific Ocean: South East | collected 2011
ATAGACATAAATTATTATCTCTAACTATGCAGTTTAATGAAATAAATATTATTGATCCATATCTACTCCAACAGAATGAATATAACAAAATTATGAATGACATTAAGTATGTTGTTGAAAATATTAATTTAGAAAATCTCTAATATTTTAAAAACTGCAATCTTTGAAATAACCCCAAATATATTTGGTGAATACAAAATTAATTTAGATTTAATTGCGTAGGTTCAATACTTTTCTTTAAAGAGGTTATGAAGTTCGACTATATAATGTGCTAGCAAGAGAGGAATTAAAAAATAATATTAATTTTCAATAAAAATATTCTATTTATCGAAATCATGTATACAATACTTACAATTGGCTGGATGGCAGAGTGGTTATGCAGCGGCCTGCAAAGCCGTTCACGCCGGTTCGATTCCGGCTTCAGCCTCCAAATATTTAAACACATTTGAATATATAAAAGTATAATGTCATTTTTAATGGTATCTATTAACATGCCCGAGTGGTGGAATTGGTAGACACAAGGGACTTAAAATCCCTCGATAGAAATATCGTGCCGGTTCAAGTCCGGCCTCGGGTACCAAAAGGTCAGTAATTTGGTTACTTATTTAGATAATTTAAAGACTGATAGGCATCAAAAAAACTTGCCAATTTACTACCTCAAAGAAGTTAGAATACTATAAACTTAATTTATACACTAATAATTTTATATGGAAGAAATATATACAGAAAGACGTTCTAATAATCACGATGAAGAAATAGACCTTAAAGAACTCTTTTATATACTAATGGCAGGAAAGTGGATCATCATTGCTGTGACAACTTTTGTATCTATTATTGCCGTTATTTATAGCCTCCTTACACCAAATATATATGAATCTAGAGCTTTATTGGTTCCTGTTAATTCATCTAATAGTATTTCTGGAGCTTTAGGGGGTTACAGCAACTTTGCGGGGCTTGCTGGAATAAACTTACCTTCAAATAGTAATGAGAATAATACTCAACAAGCACTAGAAAAGATTAAATCTCTTAGTTTTTTTGAAAATAATATACTTAAAAATATAAATTTACTGGATCTTATGGCTGTTAGAGAATGGAATTCCACTACAAATATATTAGCCTATGACCAGAATATTTTCGATACAAAAAGTAATACTTGGGTAAGAGACTTTTCATATCCTCAGCAACAAATTCCTAGCGCTCAAGAAAGCTTTGAAATATTTAAGAAAGAGCACTTAAGCTTAAATGAAGATAAAAATTCTGGATTTATAACCTTGTCAATCAAACATCAGTCTCCATTTATTGCTAAGCAATGGACTGAATTAATTATTAATGAGATTAATGATTTTTATAGACTAAAAGATAAATTAGCATCAGAAAAGTCTGCAAGCTATCTAAATGAAAAAATTTCATTAACTAGTTTTTCTGAAATTAAACAAGCTTTAGCGCAGTTGCTGCAAGAAGAAACTAAAAAGTTAGCTCTAATCGAAGGCAGTGAATTTTATGTTTTTGATTACATTGATACGCCTACAATAATGGAGAAAAAATCCTCACCTAATAGAGCTTTAATTTGTATTTTGGGTGCATTATTGGGAGGAATACTAGGCATTGTTTCAGTGCTTATAAAATATTATTTTCGTGAAAGTAAATAATCTATTAAATTTCAAATTTATAACTCTTAATAACACATACTTTTAATATATAAAAAGAAATGCCTGGAAATAAATTATGATTTGCCACATTACATTTCATACATGAGAAGTTAAAATTGTAATTATGAAGTTACTCATTATAGGTGGTGCAGGTTATATAGGTTCACATACTGTTAAATACGCACAAGAGCATGATCATGAGGTTGTGGTTCTTGACGACTTCTCAACAGGTCATGAGTGGGCTATTGAAGACTGTGAAATACTGCGAGTAAATTTACTTAACCAAGAAAAGTTGTCACAGTTATTAAGCGGGCGTTATTTTGACGGTGTGATTCATTTTGCAGCTAAATCACTTGTAGGGGAGTCAATTAGAAAACCTGACTTTTACTATCGAAATAATGTTGTCGGCACCCTTAATATTGTTAACGAGATGCTTAATAATGATATTAACAACTTAGTGTTTTCATCAACTGCTGCAATTTTTGGCAATCCTGTAACTGAAAAGATTGCAGAGGATCATCCCAAGAAACCAATAAATCCTTATGGGCGAAGTAAACTTATGGTTGAGAACATGCTTCAAGACATATGCTCCGTAAATAATTTCAATGTCACATGCCTTCGCTACTTTAATGCTGCCGGGGCACATGAGTCTGGCAAGATTGGAGAGAGTCATGACCCCGAAACACACCTTATACCAAATGTTTTGAAAACAGCGATCTCAAAAGAAAGTAGCCTAAAAGTATTTGGTGATGATTACCCTACATCTGACGGAACCTGCATTAGGGATTACGTGCATGTAACAGATTTAGCTCAGGCACACCTGTTGGGGCTTGATTATATGAAAAATAATAAGGGATTTTCAGCTTTTAACCTTGGTAATGGTGATGGTTTTTCAGTGCTTGAAGTCATAAATAGTTGTCAAAGAGTTACAGATACTAAAATTCCTTTTCAAATTGATGGGAGGCGTGAAGGTGATCCTGCTTTGCTGGTTGCAGAAAATGCATATGCAAAAAATTTGCTTGGCTGGAACCCTGAGTATGACCAAATAGATTCTATTATTGATAGTGCTTGGCATTGGCATGGTAAAGGCCGTTAACAAATGAATTGCTTAAATTTTGAAAATGTAATTGAGTGTAATTGTGACCTCGGAGAAGGTCTTGCAATTGGTCGAAACTCCGTTGCTTGGGTTGACATAAATGAAGACACAGTTTTCATATATAGATTTAATAAGTTAAGAAAATTTAAAACTCAGTTTAAGCCTTCAGTAATTTATAGTGTTGATAAAGATGAGTTAGTATTTGGTTCTGATGTGGGAATTTGCTACTTAAATTTAAGCTCAGGTAATGAAAAGTATTTAAATTTTAAAAAATTAAATCATAGTGTAAAAAAATATAGAAGTAATGATGGCGGATTTTGTGGAAAGCATCAATTACTTGGATTTATGCATAGAAATGATCCAGTTAAAAACTTAGGTTTTGTTTATTTAGTAAAAGATGAATCATTACGTCTTCTAGATAGCAGCTTACATATACCTAATTCTTTTATAGAAATAGAGCCCTCAAAAATACTTATCAGTGATTCATTAAAGAGTCAGATTTGGTTGTATCATCTCAATGATGGTGGAAACATTGTAGAAAAAAAATTATGGGCGCAATTGGATAACGATACATCGCCAGATGGTGGTTGCCTGGTAGGTGACTTTGTTTTTGTTGCCTTGTGGGATGGTGCTGCTATTGCTGTATTTGATAAAAATGGTAAATTGCTCAAAAAATTGTCTCTACCAATTCTTAGGCCCACTAACTGTAAATTTGATGAAGCTCGTTCTCAATTATGGATAACTAGTGCTAGTGAAGGAATAGGAAAAGAAAAGTTAAGTTCGTACCCGTTATCAGGCAATACTTTCCTTTATAATATAGATTTTGGAACCTGATGTTAGTTTCTGTTGTCATAAGAACATTAAATGAATCAACCTATCTTGATGAACTTATGCGAGTTGTTGGGTCGCAAATTAAGGATGGTTTTGATGTTGAAATTGTAATAATAGACTCGGGTTCAACAGATGGAACACTTAGCATTGCAGAAAGTCATGGTTGTAGAATAACCTTTATAACAAAAGAACAATTCACTTTTGGACGCTCCTTGAATATGGGTTCTGACTTTGCAAGAGGAGATATACTAGTTTATGTGTCTGGTCATTGTATTCCTACTGAGAATTCCTGGTTAATCAAACTTATTCAGCCAATACGCGATGGTATTGCTGGTTATACCTATGGTCGTCAAATTGGAAGGGATACCACCAAATATTCAGAAGAAAAAATATTTGATAAATACTTTCCATCAAAATCAAAAATTCCACAGAATGGCTTTTTTTGTAATAACGCTAATTCAGCAATAGACAGAAAAGTATGGTCAGAATATAAATTTGATGAGAAGGTGACTGGGCTTGAGGATATGGATTTAGCAAAGCGTTATTGTGAACAGAATGGCAAGATAGCTTACGTCGCAGAGGCATGTGTTTATCATATTCACAATGAAACTTGGAGCCAAACCCGCCGAAGGTATGAGCGAGAGTCAATTGCTTTACAAAAGATTATGCCAGAAGTACAAATTAGATTTTTAGACATGGTCCGTTATATATGGGTTTCAGTTATTTATGATTTTAAAGCAGCTTTTGCCACAGGATGCCTTAGTAAAGAGTTCATAGGTATTATAAAATTTAGAATTGCTCAATTTATGGGCTCATATAGGGGTAATCATGATCATCGTGTATTATCTAAGGAGCGTAAAGAAAATTACTTCTATCCTAACAACACCTCCAGGGATTAAATTATGAAAATTATTGCATTACTACCTATGAAGGCAAATAGTGAGAGAGTAAAAGGTAAAAATTTTAGAGCATTTGGAGGAAAACCACTTTTCTTATGGACTCTTGAAACTCTTTTAAGCATAAAAGAAATCGATACAATTGTAATTAACACTGATGCTAGAAAATTATTGATTGCCAATGGCATTCCTGAAAATAAAAGAATTTTAATCCGCGATAGGAACGAAAATATATGCGGAGATATGGTCTCAATGAATACTATTATTAATGATGATATTAACAACGTGGATGCTGATATTTTCCTTATGACCCATACAACAAACCCTTTTTTAAGTAAACATTCCATTGAAGCATCTATAGCTTTATTCAAGGACGCCTTGTTAAATGATGAAGCAGACTCATTATTTACAGTCAATAAAATACAAGAAAGATTTTATGATATTAATGTAAAGCCATTAAACCATGATCCAAATAATCTTATTCGTACTCAAGATTTGACTCCATGGTATAAAGAAAACTCTAATTTGTATCTTTTTACAAAGAATGCTTTTTTAAAAAAAAATGCAAGAATTGGTGATAGGCCTATAATGTATGAAACAGATTTATATGAATCTACTGATATAGATACGCCCGATGATTGGGATTTGGCAGAAGTCATGGTTGAATACTATAAAAAAAAGGAATATTAAATGACTTATAAGGTATTAATTACTTGTCCACCAATGTTAAAACAAATAAATCAATTTTGTGATATTTTTCATAAAATGAATATTGAAATTACTACCCCTGAGGTAATTCAAACCCTAACAGAAGAAGAGCTTATAAAAATTGTCCCACATCATGATGGCTGGATTATTGGCGATGATCCAGCAACTCTAAATGTCTTTAAAGCAGGAAAGGAGGGTCGTTTAAAAGCAGCAGTAAAGTGGGGTATTGGTATTGATAATGTTGATTTTTCTGCATGCAATGAGCTTGATATTCCTATAACAAATACACCTGGCATGTTTGGCTCAGAGGTTGCTGATTTAGCTATGTGCTATGTTTTAGGGCTTGCTCGCGACGCATTTTTTATTGACAGAGAGATTAGATCAGGTCGATGGCCAAAACCCAGTGGGATTTCCTTAAAAGGAAAAACTATGGGAATTATAGGTCTTGGTAATATTGGTCAAAGTATTGCTAAAAGAGCCAATGCACATGAATTAAATATTATCGGTTGGGATCCTTATGCAACTAATATTCCTGATTATATTGAGGTACAAGAAAACTGGCCGTCTGCGGCTAGTTCTTGTGATTTTATCGTTTTTGCATGTGCTCTTAATAAAGATAACCACCATTTATTAAATAACAAAACTTTAGATATTCTTAAGCCAGGGGTAAGAATAATAAATATTTCAAGAGGTCCATTAATTTGTGAAAAAGCACTTTTAAATGGTCTTGAGAGTGGAGTTATATGCTCAGCTGCTTTAGACGTGTTTGAAGAGGAGCCATTAAATTCTAGCAGTAAACTATTTGATCATCCTAAATGTATTCTTGGATCTCATAATGGTTCAAACACTATAGATGCAGTTATTCGTGCTTCCAATGAAGCCATTTTATTGCTTAATAATATGCTTAAAGATAAACTGAAACATGACTAAAATAGCTGTAATAACAGGATCTAATGGAGGGCTAGGAACCGAACTTGTTAAAACATTTCTTCATGAAGGCTATCAGGTTATAGGGCTTGACAAAGAAAACTGCTTAAAAGTATCCTCAAAACTCTTTAATTTTATAGAAACAGACCTCTTCATGTTCTCTAAAGATATAGAGTATCGCAAAAATATTCTAAACACTGCAAAATTTTTTTTACCAGAGAATTTTAGTTCATTTGTATTAATAAATAATGCAGCTGTACAAATTTTAAATGATTTTAAGAATATTGAATGGCAGGATTGGGATAACTCTTTTGCAATTAATACTATAGCTCCGTTTTTTTTAACCCAAGGCTTTATTGATGAGTTAAAACTAACCAAAGGTCATGTTGTGAATATTTCAAGTATTCATGCCAAATTAACTAAATCAGAATTTACTTGTTATGCAGCATCAAAAGCTGCCCTAGAATCCCTTACAAGGTCTTTAGCATTAGAAATTTCACAATACGGTATAAGTGTCAATGCAATAGCTCCAGCTGCTATAGATACTAAAATGCTTAGAGAAAGCTTTATCAACAATCCAACCAAGCTTGAGAAATTAAAACTATGTCATCCCGTCAATGATATTGGTACTGCAAAAAATGTAGCAAATCTTGTAAAAACGATTGCTGAAACTAATAATAGTTTTTTAACAGGAGGAGTTATAGAATTAAATGGTGGCATAGGCTCAAGACTCCATGACCCTGACTAGTATTCAAACAAATAACTAAATGAAATTCAATATTTTAAGAAACCCTGCAGTAAGAAGAGCAATTTATTCAGTTCTGGAAAGATACAGGGCGAGAGACTCCATTTCTATAGCTACTCTTTCAGATGATTATATTTCAAAAGAACTTCTAAGCTCAGGGTGGTATGAGAGACCATTCCTTAGACTATTAAAAAAACTTATAAAAAGTAATTTATCCCAAAAAGGTATTAAAAGTTATGTAGTTGATATAGGTGCTAATATTGGCAATCATTCTCTTTATTTTTCTAGTCAAGTTGATCATGTTATCTCAGTAGAGCCAAACCCAATTTGCGTTAATCTTTTAAAGGCATCCATCGAAGTGAATGCTATTAATAATATAATTGTCATTCCCAAAGGTGCTGGCTTAAAAGCAGAGACTCTTTGTCTTAATTTTGATGAAAGTCATACAGGCGGTGGTTCATTTCTTGATATCAAGGAAGGCATTCTTCCAAGAAGTATAGATGTTGAGATAGAAACATTAGATTCAATAGTGAATGAAAATGTAGATAATAATTCTAAAATTAAATTGATAAAAATTGATGCTGAAGGTTTTGAAGTGAATGTTATTAAAGGGGCCCAAAAAACTTTAATGACTCACTCCCCCATGATCGCATTTGAAGCGCATGGTCTCGATAATTATAATAATATTTCTCAATCATTAAAAGATGAGGGCTATCAGTCATTTTATAGACTGATTCAGGCTAGACGAATATATAAATCTTTTATATTAAATGCTTTAAATATGTTTTTTAGGCCATCTTTGTTAAAAATTGAAAAAATACAAAACCCTGATGACACCAATTATCAAATGGTAATAGCTATAAAAGATAAAAGTTGCAGTAGCTTGGATTATTTAAATGGTTATTTTAATGGCTAGCTGACCATTTTTTTGAACAAAAAACTAAATGATTTAGAAGAATGTTTTATATATTTTCCTCAATAGATTCTATAATTTTTATCGTCATATGAAAAATCAACTACTAAAAATAATAGGCCTTTTTTTAAGTTTATTAATTTTTTTATTCGTTGATTTGAATGAGGATTCTATTTATAGAATGCAAGTTGCAGGTAACTCTAATGCTTATAACTTTAATTCAATTCGTTTAATTTTTTCTGAACCTTTACCATTATTAATTGCCTCAAGTCTTAAAATTATAGGGCTAAGCAATCCTATATTTTTTCAATTAACTTTGTACTTAATAATATTATTAATTCTTTCAATAATTTTAAAAAAAAGAATGTACCTATTTCCAATCATGCTAGGATTGCCATCTGTATATCTTCTGTCGTTTAATATCCAACCAATGATGATTTCAATTTTAGTTATATATTATATTTTAGATATTGAGTCATCCAGAAATATCAAACTCATAAATTATAAGAAAGATTTAAACTTGTTTGTACTCGCACTTTTGTTTCATTGGTCCTCTCTCTTTTTTCTTCCGTATATTTTAATAAGAGCAAAATGCTATAAGGTTTTATTCTTTTTAGGGTTGGGCAGTTTGTATGCTTATATTAATTTCATTATTTTAGATGATATCAGCGTGAAGTTAATTTCCTATTCTCAGGCAACAATTTCAAATTCATCTATCCTTCATGTTTATACATCTATTTTAATGGCAATATTTTTTATCTCTTGTAACATATTTTTTAGAAAAAATAATAAAACCTTACAATCTAAAAATTATCAGTATTTTTTTCTCATATTAATTTCAGTCTTGATCGTCAACTTTGCCGGTTTTAAAGCCGGCTCTCGTTTTATTTTCATTGTTGATTTATTTCTTATTTTAGATTTTATAAAGCATTGGTGGCCCTCAAGAATTATTGGCACAAAAATATATTTCAATAAAAGTTTATGGATATAGATAGAGTTATAACAACAAGATCATCTAAAAAAAATATTAACTCGTCAATGTTGATAAATCTTTTATGGCAAATACTGCCAATTTTAGTATCCATAGTGTCAGTTCCATTAACGATTGAATATTATGGCAAAGAATTATTCGCTATATATGCCTTGGCTATTAGTTTTATTGTAGGTATGAACTATCTCCATTTTGGAGTCGCAACGAATACAAATAGAGACTTGTCCTCAATTAGCCTGAATAAAATAAAGACTCGTTCAACTATATTTTGGTCCGGCTTTGTTGCGATGTTGTTTATTTCAATTTTCCTGACTGGAACATTTCTATCTTTGGTCAATATATTTACTTTAAAACTTGATGCAAATTTAATTAATTTAAAGGAAACCGCAGAAATCTTTTTTAAAACTACTATTATTCAAACGCCTATAATCTTAGTTATAATTTTTCTACGATCGGTTCTTGAATCTGAGACTAAATTCAAAATCACAGCATCAAATCGTGCGATATTGAATTCTTTATTATTGGGCTCTCCAATGATTGCAATTCTGTTAGATTTGTCATTTTTGACTATACCTTTTTTAATATTTTTATTTAATTGCATATCAATTATAAATTTAGCCTATCATTGTAGGGGCTACCTTGGGTTGCCAAGTCCTAATTTCACAATTAATCATTTTATTAAAATATTTAAATCAGGCTTTAGTTTGACATTAATTTCTTTGGGCATGCTGATATTTTTATATGGTGACCGATACATATTATCAACACAAACAACTCTAGTCGAAGCCACTTATTTTATAGTTCCATTAGATATACTAATGCGTTTAAGCTTTATTTACGGATCTATAGGCGCAGTATTTTTCCCATTTTTCTCAAATTTAATTGGTCAAAAAAAATATTCAAGCTTTATAAATTTATACAAGTCTGGTTATTTAATTGTTCTTATACTTGTTGGTTTGAGTTCGAGCTTCGTAATACTATTTTCATCTGAGTTGTTAGTTTTATGGCTTGGAAATGATTTTTCTAGAAGTTCCTCTAACATAATGTCTATTATTGCATTAGGCATTTTTTTTACAGGATTAACAGCAATACCAGGGCGTGCACTTATCTCTTTGCAGCAAGAGATGTTAGTAGGATACTGGTATTTTTTTGCTAGTATCTCATACATAGGATTGAGCTTATTTCTAATATCTTACTATGGGGTCATTGGAGCAGCATATGCATTCTTGTTAAGATCAGTAGTTGAGCTCACCTTTCTAAACCTATTTGTGACCTATGGAACAAATCTTCTTTCCAATAGTAAAAAGATGTCTTATAAGAATTCTTTTTCTTATTCTCTCTTGCCGCTTCTTTTTGTTTTGATTTTTTCTCTAATATCTTTTGATATTTATTTAAAGACTGTAATTTTTTGTATTATTTCTATTTTGGCACTTTGGATGATTTATAATATCTCTTCATTATTAAAATCTATTGAATTTGAATAACACCATCTACATTTTCCTTAAATAATAAATTTATGAATATAGCTTTTTTTGAAGTAAGACTTTCCTCAATATTAAGATTTCCCATATGGCTTCACCCATTTTTACTCGAAGAGAGCTCTGAACTGAACATTGTATATTTTTATGAGTCAGCAGATTGTGAAATCGAAGAAGTCTTATTAAAATTACCAAAAAATTCAATAATTGTAAAAGTAGAAAAAATTTCCTCTAGAAAGATTATTAATCAGCTAAAGAGTTATGACATTGATAGGCTGGTAGTAATGGCGCAAAGAATACCGGATTCATGCATCGTAGCTGCAGCAAAGAAGTTGTCTATCAAGACATTAATGTATCAACATGGACTATATATACCCTTTATGAAAAGAGAAGGGGGTTTATTTATTAATAATATTTATAAAACATTCCGCTATTTTCTTTATGTAAGCTGCACAGCAAAACTTATAGGCCATAACAAAATATTACTATTATTTAAATATATTAGAATTTTTCTATTTGGACACAATCCTATAGAAATAAACTTCCCATATAAAAAAATTAACGTAGACAAGGTTCTAGTATATGGACAGCATTGGGTAGATTATCATATTAAGAATTTTGGATATCATGCAGACCAGCATGAAGTTGTAGGAGCCCCTGATTTCGCTAATTTGGAAGACTTTATTAATAAACAATTTGTCGGAGATGATATTTGTTATATTGCTCAAACTTTAGTTGAAGATGGCAGGCTCGATCGATCAAGCATGCTTGAATTTATCTCAGGGCTATCTTATGCGCTATCGAAAAATAATTTATTACTTAAAGTTAAGTTGCATCCGAGGAGCGATTTAACCTTGTATGAAGGCTTACCCTCAAATACCATATATATAAGTGATGACCTTCCTAAAAGCTCTGTTTATATTGGTCATTATTCTTCACTTATCGCTAAGGCAACTTTTGTCACTAATAATATAATCTTAATTAATTTTCCTGGACATGACATTCCAGAATATATCAAGATGCTTAGTGACCATATTCTTGATTTTGATGATACTCAGGCTATTCAGAACACTGTGGATAACCCGAATTTCAAAAAGATTGATGAAATAAAGAAAGCCAAAAACATAGAAAAACAAGATTTTTATTTTAATAGCAAAGTAATAAGCCCAATCAAGGAAGCTGCAAAAGAAATTATTCGTTAATTAAACAAATAAAATATTAGATTATTATAATACTTGAAGTTTTTCTTTTTAAGGAAACCAAAATGGATAATGAAATTAAACAATATAAAATACTATGCTTTGGGCGTCACTCTGATCTCATAAATCTTGGACTTTCAATCAAAGAGGAATTAAAAGTAGACGAAACTCTAGATATTAATGTTTATAGTGATAGATCAATAATAGATGGACAATCTGTCGCTGATCTTAAGGTAATTTTTATAAATCCACTGAAGATCATTAAAGAAAAATGGCTTAATAACAATGAGATAGTTCATGTTATTTCCCCAAGTGGTATGGGACTAATGTGTGCTATTTGTAATAAATTAAAACGAGGCAGGGTTATTTATAATGTTCACCGTTTTGATTTCTTATCTTTTAAGGGCCTTAAATCAATCAAAGTCTTTATTTATACTCTCGTAGTTTTTCTTTTTTCTGATATAGTTTTTGTTCATTCAGATAAAACTAAAAGATTTCTTTTTTGGAAAAAAAAGATTATTTATGCTGAACTTCCTGAATATAATTTTAAAGACTTTACTATAAACACTTTATTACCTGGAGATGAATTTCTTTTTTTTGGAAGGATAGATTCTAATAAAGGCTTGGATTTATTTAGCAAAATAGCAGCTCAAATGCCTTCGAAAAAATTTCGAGTTTGTGGAGAGTTGGTTGACAAAAAGCTACAAAATACTGTTGATAAATTAATTGATCAAAAAAATGTTACTGTTGAAATAGGAAGAATCGATCAAGATAAAATTCCAGATATTTTTCAAAATGCTAAATGTGTCTTATTGCCATACTCCGATGGCACTCAAAGCGGTATACCTTTTCTTGCTAGAAGTCTAAAAACCCCAGTACTAGTATCCGATGTTGGTGATCTGGCAGCAACTGTAAGTGATTCCATGTATGGAAAGAGTCTATCCTCTCAAAATGCAAATGAATGGGTTCATTTATTAGAGAATACTGACTGGCATGAGCTTAGAAAAGAAATGCATAATCACGACGATAAACATAAAAATGATACTGTATATAAAGATGTATTAAATACTTTGTAATCATACATCCTGGCATGTAATATAATGAATTTATAATATAGAAAAACTTGATTGTAGTAAAAACACCCCATAGAGTCTCTTTTTTTGGAGGTGGCTCAGATTTTCAAAATCATATTAATATTGATGCATCTGAGTCAGGAGTTTATGGGATGTCTGTAAATCTCTATTCTTATATTTCAGCAACATTTCCCATGGTTCCAGTTAGGGATCGTTTTAGGATTAGCTATAGCAAGACTGAAAGTGCAGAGAACCTGTCTGAGCTTAATCACGAGCTCGCAAGAGAAACACTAAGGTATTTTGATTTCAATGATCAAATTCACATATCATCAATGTCTGATGTTCCAGCATCAACAGGACTAGGCACCTCATCATCGTTCACGGTTGGGTTGATTAAGCTATTGATAACAAAACTTAAGATAAACATGTCGTCAAAAAAAATTGCTGAAACGGCAGTTCACATTGAAAGAAATTTAGTTGGTCATCAGGGCGGAATCCAAGATCAATATTGGGCTGCATTAGGAGGCACAGGCTATTTTAATTTTAAAGATGAGATAGTTAATTTAAAACAAGCGCCGTCAATGCTAAATCATTCTCTTAGATCTTACTCATTTCTATGTTATCTGGGAGGAGCTAGAAGTTCATCAGCTACTTTAAAAAATAACTTGATAAACTCCTCTGACAATCAAGATCAGATAAAAAAAAGCATCACAGATAATCGCAACTTATTAGCTAATCAAGCTATCGATTTCGATAGGAATCTCTCCTCTAAAAATAAAGATCAGACTAATGAATATTTTGAAGATATGTTAATTCAATCATGGAGACTTAAAAAAGCCAGCATATCTGTAAATAACGAAATAAAAAAATTACTATTAGAACTTGAAAAAAATAAAGTTCCATTTAAACTATGCGGTGCCGGAGGTACAGGCTTCTTATATTTCTTTATACATAATGAGAATATAAATAATATTATACAGATAACTTTAAAAAAATTTAATTTAAGCTTGATAAAAGTATTGCCTGAAGATAAGGGCGTGGAGGTTATTTATAGTGACTAATAATGTATTAATTACTGGAGCTGCTGGCATGGTTGGTTCCCACCTTATTGACTATCTCTTAATCAAAGAGCCTAAGTGGCAGTTAAATCTGTTTATAAGATGGCAAGAAGACTTAAAAAATTTAGAACATTTATTTGATGAGGTTGAAAAAAACGACAGAATTAAAATCTGGTACGGCGACTTAAGAGATAGAGGATCGATTGCAGAAGTCTTTAAAAGCTGTGATATTAATTATGTCTTCCATCTTGGAGCTCAATCATATCCACAAACCTCATTTACAAATGAAATTGAAACATACGAAAGTAATGTTATTGGAACTGAAAATCTATTAAAGTGTGTTAAAGAATTTGCAATAAACGCAAAGGTTCATAACTGTTCATCCTCTGAAGTTTTTGGTCGTGTTCCTGCTGAAAAACTTCCTATAGACGAGGAATGTAGCTTTCACCCAGCTAGTCCATATGCAATATCTAAAATTGGGACAGATCTAATTGGAAGGTTTTATGCTGAGGCTTACGATATGCCAATTTTTACAACTAGAATGTTTACTCATACGGGACCAAGAAGAGGCGATGTATTTGCCGAGTCAACTTTTGCAAAACAAATAGCCTTAATAGAAGTTGGATATCAAAAACCCATAATAAAAGTTGGTAATTTAGATAGTCAGAGAACATGGGCAGATGTTAGAGATGCGGTTAAGGCTTACCATATGCTTGTTACTTCAAACTCTATTGAGAATGGTGCTTATTTTAATATTGGTGGAAATACAGTTAAAACTATAAGAGAAATGCTTGATTATTTGATTAGTCTTTCAGACATGAAAAATCAGATTTTAATTGAAGAGGATCCTGGAAGACTGAGACCCATTGATGCAGATTTGCAGATCCCAAATACTAAAAAATTTGTAGAGGCAACAGGCTGGAAGCCAGAATATAGCTTTGAAGATACAATGCAGGACTTGCTTAATTATTGGAGAAAGGCGGTATCTGTTAGGAGGTACTTATCAAGATGAAATATCCACTAGCTTCAATTTCATGGAATGCAAAAGAATATCAGGCTGCTCTAGAAGTACTTTCAGGTGATATGTATTCTATGGGTAAATATACTGAAGAGTTTGAAAAAAACTATGCTGAATGGGCTGGATCTAAATATGCCATTTTTTGTAATAGCGGAAGTTCTGCAAATCTTTTAGCCTTAGCTGCATGCTTATATGACCCTAGACAAGATTTAAGTGTGGGTGATGAGGTGCTTGTTCCATCTGTGAGCTGGTCAACGACTTATGCACCAATTCAACAAATGGGCCTTATTCCAAAGCTAGTTGATGTCTCTATTGAGACTTATAATATTTGTCCAGAGCTCCTAGAGCAGAATATTACTAAAAAATCTAAAGCTATTTTTGCTGTGAACTTGCTAGGGGCCAGTTGTGACTATAATAAAATTGTTAGCTTATGTGATAAGCATAACCTAATTTTATTAGAAGATAACTGCGAATCTATGGGAGCTTCCTATGAGAACAAAAAGACAGGTTGTTTTGGGCTTATTAGTACTCATTCAACTTTCTTCAGTCATCATATGGCAACAATGGAGGGAGGTATTTGCTGCACAAATGATGAGCTATTAAGTGAAATATTAAGATCTCTTCGCGCACATGGATGGGTAAGAAACGTTAAAAATAATGATCTTTTTTATAAGTATTTTCCAAAACCCTCCAATCAACTTGAGGAAAAGTTTCATTTTGTTCTGCCCGGTTTCAATTTTAGGCCAACCGAAATATCAGCAGCTATAGGCATTGAGCAAATTCTTAAACTTGATAATTTTATTAGTAACAGAAGAGAAAACGCTGAATATTTTATAAAAAAATTAAAAGCAGTAACGAATATTTCTTTAAGCCTCCAGACAGATTATGGTAAGTCATCTTGGTTTGGTTTTGGTTTAATAGCTGAATCCTCTGAAAAGAGAGATATTATTCTTGATAGTTTAACAAATGCTGGTATTGAAGTTCGTCCCATAGTTTCTGGAAATATGGCACGCCAACCCATGTTTAGCAGTCTTAATTTAGATCCTAAATCATATGTTAATGCTGAAATAATTCATTCTAGAGGCTTTATGATTGGAAATCATCAGTTTGATATCAAGCATATGATAGATCTATTTTTTTCTACTATAGAGTCTATATAGTTGAAAAATATAGCAATTTTAGGCTCTACTGGAGCTGTTGGTGGAATTGCAAAAAATTATTTTAAAGATAACGACCAATATAAAAATCTCTATACACCTAGCAGTAGAGAACTTAATTTAAATAAAACATATGAATTCAGTAAGATACAAGAAAAATCACTAGACCTAGTTATATTAAGCATTGGTTCTTACAAAGGACTCAAAGGTTATATTAATAAGAAAGAAGAAAGCTATAAAAAATCATTTTATTTAAATCAAAAAAAATTCTGTCAAAAATATTTAAAAAAAGGCGGTCTCGTTATAAATATCTCAAGTGCCGTTCTCCAAAATGAAAATAATTTTTTAAATAACTCTCCATACCTTCAATATAGTAAGGAAAAAAAATTATTGGAAGAAAGCTTAAATACTATTCGCAATATAAATATTATTCATCTAAGGCCAACAAACATACTATCAAATTATGAAAATTTGCATAAAAGTAAACATGTTTTTGCATCAATGATAAGGCTAATATCATCTTCAGAAAATATCTGTGAGCTTTGGACTAACTGTTCTGATTGGAGAGAGTTTACGAGCCATGACTTATTAAATAACTGTCTTGATGCCATAGTAACCGACTATGCGCTCAATAACTTGCCTAGTGAAAGGCTCATTTTGCCTATTGGAAGCGGCATTAAAACAAATATAGTGTCTATGGCTGAATCTATTTCAAGCTCTCTGAATAAAAAAAATATTTCATTCGTGGCAACACAACCTTCAAGACCAGGACCAAATCTTGTCCCAATAGGAACATCTATCTTAAAAGAAAAATTTCCTCATTTTATTGACCCAGGATTTAATCTCGACAAGGTGGTAGGGGCTTTGGTTAAGTTATATAATATAAAAAAATAGTATTGGTAACCAGTTATCATGATAGATATAAAAGAATTTATAAAATATTTTGAAAATACAGTTGATAGCTCTATGGATGTAAAGTTAAAAGTTAGAAATGATAACAAATTAAAATCTTCACTTGCTAATCTTGGCTCAGATTTAACTGAAGCAATTAAAAATGGTAACAGGGTTATCTTTGCTGGAAATGGTGGATCAGCTGCTGATTCACAACATCTTGCAGCAGAGTTTGTAAGTAGATTTGAATTTGACAGACCTGGCCTTCCTGCCTTAGCTTTATCAACAGATACATCTATGATCACAGCTATAGGTAATGATTATGGGTATGAAAATTTATTTCTACGACAATTGCAGGCACAAGCTAAGCCTGGAGATATATTTATTGGTATAACAACATCAGGTAGTTCGCCAAATATTATTAATGCCTTAAATGAGTGTACAAGCCTAGGAGTTATAAGTGCTGTTCTTACTGGTTCAAAAGATGTTCCTGTTAAGAATATTAATCATATTATTGCTGTTCCATCAACCAATACTGCAAGAATCCAAGAATCTCATATTCTTATAGGCCATGTTCTATGTGGGTTAGTAGAAAATGAAATGTTTGGTCATTTAAAAGTCAAACAATCATAGAAAATTCATGCTTCCAATTATTATATTAGCTGGAGGCAAAGGAACCCGTCTAAGAGATGTTGTTTCTGACGTCCCAAAGTGCTTAGCTCCTGTTGGAAAAATATCTTTTTTAGAACTACTTTTAAATCATATAGAGAGCTTTAAGGTTAAAAAAATATACCTGTCATTGGGTTATAAATCAGAATTAGTAGTTCCTATAGTTAGCAAAAGAAAATCAAACAGTTCTCTCGATTGGCATTTGGAAAAAAAACCTCTTGGGACAGGCGGTGCTATAAAAGCTTGTATGGAAAAATTTCAACTAAAACAAGCAATAGTTATCAACGGAGATACATGGCTAAATGGAAGTCTTGATAAGATTTTTAATTCTGATATGCCAAAAAAGATGCTAATGACAATGGGCGTAGCATATGTTGAAAATCGAAAAAGATATGGTGCAGTAGAAATTAATAAAAATGTAATAACTAATTACGGTGAGAAAGGTATAGAAGAGCCTGGATACATAAATGTTGGAATATACAATATTAAATATGAATGCTTTGCAAACCAAGAGATCGATACTCATTTTTCTTTTGAAGAACGCATAATACCAGATTTGCTTAAAAAGAAAGCTATTCAGCCCGCACTATTAGATATCGACTTTATTGACATAGGCGTTCCAGAAGATTACTTTAGTTTTATACAAAATTTTGAAGATTTATACAAAATTAATAATTGTTAATGCAAAAAATACTTTTTCTAGATAGAGATGGAGTCATAAACATAGAACGAAATTATGTACATAAAAAATCTCAATTTATCTTTATAGAGGATATATTTAGCACGTGTTTATTTTTTCAAAATCAAGGCTTTAAGATCATCGTAGTCACAAACCAATCAGGAATAGCAAGAAAATATTATTCACGTGATGATTTTCTATCACTATCAAGATGGATGATTAAAAAATTTAAGCAAAGAAATATTGAAATATTAGATGTTTTATTTTGTCCTCATCATCCAGATTTCTCTGGGCAATGTGATTGCAGGAAACCTGCTCCCGGACTTTTTTTACAAGCTTTTAAAAAATATACTGTTGATTTGGAAGAATCTATAATGATAGGAGATAAAATATCTGATATCTATGCTGCTAATGAAGCCGGGATCGATAATGCTTTTTTAGTCAAAACTGGCCATAGCATTCCATTAACTAATGAATTAGCTGCTATACAAATTTTTAACAATTCGAGCGATATAGTTAATTGGTATAAAAATAAACAAACTTCGTTGCAAAACTAGATTTGTTTCAACCCTTTAATGGAATATAATTTACAAAAATTATAAACAATATTATGGACAATAAAATATATTTGCTTGGTGGCGATGGTTTCGTTGGAAGCTCCTTACAATCTGTTCTAAAAAATGAAAATCACAGTTTTATTGTAGGCGATATAAAGTTTGATAAGAATCATTCTAGTTATACAGATATTGAAGATATAGATTCTTTTAAAATAGATTCATCTATTTCAACGATTATAAATTTAGCAGCCGAGCATAGAGACGACGTCTACCCGGTATCAAAATACTATGATGTAAATGTAAAAGGTTCAGAAAATGTTTGCGTCTATGCCAGACAAAATAATATTAATAAGATTATTTTTATAAGCTCTGTTGCAATTTATGGTTTTGCTCCTAAAAATACAGATGAAGATGGAGAGGCAAATTACTTTAATGAATATGGCAAAACCAAATATCAGGCTGAACAGCATTATCTAAAATGGTTTAATGAAGATTCAGAAAATAGAGATCTAATTATAATCAGACCAACTGTAATATTTGGTAAAAATAATAGAGGCAATGTTTACAATTTATTAAATCAGATACATAAAAAGCGATTTATTATGATTGGTAATGGAAAAAATATTAAATCAATGGCTTATATAGAAAATGTTAGTCATTTTATAAAATTCTCTCTTAGTTTAGAAAAAGGTTTGCATATTTTTAATTATATTGATAAGCCAGATCTAGACATGAACCAATTAACACAAATATCAAGAAAAACTTTATTTAATAAAGATAACATTGGTATGAGACTGCCTATTTTTGTTGGCTATTTTATCGGTTTCTTGGCAGATATTTTTGCAAAATTATTAAGAATAAACTTACCTATTAGCTCAATAAGAGTAAGAAAATTTATTAGTACAACTCAGTTTGATTCAGCAGTTAGTAAAACACAATTCAAAGCACCATACACTTTAAAAGAGGGCCTTGAAGACACTTTAATCCATGAATTTAAAAAGCCTATTTAATAAAAAAATTACTAAATTATAAACGAATGCCAAAAATTTTATTTTTAAGAATAGGCCTTATGAAAATCCATTCTAAATATTTCTTTAATCTAAAGAGTGCATTAGGCTATGCTAATAATAAATATAATACAGATTACTATAGTTTTTAAATTTAACCACTTACAAGAGATGGGGGCGCTAAATTGAATCAAGGAAATAGATTAGAGGATGTAATTCATAGCTCTTCATATTCAGAAATACATAGAGATTGGGTCGATTTTCTTGAATAGCATACTATGAAGATATCAAATAAAATTTCATCCAAACCATATATGCTCTTTTATGATCTTTTTATTAAAGCGAAAGAAAGTCAGCAAGAAGCTATTGAATCTCTATTAATAGCTTCGTTCGATAAAGAAAAAAATGAGGTTGATGCTCGGTATGTTAATTTGAAATATATAAATAAAAACAAGTGGATTTTTTTTACTAATTATAATTCACCAAAATCTCAACACTTTACTAATCATTCTCAAATAACAGCTGTTTTTTATTGGCATAAAATAAAAACTCAAATTAGAATTAAAGCCAATATAAAGAAAACTTCTAGAGGTTTTAATGATGAGTATTTCGAGAATAGAGCTATTGAAAAAAATGCTTTGGCTATTTCATCATCTCAATCAATGAAAATAGAGTCATATAAAAAAGTTAAAGAAAATTATAATAAATCTCTTAAAAATGATGATTTAAAAAAATGTCCTGAATATTGGGGAGGTTACTCATTTAAACCTTACTATTTTGAATTCTGGGAAGGCCATGAATCAAGAATAAATAAAAGAGAAATTTTTGAAAAAATTGATGGTGTCTGGGAACAATCATTTCTTCAACCGTAAATATTGCCAAATATAATTTTTAGTATAAAATTCAACACATACATGAAAGTTAACCAATCAAAATATATAAAAACAAATTTCTTATTAACCTCTTAATGTTATACATTTTATCTTCTTCTAATTCGTAGGCATTCTTATAGCTTCTTCAAAAAAAAATATTACTCCAATTAATGAAAAAATAAGAGCTGATGAGGTTATGCTAATCGGTTCTAATGGAGAAAAAATGGGGCTCTTACCATTTAATGAAGCCCTTGAATCAGCAAGAATAGCATCATTAGATTTGGTTCAGGTTTCTCCTTCTGATTCAAGACCAGTTGTTTGTAAGCTCTTAGATTATGGCAAACATCTTTTCGATAAGAAAAAAAGCATCTCTTCATCTAAGGTCAAAGTAAAA
>MDTG01312438.1_pt1 | contig 20804 bp, 18 predicted proteins | sample 811421 | NCBI WGS metagenome assembly MDTG01 (sample SAMN05326645, study PRJNA326480) | marine metagenome | isolation source: seawater | place: Pacific Ocean: South East | collected 2011
TATATGGGTAGAGGACCCTGTAGGGAACCTAATTTGGTTCAGAAACCGAGAAGCTGGCTTAGTTCACCTAGATAGGGATGACAGAGGAATCGTAAACGATCAAATCGAGATGAACGGGCAAACCGTAGAAACCGGCCTCAATCAAGAGGTTGTAACCATTCGAGGACGCGTAACGGGCGAGTATGTGATTAATCTCCATTATTATGAATCGAAAACTAACCTACCGGTAAAAGCTACAGTAGAGGTCGCAAAAATTAACCCTGCCGTAGAAATTATTTACTATGGTGAAACAGTGTTGAGAAAAAAAGGAGCCGAGGAGACCGCCGTACGATTTTCTATTGCCGATGATGGAAGTGTCAATAACGTGAATACAAGCAAGAAAAGTATAATTGTTTTATAAGGGAAAATCTGATTATGTTAGGAGTAATTACTCTCATTGCAAGCTATGTCCTAGTAGCATTCCTACTATTATCCTTAAATTTGTACTCTAATTGGGGTTGGAGAATAAAAACAGGAGCGGTAGCATTAGTATCAATTTTCTATCTCATAACCTACCTCTCCTTTCCACCCATTCTTGGTTGGCCAACAAAGGATAAAATTCCAGAAGAATTCAGACTAATTGGCGGCTATGTGCTAGAGCCAAACAAAAAAACCGGAAAAAATGGAGAAATATTCCTATGGCTAACGGATCTTTCAAAAAATCCTAAAGTAGCTAAGCCAAGAGCTTTTGTCTTGCCTTACTCTGAAGAACTTAATCAAAAGGTAGCTTCCGCATCCGACAAACTAAAAAAAGGGAAACCTCAAATCGGAGAAATACAAGACAATAACAAAGAGCTTTCTACCTCTTCTCAAGGCCTGTCAAAAAAACAACCAAAAAGAATCGCCATAAACTTTTTTGACCTACCCGACCCTTCTCTTCCTTCAAAATAGTGATTGAGCAATACCTTTACAAGGCTCTTGAGTTATAGATTGAATTGTTCCATAGGAACCCTAGACAAGGCTTGCCTAACCCGAATTTTCTCACGAATTTTCTGGCAATACCTTGACCGGCCACGGCTACAAGCTCATCGTCATAGTAAATCAATGGGATTAAGGCTCTTTCCCATGGGGGCACTTTCCATTCCTGGAATAATTTCTTGAGCTCGTTAGATTTATCGCGATTGCTCGGCCAAAAACGCTCTCCACCTTGTCGAAACTTAATAGTGAATTTTCTATCTTCAAAAAATTGCTCATTTATACCGAAGGCCGCTGTTTCCCCAATACTTAGAGAGCCCCATGGTAGTCTAAAGGATTCCATGGGATCCCATTCAAAGGTTTCATCACGAACCAAATTCTCCTGCGGACTCCCAATCATATATATATATCCATCGTATCGGCGTAATTCATGAGCCCCGATTTTTATTATTGGATTTGCATCAACTTTCGCTTCCAGCATTTGGTTAATAATTGCCTCTAGCTTTTTCTCTCTAGGCACTGGGAACCCAGAATCTGTTAACGCTTTGCGTAAGATGTAAGGACGCAAGAGACCTTTGTTACTGCTCAGCGATTTTACAGAGAGTTTCTTCGGCAAAAAGTGCTCCTCAGCCAAATAGAAATCAGCCGTGTGATCCAATATGTCACAAAGTTCTGTTTGAATCTTCGATAGTTTTTCCAATCGTGACTCTACCTTTTCAGAGAGCGACTTTAAACTTGGTATCACAAAATTTCTAATTCTGGTTCGCTCATATCTTAACTCATAATTCATTGGGTCTTCGTACCAAACTAATTCTCTCTCTCTAGCATACGAAGTTATCTCATCCCGAGAAACTTTCAAAAGAGGTCTTCCAATATGTCCTGGATCTAACTTTCGTAGTGGTACAATCCCACGTAACCCATAAGGGCCCGCTCCTTGAATTACTCGCTGGATCACAGTCTCAACATGATCATTGAAGTGATGAGCGGTCAACACCAAACTTTTAGAATTTATATCGCGACGAATAATTTTATAGCGTTCATTCCTGGCCCATTCTTCGACACTTTGACCCTTAGGAGGCTTCATATCAACCTCGTAAACTTTCAGATCTACATCCTTTTCCCTCGCCAACCGAGCACACTCTTTGGCTTGAGCATTACTATCGGAATTAAGCCCATGATCAATATGCGCAGCCCTAAGCCTAAAGCTCAATTCGTCTCTTATCACCACCAACAATTCAAGCAAGACAGTTGAGTCTCGTCCACCGCTAAATAGCAAGACCAGCTCTTCAGCCCTAGACTGAGCCAAAAACGAGCATAGCGTGGCTTTGACCCTATCTTCTATATCAATCAATTGGATTTAACGATGTCTTTAGCCATAGGTAATCACGCTTCTAATTTTCTGAGAATTCTCCGATGGTAGAAAACTTCTTCCTTCTTCTGTCAATCAAATCTTTTTTCTCAACAGAACGCAGCTCATCGAACGCAGATAAAATTGCTCCCTTCAAATTCTCAGCAGCAGCTTCTACATTTCTATGTGATCCACCTAGCGGTTCCTGCACGATAGTGTCTATAACCCCTAGTTTATATAGATGATCGGCTGTTATGTGCATAGCATTAGCAGCATCGCTCGCAGCATCGGCACTTTTCCACAGTATAGAGGCGCAACCTTCTGGTGAAATGACGGAATAAGTGGAATATTGCTTCATAAGAATTTTATCGCCCATTCCAATAGCTAGCGCTCCACCAGAACCACCCTCTCCTATGACCACTGACACTATCGGCACACGTAGGCTGGACATCGTTCTAAGATTAGTAGCGATAGCCTCGCTCTGCCCTCGCTCTTCTGCACCAATTCCAGGATATGCACCTGGGGTGTCGATAAAAGTTAGTAAAGGAAGCTTAAATTGCTCAGCAAGCCTCATCGCTCTCAGTGCTTTTCGATACCCTTCTGGTTTGGGCATACCAAAGTTTCGCGCTATATTATCTTTAGTACCTCGTCCTTTCTGATGCCCAATGAAGACCAAATTCCTAGACTCGATAGTTCCCAACCCACAAATGATAGCAGAGTCATCGGCAAAAACTCGATCACCATGAAATTCTACAAATTCTTCGAAAACTAATTTAACGTAATCCATCGAATAGGGTCGCTTCGGGTGACGAGCTATTTTCGAAATCTGCCACGCATTTAGTGACGAAAATATTTCCTTGGTTAGATCTTCAGATTTTTGTCGCAAATTATCTATTTCAGACGCCAAACCCAAATCATTATTCCCCTCAACGAGGCATAGCTCTTCAATCTTCGCCTCTAAATCCATGATGGGCAACTCGAAATCCACAAAATCCAAGTTAGGACGGGCGTCGCTGTATTCGGTCGTTTTATTAATTTCTTTCCCATCCATCATCTTCTCCTAAACTTGCTCATCATATTGAATTACAATTTTATCCTGCGAGAACAGTCTATTCAAACGCTCTACTAGATAAGTGGACATTTTAATCTTCCATTTTCGATCTAGCCTAAACATTGCCGTCGAGTCCTCTGATACACAAGCCAAGCAAATTTCTGTGTCACCTCGGTCTGTACTTTTAAGTGTTTGCTCTAAGTATCTGACGAGATCCTCAGTGATTTTCTCTTCCTCGATTTCTAATATTATCTGACGGGCATATCGTTCTCTCAACGCGTCTAGCGAATCAACTGAATCCACTTGCATGCTGAGACGACCTGTGTATCGATCGGCAGAACAACGACCAGAGAAAACAGCTATTTTTTCGGGGATCAACAAATCAACATATGTTTGAAAAACTTTACTGTCTAACACAAAATCAGCGAATCCCGTTTTATCGTCTACTGTAACGATCGCTATCTCTCCCCTCCTCGTGGTTACTGTTCTCAGCCCCACTATTAAACCTGCTATTTTGGTTTTCCCCACCCGCATTCCTGCAATCGACCCGGTCGCAAGCACTTTTATATCTTGAGAGTAGGCGTCAACAGGGTGTCCTGTCAGATAAAGTCCAAGAGATTCTTTTTCCCAACCTAATAACTCCTCCGATGAAAAGTCGTTCTCAAGGTTAGAAAGATTCTTCATCTCTTCATGAGAAGTAGAATCCAAATTATCAGCCGATTCAAGCCCAAAAAGATCTGTTTGACCTACCTCTTTGGCTAATCTATCTTGCTCAGCTAGCTGCAGTGCTAACTCTATCTTACGGAAACAAGCCTTGCGGTTTTCTTCTAAGGAATCAAAACTACCAGCTTTAATCAAAAGCTCCAGACTCTTTTTATTTAAACGTGGTTCCTGCACTCTCTTACAGAGATCAATCATAGAGCTATAACCGCCTCCCGAAGACCTTTCCCGCAAAATACCGTCAACTATATTAGAACCCAATCCTTTAATCGCACCCAACCCGTACCGAATTTTCCTTTCTTCGAAAGCTAAAAATCGATATTCGCTTTTATTTACGTCCGGCTTAAGAATTTCTATTGCCAATGCTCTACATTCTTGAATCATATTAACAATTTTGTCCGTATTATCCATGTCTGCAGAGAGCACGGCCGCCATAAACGGGCCAGGATATTTAGTTTTTAACCAAGCCGTTTGATATGCGACTAACGCATAGGCAGCAGAATGCGATTTATTAAAGCCATAACCCGCAAATTTCTCTATTAAATTGAAAATAAGATCTGCTTTAGAATTTTCCACCCCTCTTTTTTCCGCCCCCATCAAAAACGCTTCTCGTTGCTTGGCCATCTCTTCTGGCTTCTTCTTACCCATAGCACGCCTGAGGATATCTGCAGACCCAAGCGTGAAGCCTGCCATTGACCGAGCGATTTCCATCACTTGCTCTTGATAGAGGATAACACCGTAAGTTGGTCTTAATGTCTCCTCTAGGAGAGGATGTGGATATTTCGCAGTACTACCATGTTTTACCGAGATGAAATCGTCGACCATTCCTGACTCTAATGGACCTGGCCGAAATAACGCTACCAGAGCGATAAGGTCGTCAAACTTATCAGGTTTAAGTCTAAGTATAAGCTCTCGCATGCCTCTAGACTCCAGTTGAAAAATCGCTTTAGTTTTGCCTTTTTGAATAGCCTGAAAGGTCTCCGAGTCATCTAAAGGTATAGAACCTATTTCTACTTTGGATAATGACTTATTCAATCTCAGAGAATTCAGTGACTTTAAAGCCCATTCTATTATTGTCAAAGTCTTTAAACCCAAAAGGTCGAATTTAACAAGACCAATCGACTCAACATCCCCCATATCAAACTGGGTCACCATTCCCTCACCGTCTTTGTCCCCATAAAGAGGAGTGTATTTGGTAAGTCGAGAAGGTGCGATCACTAAGCCACCTGCGTGCGTTCCAGCATTTCGGGACAATCCTTCGAGTTTAAGAGCCAGATCGACAATCGTGCGAGCGTCCTCGTCTACTCCATATCTTTTTGATAGATCACTTTTTGGATCATCCATTATTTTTGGAAGAGTAATACCCACTTCTGCCGGAATAAGTTTAGCCAATTCATCTACTTGAGGATAAGGGTAGCCGAGAATTCTGCCGACATCCCTTATCACAGCTTTAGCAGCCATTTTTCCGAAAGTGATGATCTGCGCTACCTTCTCTTTCCCGTAACGTTGTGCAACATAATCTATTACTTCATCTCTTCGATCCATACAAAAATCGACATCGAAATCTGGCATTGAAACTCTTTCCGGATTAAGAAATCGTTCAAACAAGAGGTCATACTTTATTGGGTCGAGCTCCGTTATCCCAAGACAATACGCTACTAGTGAACCGGCGCCGGACCCTCGACCTGGTCCTACGGGTATACCTTTATCTTTAGCCCACTTTATGAAATCCGCAACGATCAAAAAGTAGCCAGAAAAGCCCATTTCTGTTATGACAGACAGCTCATCTTTTAAACGCTTCGCATAGATCTCTTCATCACATCCTAGAACTGTCCCGCCCATACTATTGAGTCGTTCCCTTAACCCGGTTTTAGCCTCCTCAGAGACATAAGTTTCCTCTGATACCAAATCCTCCCCATGAGAGCTCTTTTGAACAGGAAATTTCGGCATCAAATAGCTTTCTTGATCGAACGCAATATTACATTTTACAGCGATTTTTACGGTATTTTCTAAAGCGCTAGGAACATCGGAAAACAGCTCTAACATTTGATCTTCCGTTTTCAAATATTGACTATCATAGTATTGATTATTTCTTACAGGATCACTTAGCAATCTAGATTCCTGAATACAAACCCGGGCATCATGAGCATCAAACTCATGCTCCTCTAAGAACCGAACATGATTGGTGGCAACTAGGCCTATCTTAAAGCCAACTAAATCACTCACAGCCCTTATGTAATTTTCCTCGAATGGTGCTCCAAGCCTGCTTACTTGACAAAAATAGTTACCATTAAACAAATCGCTCCAATTATTTAGACGAACTTTCGCTTCCTTGTAATTTTCTAAGACAATTAACCTACCAATATCTCCTCCCAAATCACCTGAGAGCGCTATCAAACCATCCAGCGGTCTACTAAACAATTGCTCTTCTTGGTAACCTTCAATTTTAGAGTTCTGATCGACCTGATGAAAATCTGACAACAGGCCACATAGGTTCTCAAAACCAATTCTATTTTGGCAAAGTAAAACAGCCTTATAACGACCGATATTTTTGTCTTTAGATACTAAGTCTATTTCAGAACCAAGAATTGGTTTCACTCCAGCCGTTTCAGCAGACCTCACAAACTTAGCAGCTGCAAACAAGTTATTACTGTCTGTCAAACCCAAAGCGCCTGTGGAACTTTTTTTACATTTTTCCAAAAGACGAGGAATACGAATCAAGCTATCAATCAAAGAGAACTCACTATGCAAATTGAGGTGGACAAACCTGGGATACATTAGTCTTCACCTTTAAAGAGAATTCTTCTCACAGGCTCAAAGGTTTTCCTGTGAGAAATTAGAACTCCGTGTTCTTTAATTGCTATTTTATGTTTTCTTGTTGGATAACCTTTATGGTCCTTCAAACCATACAAGGGAAAGCGTCTTCCAAGCCTAACCATCAGATAATCTCTAAATACTTTAGCAACAATCGAAGCAGCACTTATCGGCTGAATTCTTTCATCGCCGCCAGCAATCGCTCTCATGGGACCATTGAAATCTGGCAAAAATGTACCATCCACTAATACTTGAAGGGGCAGACTACTGAGACGTGCTATTGCTCTTTTCATTGCTATTAAAGTGGCAAAGTGAACATTCAATTTCTCTATTTCACGAGGTGAGGCAGTACCTATTCCGATGTCCGCCCCCGACACTTTCAATGCTTTGTAAAGCTGATCCCGCCTACTTGATGATATCTTCTTGGAGTCTTTGAAAATAGGTTCCTGATTCTTCGGCAGAATAACAGCTGCTGCCACAATAGGCCCAGCAATAGCACCTCGTCCTACTTCATCAACCCCAGCAATACCATCGTAGTTATCGTAATCGTTCATGCTTTACTTTTTGTAATAGAGTTCTGGCGACCTTTTCCGAACCGTTCTGTTGCAATCTCTGATGAATTAAGTCCGCTTTCAAAACAAAAATATTTCTTCTCCGAGCATCGGTCAACCAATTTAATGCTTCTCTTGCCAAAGACTGAGGTTGAACAGCGTCCTGCACTAACTCAGGTATAAGACTCATATCAGCCAAAATATTTGGGAGCGAAATATATTTAGTTTTTATTAAAAGTTTTAAGATAAGATAATTTATTTTTGAAGTCTTATATGCCACGACAACTGGTGTCTTACACAGCATGCTTTCCAACGCGACAGTCCCTGAAACTACAATCGCCACATCTGCTCTAGCCAAAAGTTGATGACTGTTACCCACTACTATTTCGCAATCGGTATCTACTATCATGGAGCGAACCAAATGCTCTTTATCACTTGAGGAACACCCAATCAGCAATTTCACCCTTTTATCAAGTGTCCTTCTTAACTCTTCGCCAGCCCTCAAAAAGGAATCTAAATGTCTTTCTATTTCAGCAGGCCGGCTACCAGGCATAAGTGCGACTATTAAGTCGGACTTGTTCGGCATAGTAAGCCTATTGCGCGCCTGTTGTCCAAATTGATAGGGCCTAATAGATTCTGCTAGCGGGTGCCCAACGAACGTGGTCTCTATCCCTCGTTCATGAAAAAATTTTTCTTCAAAGGGAAATAAAGCGAACATCATATCGACTGATCGCCTTATACCCTTCACCCTTCCTTCCCTCCACGCCCAAGCCTGAGGACACACGTATTGAGCTGTAAGGATACCTAGCTTACGCAGTTGCCTGCTAATCGGAAGATTGAAATCTGGACCATCAATACCAACAAAAGCATCTACTCCTTGGCACAATAAAGACTTTATTATCCGCTTTTGCAATCGCCTTAATCTACGATAATTCAATAGAACGTCGACGAACCCCATAACCGAAAGTTCCTCGATGCTAGCTATTTCGTGGCAACCAGCGGCCCTCATCCTAGCTCCACAGACTCCGATCAAATTCAAATTAGGATCTTCTCTAAGCAACGCGCGAGCCAATTCAGCTCCTATTAAATCCGCAGATTGCTCGGTTGCTACAATCGCGATGGTTTTCAACACGATACTCCTGAAGGACCGGACATAATATAAATTTCGTCAAAAAAAACTACTTATAAAATTCCTTGAAAAACTAATTATCTAACTATCCCTCGATCGCTTTCGATAATAAATTCAAGAAATTTCTGTACCAAACTAGAATTATCCGCATCCGCTTCGATTTTCTTTATGGCGTTTTCGAGAGTATTTCCTTGTAGATACAGAGTTCGGTAACATCGTCTCAAAGAATGAATAGCATCCTGTGGGAATCCTCGCCTCTGTAAACCTATTTTATTAATACTGCGCGGCTTAGCCGCATTCCCTTTCACAATAACATATGGGGGCACATCTTTTTTAATTACCGCAGATATTGCTGAAAAACTGCCCTCACCAAGTTGACAAAATTGATGTATTCCTGTGAATCCCCCCAAAGTTACGAAATCACCGACAACAACATGCCCTGCTAGAGTAGTATTATTTGCAAAAACACTACTATTGCCGATCTGACAGTCATGCGCTATGTGACAATAGGCCATTATCCAATTATCGTCTCCTATCCGTGTCACTCCACCGCCAGCTTTTGTTCCTCTGTTTACGCTACAATATTCACGAATAACATTCCTGTCCCCTATGTCCAATCTTGATGAACTACCGGCTTCGAATTTCTTGTCTTGAGGATCGCAACCTAGAGTTGAAAAAGAGTGAATTTGATTATTTTTTCCGATTACGGTCGGTCCATGAATGAGGCAATGGGACCCTACCACACTCCCTGCTCCAATGGTCACATCTTCGCTTATCTGACTCCATGGCCCCACTACGACATCCTCAGCTAGATTTGCGCCAGGATGAACGATAGATGTTGGATGAACAGACATCGCTTATTTTTTGCCCGTCGTTAAAATTTCTGCCGTTGCAACCTCGTCCCCAGACACACAAGCCGAAGCAGAAATTTTATACACATCTCGAATCTTTCTACCCATAGTGACCTCTAGGTTCAATACGTCACCCGGTACAACTATTTTTTTAAATCGAGCATTGTTTATGCCCAAAAGATAGTAGAGCCCGTTCATTTCAGGATTATTTTCAGACAAAGAGATTAAAATGCCGGTCGCTTGTGCCAAAGATTCGAGTATGAGGACTCCCGGCATAATAGGCCGGCCTGGAAAATGCCCTTCAAAGAAATTCTCATTAGCAGTTACATTTTTTACTGCTCTCAAACTAGAGTTTTCTACATAGCTTTCTACTCTATCGACCAAGAGGAAAGGGTACCTGTGCGGCAGATGTTCCATAATTTTCTCAATCGCTAACGCACTCATCTTTTTTTCCTGATCGCTTAGCTACCGCTATAGGTAGTAAAAGACAGCACCGGACAATCCACTCAGTGCCTTTAATTCGCCGCTTTTTTCATTCTTTCCACTATTGCTCCTGTCAGATCTACTCTATCTGAGAAGTAGACAGCAGAGTTTACTAACACAAAATCAAAAGCGTTTTCTTTAGCATAGTCTCTGACATTGGCAGCAATCTTTTTCTGAATCGCCTGCATTTCTTCGTTACGTCGAAAGTTCAAGTCTTCTTGAAATTCCTCAGCCTTCCTCTTTAAATCTCGCTGCTTAGTTTGAATATCTCTTTCCACTCGACCTCTTTCGGAGTCACTCATTATAGCTCCGTCCTTCTTCAATCTGTCAGCTAATTCCTCCAACGCCTTGTTATCCTTCCCTATATCCCGATCTCTAGACCCAAATTCTTTTTCTAGCTTTTTGGTCGCCGCCTCAGTTTGTGGGATGCTAGTTAACACCTTTTGGACGTTTACGACACCGATTTTGTAATCTACAGCTTCGGCAGCCACAACTACCAAAAACATCGCTAATCCCGTCAAGACAACTAGGAATTTATTTTTTTGAGCCTTCATACTGTTCCCAACCTCGCTTTATAATTTTTCACAAATTAACCCAATTCCGCCGCTCACACTTTATAGTAATTTCACCAAATAATGAAGCAGTGTCACCGACGAGTTTGACCATTAAAACTGCGTTCCAAAATTGAACTGAAACTTTTGTATTTCATCACCAAATTGGTCGTTAAAAGGTTTAGAGTAACTGACTGAAAGCAAGCCGAACGGTGACATCCAAATGCCCGACACTCCCACAGCCATCCGCATATCTGAAAAAGAGAAAGATTCATTGGAGGCGAAAACGTTACCGACGTCATAAAATAAAGATAGTCTAGTGGACTTTAACTCCTGAATGGGGAGTGGCAGTATCATTTCTGCGTTTCCCACAAACATTATGTTGCCACCCAGGGCCCGACCAAATATGTCTTGCGGCCCTAATGAGGATTCATCATAGCCCCTCACTGTCCGAGGCCCTCCAGCGTAAAAGTTCCTAAAAAAGGGAAGTTCTGAGGTGGAACCATAGCTATCACCATATCCCACCTTACTTTTCAAAAGCGCGGTGAAATTTCTCTTGAAAGGAATCTTGAAGTAATATCGGGAATCATAGTCAACTTTCCAGTAATAGAGATCTCCACCAGGGAGTGCAATTTCGGTAGATATTCTTTGTAACGTACCTGAGTCTGGGAAAATCCCCGCATTTCTAGTGTCATAAGAAAATGATGTCTGCAATCGGAAATTATCGTACTCTCTACCTTCTCTTGCTAAAAATGTTGCGATAATTGGATCTAGAAGGAATTGATCCGTCTCAATTTTTGATCTCTCCCAGTTTATCCCAATATTCATATAATTGAACTCGGTGAAAGGGATACCAAAAGAAGCGCCCGCAGAAATATTCTCCTGATCATATCTAGCAATCCTTCGTCTTCCAGCCTCAATCTCTGAGTAGCTGAGATCGAAACCCCTCGCCACGCCATCTATTGTCCAATAGGGGTTGAAATAGCCTAATCGAAAAGATTTGTTGATTTCGCTATTGTTGAACGCAAAATTTATACTCTTCCCGCTGCCCATAAAATTATCTTGGCTAACTTGAGTATTAAAAATCAATCCAGCACCTTGAGAGAATCCGGCGCCCAGCATCAGGTTTCCTGAAGGTCTCTCTTCTACCATGATATTTACATCGACTAGATCCGTCGACCCTGGAACAGCAGGCGTTTCCACTACCACATCTTCGAAATAGCCTGTTCTTTTCAAACGAATCTTCGAACGTTCTACTTTCGGAGTGGAAATCCAGCCTCCTTCCATCTGCCTCATTTCTCTGCGAAGAACCTCATCTCTAGTTTTCCGGTTACCATAAAAATTGATTCTTCGCACGTAGACCCTTTGCCCCGGATCAATATAGTAGGTTAGTTCTGCAGTTCTTGATTCCTTGTTTACATCAGGTATTGGATTAACATTTGCAAATGCGTACCCCTCATGACCCAACCTGTCAGATATTGCCTTACTTGTCGCTTCCACCATTTTTCTGGAAAATACGTCTCCTTTCCTAGTAAAGACAAATCCATATAACTCCATCGGCTCGATGATTAAAGTACCAGAAAGTAAAACCTTATCAATAACGAAACTATCCCCTTCGGTAATATTGATGGTTACATAAACACTTTCTTTATCAGGGGACACTGAGACTTGCGTGGAATCGATAGAGAAGTTTAAATAACCGTAGTCCTGATACCAAGACCGAAGCGTCTCTAAATCGCCCGATAATTTCTGTTTAGAATATTGATCATCTTTTCTGAACCAGCTGAGCCAATTACCAGTCTTTAGCTTAAAAACGTTTAACAGTTCCTCGTCCGAATAGACCGTATTGCCGACAATTTTTATTTGCTTAATTTTTGCCGCCTCTCCCTCAACTATTAGAAAAGCTATTTCAATGGCGTCCTCTCCGATAGGAGAGATTTCATAATCAACCTGAGCTCCATATTTACCGTTCGAATAATATTGACGCCTAAGCTCTTGAATGACTTTGTCGAGTTTTCCCTGATTAAAAACTTCCCCCTCAGCAAAACCCGCATCAGCTAGGCCATCCTCCAAGTCTTCCGTTTTTATCGCACGATTGCCATCAAAAGTTATCAAAGCAATGGTAGGGCGCTCTTCAACTATCACTACTAGTACATCACCATCCCTCTCAAGCCTAACATCACGAAAAAACCCTGTTTTAAAGAGTGCACGAACAGCCTTTCTAATCCTATTTTCGTCCATGGTGTCGCCAATCGTCACTGGCAAATAATTGAAAACCATTCCAGGCGAAATTTGTTTTAGGCCTCTTATTTGAATATCGTCAACTATAAACAGGTCATTACCGAAAGCAGGCAAGTGGGCAACAGACATAATGATGCAAAGATTCACAAAGAAGTGCCTTATTTCTTTCAGCAAAACATTGTTCCTTAATAGTTTAACTTCAATAAGTCGTTATAAGTTGCAACAAAAAAAAGTGATATCAAAATAATAAGCCCTAATTGCATACCAAACTGACGAAATTTTTCCGAAAGCGGTTTCCCGATAACCAATTCCAACGAGTAGTATAACAGGTGTCCACCATCAAGCATTGGAATAGGTAACAAATTTATCACGCCAAGACTGATGCTTACCACTGCCATAAATTTTAAAAGCTCAAAAAAACCCAGCTTTACCGATTCACCAGCGTAATTGGCAATCCCTATTGGTCCACTAAGATTTTTTGGAGAGGCTTCGAGATTAATTAGTTTCCAAAGAAATTTTAAAGTCATTACACTCATTTGAGCCGTTTTTTCGAATGCTAGCTCTCCTGCGGTTATCAGCCCGTAGGTTTCGGTAGCCCAAACCTTCGATAAATCAACAGTTACTCCGACTTTTCCAAACTCATCGACCCCACGCCGAATGGTTTCTGGCGTGACTACGACATTAACTTGATCTCCCTCTCTTTCCAGAACAACTAAAAGCTCGTTACCAGCACTGCTTCCTACTACTTCGGTAAAGTCTAACCAGCTGCCTACAAGCTTGCCGTCGATAGAGTAAACTCGATCCCCGGACCTAAAACCAGCATTTTGCGCTGGACTTCCATCAATCACTTTATCGATAAGTGCCTCGAGTTCTATCACTTTGGGTTTAAAACCTAGCACCTCAAAAGGACCCACTTCAGACACTTCATCCAGCGAGACATCAACTAAATTTATAGTTATATTCTTGAGCTCGCCCGCAACTGTTATTACTTCGACTTCTGCTATATCATCATCAAGAACCGCGTCCACAAAAGCGTGTATAAATCCTTCCCAAGTGCGAACCTCAGTTTCTCCAACCGACACAAAACGATCCCCGTAGGCCAAACCACTCATCTCCGCCCTTGAGGATTGCATGATCTCACCTACGACTGGTTTAGGTCCGCCTACACCTACCAGAAATAAAAACCAATAAAGAACAATTGCTAAGATAAAATTCGCTGTAGGACCGGCCAATAGGATGGAGCACTTCGCTCGGAAGGACATTTCGTTAAGCGCAACGCCGTGCTCTGGATAAGAGCAGATTTCTGCTTGGTTGGTTCCATGTTCTTTTTCATCTAACATTGAGACGTAGCCACCAAGCGGGATTGCAGAAAGAACGTATTCAGTCCCATTCTTTTTAAAACCACAAATCTTTTTACCAAACCCAATTGAAAAAACGAGAACCCTAACTCCACACAACCTGGCAACAAGAAAGTGCCCTAGCTCATGCACAGTTACCAGAACGCTAATAACGCCAATGAAGGCTAATACTTTGACTAAAAAATCGGGGATCATATGGACTTTATTCTACTGTTAACCTCATGTCTCGTTTCCTGATCCACAGAAAGAATTAAATCAATTGTATTTGCTTCTTTTACGCTATGCTTCGACAGAGCAGTCTCCACAATATGAGGTATGTCGGTAAATTTTATTTCTGCTTTTAAAAATGCCGATACGGCAACCTCATTCGCAGCGTTCAAAACTGCAGGCGCAGTACCCCCTGCCTGGATCGCATCCTGCGCTAACTTAAGACATGGAAAAAGAAGCAAATCAGGCTCTTCAAAGTTTAACTGCTTGACTGAGAAAAGGTCTAGGGAGTCCACCCCAGACTCGCCCCGTTCAGGCCATAACAAAGAATAAGCAATCGGAGTACGCATATCTGGATTTCCCATTTGTGAGATGATAGAACCGTCGGTGTACTCAACCATTGAATGGATTACACTTTCAGGGTGAACCACCACCTGAACATCATTGCACTTAAGATTAAACAGCCAGCAAGCTTCGATAACTTCTAGACCTTTATTCATCATTGATGCAGAATCTACTGATATTTTCTGACCCATAACCCAATTTGGATGAGCGCACGCTTCGTTCGGCGTAACGCTCTCAAGCTGTTTTAGAGTTTTTCCTCTAAATGGCCCACCAGACGCGGTCAAGATGATTTTCTTAACACCCTTTGCACTGAAATCCTCACCTTTCTTATCCATGCTAGGGAGACACTGGAATATAGCGTTGTGTTCGCTATCAATGGGTAACAACTCAGCGCCGTTCTCCTCGACAGCGTTCATAAACAATTGACCAGACATTACCAAAGACTCTTTATTGGCGAGCATCACGCGTTTTCCTGCTCGTGCGGCTGCTAAATTAGGCAACAAACCAGCTGCCCCTACAATTCCAGCCATTACATAGTCAGTCTTAGAATGAGACGCCACGTACTCTAGACCAGCAATGCCCCATATTACTTTAACTTTAAGGCCAGCTTTTTTCGCTTTCCGCTCTAAAGAATCGGCTGCCTTTTCCTCCACCATTACGGCGTACTCAGGTTGCCAGACCACGCATTGCTCAAACATTTTTTGATGGTTAGAGTACGCAGTCAGGGCAAAGAGAGAAAACTTATCTGGGTGCAGAGATAACACCTTTAAAGTACTATCACCAATAGTCCCTGTAGATCCCAAAATAGTTATCGCTTTACTCATAAACCCCCGCTAAAATTATGATCCCCGCGAATACTGGGGCACCCGCTAACAGGCTGTCGACCCGGTCGAGAATGCCTCCGTGTCCAGGCAAAACATTACCAGAATCTTTCAAATTAGCCATACGCTTAAATAAACTCTCTAGCAAATCGCCAATAATCGCAAAAAACACTGTAGAGAAAGTTAGGACCAGCAAGATAGAGGTATCAAAGGGCAAAAGAAAATACCCTGCTATTAGGGATACGGTACTCCCGCCAGCCACACCAAACCACACCCCTTCCCAAGTCTTATTTGGACTAATAAAAGGTGCAAATTTGCGGTGTCCTTTTAATTTTCCGCCAAAATAAGCCAGAATGTCCACTGAACAAACGGTACCTAAAAGCACTATCACTAGGATTGGAGACTGCCCGTAAAGGAATATTAGTGCGGCACAGGCACTAGAGAGAATAACGACGCCTGTACAGGCGAAGAACCACTCGCCCTTTGCACCGAATAAGCTCAGGCCTAAGGCGGCCCTGTAAATAAAAATCATCGCAAAAAACCAAAAAACAAGGCCAATAAGAATAAAAGCAATCAGAAGTTCTGGGTCTCTAGCTGAATAAAAACAAAGAACACATAGTCCTAAAACAGAAGTACTATAAATGAGTTTAGATAAGCGATTCCCTAAACCAATAAATGACGTCCACTCAAAAGCAGAAACAAAAATAATCAACCAGATCAAAGAGAAAAAAAACAATGCTTCAGAGAACAGTCCAAATAAGGAAATAAACGCTAGAACTATTCCGGTAACTATCCTTTGTAGCGAGCCGTCCCCAAATTTTCCTTCTTCAATCATTAATCACCAAGTACTTCTTTTACTAATGTTTGCCGAGGAAAGTGGTTCAACATCTTTTGAATGGATCTGCTCATGAGTTTTACCGAATCTTCGCTCTCGTACTGAATATGCTAACAATGCTCCCTCAAAAGCTGACACATCAAAATCGGGCCAGTATTTTTCTGTAAAATACAGTTCTGTATATGCTAGCTGCCAAAGTAAGTAATTGCTAAGCCGCTTTTCGCCTCCAGTACGAATCAGTAGATCTGGCTCGGGGATTTCCGAGAGAGACATCTTTCTAGCTATAATATCGATAGTTACTTGTTCAGGTCGGATGACACCTTTCGCCACGCTTTCGCAAACCTTCTGGGTAGCTTGCATTATGTCCCAACGCCCACCGTAATTTGCGGCAATTGTTAACAACAACTTCGGATTAGGTGAAGAACTTTTCTCTACCAACCGAATCTTTTCCCGTAGTTCGTTGGGAAATGCCTCCAAGTCCCCAATAAACGCCAGCCGCACCCCGCTTTCCTTTAATTGATTTGCCTCGTTCTCTATGGCTCTTACAAAAAGATCTAGCAGATAGGAGACTTCACTCTCTGGCCTTTTCCAATTTTCGCTACTGAAAGCAAACAGGGTCAAAAACTTCACCCCAACTTTAACAGAGTGTTCAACTAGCTCTCTAACCCGCTCTAACCCCTCCAGATGGCCTTCTGTCCTCTCCAAGTCTCTTTCCCTTGCCCAACGGCCATTCCCGTCCATTATGATAGCCACATGGTTTGGCAAGTATTCTAGATCTTTTGACGTCATAAATAAGCACCTAAGAGCAAAGACAAAACCATCTCTAATGCGACCACCAGTGGTCTCCTCTTAAAAGAGTCTAGATTTCCATGATTTCCGACTCTTTTTCTTGCACAACCTTCTCTACAGCAGCAACATATTTGTCAGTAAGCTTTTGTATTTGATCTCCCGCCTTTCTCTCATCGTCCTCAGATATCTCTTTCGCTTTGACCAACTCCTTATATTTTGCTAAAGCATCCCTGCGGAGATTTCTTACCGCTACCTTGGCGCCCTCTGCCTCACTTTTTAATACTTTTATAAGATCTTTACGCCTTTCCTCTGTCATCGGAGGAATGGGTATTCTTATGAGCGTTCCCGCACTATTAGGAGTTAAGCCCAGGTTACTTTCCATTATCGCTTTCTCTACAGATTCAACCATGCTTTTATCCCAGACGGTAACAGACAAGGTACGAGGATCTTCTACTCCAACATTAGCGATTTGAGAAAGCGGAGATTTATTTCCGTAGTAATCAACTGAAATATGATCCAGAAGACTAGTATGAGCCCTACCGGTTCTAAGCCTCATAAGACTCGAACTCAGTGATTGCACCGATTTCACCATCTTTTCTTCAGCTGTTTTTCTAATATTTTCCATTATTTCTCACACTGTCACAATTGTTCCAACTTCCTTTCCTAGGGCAGCATCCAAAAAGGCACCGTGTTTCATCATGTTAACCACCCTTAATGGCATACCATTATCCCGGCACAAAACTATCGCCGTTGCATCCATAACTGAGAGCTTTTTATCCAAGACATCATCATAACTCAAGCTCTTATAAAATGTAGCGGAGCTCTCCTTCATCGGATCAGCGGAATACACTCCGTCTACTTTTGTCGCCTTTATTAGGATGTCAGCATTTATCTCAACTGCTCTCAAACTAGCGGCAGAATCTGTAGTGAAAAACGGGTTGCCTGTGCCGGCAGCAAGTACAACAATCCGGCCCTTCTCTAGATGCCGAACTGCTCTTCGCCGAATATAGTCTTCACAAACCTCATTGATTTTTATTGCCGACATAACTCTGGCAAACATCCCCATCCTTTCCAAAGAATCCTGAATAGCCAAAGCGTTAATTACTGTTGCCAGCATTCCCATCTGATCTGCTGTAACTCGCTCCATTCCGAGTTCCGCGAGCCCTCTGCCCCTCAAAATATTTCCTCCACCAATCACTACCGCAACCTCTACTCCAGAGCGGCTGAGGTCAGAAATCTCACTCGCTATTTGTTCTAGCACCGACTGGTTTATGCCGTATTGATCCTCTCCCATGAGAACTTCACCGCTGAGTTTAATCAGAACCCTTTTGTACTTGGGACTTTCGTTTATTTGCATATGCCTACCAAGAAAGTAATTTTTTCAAGCTGCGCCGGAATTTTGGGCTTGAGCTGCAACTTCCTCTGCGAAATCCACAGTCTTTTTTTCAATCCCCTCTCCAACTTCAATACGATAAAATTTCGAAATCGAACTTTTTGTCTCCTCAAGATAAGCGGCTACAGTTTTTTCATTGTCCTTCACATAGCTTTGGCCAAGCAAGGTATTCTCAGCAATGAACTTCTTCATTCTACCAGATACCATCTTTTCGATAATTTCTGCCGGCTTTCCAGTCTCTTCTGCCTGAGAGCGGTGGATTTCTCTTTCCTTCTCAAGCACATCTTCCTGCAAGTCATCTGAGCTAATCGCTAAAGGGTTAGTTGCTGCTATGTGCATAGCAATATTTCTAGCGACCGTCTCATTAGAGGACTCTACTAGAGCAACAACACCAATCTTATTACCATGCAGATAGATTCCAGCAATCTGATGCTTTTTCTCTATCATCACAAACCTTCTTAGATCTATTTTTTCCCCTACCTTTGCGGACAACTCAGTGGCCACCTCCTCAATCGATCCTTCGGATGTTCCACAGCTTTTTAGAGCCTCTAAATTTTCCGGACCTTCTACAAGAATCTTTTCCACTACTAAATCTGCGAAAGAGCGAAAATTTTTATCATTAGCCACGAAATCTGTCTCACAATTAATCTCGACCAAACATACGCATGTCTCATTTTGTTTGGCCAAAACCAGTCCTTCCGCAGCTGTGCGCCCAGCCTTTTTTGCGGCCTTAGCAATGCCAGATTTTCTCAAGTATTCTATCGCAGCTTCAAGATCTCCATCGACCTTCTCTAAGGCTTTTTTACAATCCATCATTCCGGCTCCCGAACGTTCTCGGAGCTCTTTCACCATCGATGCGGTTATTGTCATTTTATATTTAACCTATTTTAATTTTCTGTACTGGTGGGTGCCGCCTGCTCAGTCTCAGCATTTGACGCGATACCGTCACTGGAACTCATCGCGTCGGCCGCCTCTTGGGTCGATTCATTTTGTATCTCCGATTCCGCATCTTCTGAGGATACATCTTGTGGGCTCGCGGTATCTTCCTGGGAAGCATCGCCAGTCTCCGATGATAACGGCTGACTAGGGCTTTCTACTTCGACAAATTCCTCCAATCCTCCTCGAGCGTGCACGGAGCTTAGTCTACCATCCAAGATTGAGTCGGCCATTGCTTTCGCATATAAACTGATAGATCGAATCGCATCATCATTACCGGGTACCACATAATCCAAGCCCTCAGGGGAATTATTTGTATCCACGATGCCAACTACTGGGATCCCTAGCTTGCCTGCCTCAGCTACCGCTATACGCTCAAAACCAACATCAACAACAAATAAAGCATCTGGAAGATTTTCCATATTTTTGATCCCACCAAGACCTAGGTTAAGCTTCGCAACTTCTCGAGTTAAGTTTAATCCTTCCTTTTTAGAAATGCGTTCCAATCCCCCAGACTCTACTAACGCTTCAGAGTCCCGAAGTTTCTGGATAGACTGCTTCACAGTTTTAAAATTAGTGAGCATGCCGCCTAACCAACGCCTATTGACGTAGGGCATTCCAGCTCGATCAGCCTCTTTTGCTACAGTTTCCTGAGCCGCTCTTTTTGTACCTACAAAAAGTATTTTTCCACCACGAGCAGCGACTCCACCAATGAAATTGGTAGCCTCTTGTAAAGCTTTGACGGTATGATCGAGGTTAATGATATGAATTTTATTTCTTTGCCCGTAAATAAACGGGGCCATTTTGGGATGCCAGAATCTAGTTTGATGCCCGAAGTGAGCGCCGGCTTCCAAGAGCTCGCGCATGTGTACATTACTCATCGTCATGTTTCTCCATTAATTTTAGGGTTTTGCCTCCACAGGTCCCAATTGCCAATCTCGTCGTATCTACTTAGATTCGCGCGAGACACCCTAACAATTGTGTCGACCCGTGTGAGAGATTTATTTGTCTTCTTGCCTTATTAGCGGCCGATTTATACCATATATACCGACAAACAACAATAATTTAGCGAATAGATAATTATGCCTGTTTCCATTAAAACGCCAGCTGAAATTGAAAAAATGCGGACTGCAGGAAGACTAGCAGCCGAGGTGCTCGAACTAATAGAGGACAGCGTAGTAGACGGAGTTACTACTGACGATTTAAACAAACTATGTCATGAACACATAGTTAATGTTCAAAAAGCTACACCAGCTCCCCTGAATTATCATGGTTTCCCAAAGTCTATATGCACCTCTGTAAACCATGTGGTTTGCCACGGTATCCCGTCAAAAATGCGCCTGAAAACGGGGGATATTGTAAATATCGACATAACAGTGATAAAGGACGGATACCACGGAGACACTTCAAAAATGTTTGGAGTTGGA
>MDTG01067757.1_pt1 | contig 20799 bp, 15 predicted proteins | sample 811421 | NCBI WGS metagenome assembly MDTG01 (sample SAMN05326645, study PRJNA326480) | marine metagenome | isolation source: seawater | place: Pacific Ocean: South East | collected 2011
CAAGAGCTTCATCCATCAAGGACGGCAAGATCCTAGCTAGCGCTCCAAAAAAAGTTTTTCTGAAAGCGACTGATTATTCACTCATTAAGTAAACATCAATACTTTCTTTCCTAAAAGAAATCCGCATCGGCAATGCTGATGATGGCTCCCTTGACCATAGTTCTTGATAAACCGAAAGATAAGCGATCACCAACTTTTGGATTCGCTGATGGAAAAATAATTCGGCTAAAAACTTTTTTACCATCCATGAGTTTTATTTCTAAATTGTTAATTTTATATTTGAGCCCATTTTTCTCTGTTCTTATTTTACCATCTTTTAGTGATCCATATTTGAATTCTCCATCCAACTCAAATTGAAAAACAGCCGTCACGGGCCAATCCTGAACATGAAACAAAATTCGCTTTCCTGTCAGGTGCTTTGTAATGGGTGGGTGAGGAAACTTAGATAAAACATAATTCTGGTCTTCATTACTAAGTTTATGAGGTTGCAAACTGATTACCTTTCCCTTCTCAGTCTTAAGTTTCACCTCAGAATGATCAGCAAAAACTAGAGAGGCTTGGACCTTTGTTCCAGCTTTAGACTCCCACACTCTAAGCTCTAATTGAGTCTCTTCAGAAGCTAATCCGGTTCCTGTTATTAAGATTAAAGTTAAAGCTGCACACTTTAAAATACCATGAACACTTAATGAAACACTCATAATTAATTCATAGTCACGGAATCATACAAAGTTCACAAGACCCTTATTACCAAACGGTTGGAAAACTCTATTTTTAGCGGCTCAATTTCTGTAAAAAAAATAACTTAGAAACCGTTATATTTTTTTAAAAGATACGTAATATAAGGACAAACTAAATATTATTGTGACCCGAAAAAAACTAATAATTTCGATTTATTGTATCACTCCAATCATTGCTTTTCTTATTGGATCTAGAATCCAGTCTGAAAATCAGGCATCCAATGCAACTGAACAATCAAAGTCAGAAAATAAGCGAACATCTGTATCATCGAGTGGTAATTATAATATATCTAAGTCTGATGCTTCCGAAGCGAAGTTGGAGGCACTCGCTGAACTCGCTAATGATTTAAATTCTTCAAATATAGAAACAATTGGAAAAGCGGTATTTGAAGAAACTGACCCTCTGATGAGGCGTAAAATGTTCAACCTTTTACTCGATAAAATGACATCAGATAATGCTCTGGAAATTAGAGAGCAGGTCATTAAATTAGACGAAAAGGGCACTGAGTTTAGAGATTTTCATTTTATTTGGGGTTCAATGGCAGGGGCTGAAGCCGTAATTCATGGGGCCAGCACTGAAGAAACAGACATCCAAATAACTATGGAGGGGTGGGTCAATTCAAGTCCAGATGAAGCAATTGAGTGGTATAAGGGACTCGATGAATTAAAAATAAATGGACTGTATACAGGTTGGGTAAAAAAAAGTCTAGTCGACGGCTTAGCTAGTACTAACATTCCTCAAGCAGTTGACTTCATAAAAAACCTCAGTGACAAAGGAGACAGAAAAGCAAACGAACTAATTCATGACGTTGCTCTTAAGCTAACGAGAACCATGCCACTTAATGAAGTTGCGGATTGGGCAACTAACCTCCCTAACGATGGAATGAAAAAAACATCCACAAAAGCCATTGGCTCTACGTTTGGGTATTCAGATCCAGTTACAGCCTCAAGGTGGGCCTCAACTTTAGATCCATCAGTCTCTTCAGAAGGAATTTATAGCGTTGGAGAGGCCTGGGCTCGCCGCGATCCAGCTGCTAGTTCTGAGTGGCTAAGTTCACTTCCTGAAAGCCAAGCAACAAATAAAGGAATTGAAAAGGCGCTGCAGCATTGGGCAGAGCATGATCCAAAGAGCGCTAGTGATCACCTAGTTTCAATGCCAGAATCAGATCATAAGGACAGAGCCATTAATGGATTTGTTTCTCGCGTAGCTAAGGAAGATCCTCAAGCTGCTATATTATGGGCTGATACAATAAAAAATGAATCTGTTCGTAATGAGGCATTCGTTAAGGCTGGTCGTGCTTATCTTCGTAACGACAGTGCTGCTGCCAACGAGTGGCTTGATGCCAGTGGCCTACCTAACGGAGTTAAGGATAAAATTAATTCTCCGAAAAAATAGGTTATTCTCAGTGAGATTCGATCGATTGTTGAGAAAATTTCTTAGTAGCACTCTTTGAAGAATTAAAATTGGCACATTTTATTAAGCCATCCTCACTTGAACTAATTTGTCTTCTGAAAACAGCAATCTTATGACCATTGAGTATATCAATTTTATTGCTGTTTTTTTTCATTAAATGTTAGCTTTAAGATAAGCATGAAGAAATTTTCGCCTATATTATTTGTCTTACTGCTATTTTATAACCCTGCAAAAGCAAGCATTCAGTTTAATGAAGGTGATAGAATCCTTCTATATGGGAATTCATTCATTGAAAGAATGCAACAAAACGGATTCTTAGAGGCAACCATACAGCTTGCTAATCCAGGGAAGAAAATAGAGATGCGAAGCCTAGCCTGGACAGGCGATGAATTAGGTTATCGCCTCCGCCCCGAAAGGTACGTTAACCATCTAAAAAAACTTTTAGAACTCTGGCCAGCGAACCATGTCATACTAGGCTTTGGATTATACGAATCATTTGCTGGGGCTTCTGGAATTAAAAAGTTTAAGGAAGACCTGAACGGTTACTTGAATGAAATAGAGAGAAGGCATCCCAATGCGAAAATTATCATTCTCTCTCCCATCGCAACTGAAAATTTAAACCACTCACACTTTCCGAATTCAAAAAAAAGAAATAATGAAATAAAGTCATACTCAGATGTAATGTCCTCTGTTGCTGAGCTTAGGAACATTCACTTCATTGACTTGTTCGAATTCACCAAAGCCCAATACAACATCCATGACAATTCGCTTACTCAAAACAGCATCCACCTCAACTCCAATGGGCACGAGTTAATAGCAACCAAAATATCCAGAAGTATTTTAGGTGATCAAAAATATAATGCACTCGACGAGCGTCGGATAAGGTCAATTGCTAAAGCCGTATCACTAAAATCCAAGCATGTTTCCAATGTCGTTCGTCCAGTTAATACAGTGTTGTATTTCGGAGTTCGGGGGCGAGCCAATGAGTACAACAGCGAAATTCCACGATACCATGAACTAATCACAAGATCAGACTTGCGAATTCATGCAATGGCTAATGATAGCGAGCTCAGATTTGATCCTATTCCTCTGACTCTTGAACCTTTGGTTCGGAGAGAACAGGCTAAACTACCCTCTCCCGATGAGATGCTAAAGTCCTTTAAAGTTGCAAAAGGATATAAAGTAAACCTCTTTGCTTCAGAGGAACAATTTCCCGAACTACGCAACCCTGAGCAGATTGCCTTTGATTCATTAGGCCGACTTTGGGTAGTCACAATGCCCTCTTTTCCTGGAACGATACCCGGTGACATACCTCAAGATAAAATCATTATTCTTGAAGATACTAACCGTGACGGGCGCGCTGACAAATCAACTGTATTCGCCGACAATCTAACTGTACCTGACGGCCTAGCTTTTCATGAGGACGGAGTCATTATTTCCCATCAACCTAAGCTTGTTTTTATGAAGGACACTGATGGTGATGGGCGCGCCGATTACAAAACAGAAATCCTAAGAGGGATTGATGTAACGGACGCTCACCACGGAGGAATGATTGCCATGAGCCCACTAGGACATGTGATGTTCTGCGACGGTGTCTTTCATCGTTCACAATTGGAAACCCCCTACGGTATCACTCGTGGAATTGATGCGACAACATACCGTTTTGATTTAAGAAAGGGAACAATAGAACGTGAATATCAAACTCTTACTCCTAATCCTTGGAAGATCACATGGGACCGATGGGGAAACCTATTCCAAATGTACGGAGATGGTTTTGTTCAGGACTCTAATGCTATTCCGTGGACCCCTTTCGGAGTATACCACCCTTTTAAACGAGCCATCAGTATTGCTTACGGAAAAGGTTCAGCTGCTTGTGTTATTTCAAGTCCAAACTTTCCTGAAAAATATCAACAAGGCATGGCTACGGCTGTCCTTCTTCGTAAGTGCTTCGTTTCGTTATCTAAGCATAAGGCAGAAGGGGCATATTTTAAAGCCAGTGACCGTCTCGATATTGTATCATCTCCAAACCCTATTTTTAGACCGGTAGACATCGCTTTTGGTCTTGATGGAGGAATGTACGTTTCAGACTTCTGCACCCGGATCATTGGTCACGCACAAAACTCGATGAGAGATCCAAGATGGGATCCATTTACCGGAAGGGTTTGGAGAATTGTCCATACGGGCAAACCAACCGTAAAAGAATGGCCAGACATTGAAGGAGCTAATGTCCAACAATTACTCGAACTACTTAAACACCCTCAAAATTTAGTCAGAGACCATGTCAGAAGAAAATTAAGGCGCATGGATGGTATCGTTGGTGAATTGGATCAATGGTTAAAGAATAAGCCATCTGATGAAAACACATTAGATGGTTTACGAATCCTCCATGATAAAGGTGAATTTAGGGAGAATTATTTAAATAACCTTCTCAGCTCATCAGACCATAAAATAAGGGCAGCTGCCACTTCACTAATACGTTTTCAAGAGAGTGGCTTGAAAGATCCTATTTCTTTACTTAAGAAGATGGCATCAGACCAGCACCCGAGAGTTAGAACTGAGGTCATTAACACCATCTCCCACCTTCAACAAAAGAATCAAGCATACGCTTCAATCCTTGGGCAAATAAACGTATCTGATGATAAGGATTTAAAAACTGTACTAAGTGATGCTGGATACGGGACAGCGTCAGGGCAAGGTCCAGAAGTTCCAATTCTGAATAGGCCTGAAGATAGCAAAATAGTGCATTGGCTCTTTAACAATGATGGTAGCCAAGAACAGTATTATTCATTTGGAAAAAACTCTAATAAAGGTGGCTCTATGCGCACCTTTATAAATTCTCCAAATAATAGGCGTGCCACCTTATCTATTAAACACAGTTACGTTAAAGTGTTCCTTAACGGTATGCCCAAAATCGCTTCAGCGAATTGGTGGAGCTCTGATTGGAACGTCCAAGTTAATCTCGTAAAAGGCCTAAACCAAATAGAAGTTCAATATGTAGATGGTAGAGGAGCCCAGCCACATGCTCCGGTCTATTTGTTTGATCCTTTAGGTAAAAAATTCACGGACTTGAGTATTCCTATGAACGAAAATGAATTAAACCTGATGGCTAAAACCTACATGAAAAATAATGGGCAAGATAATAATTCCATTCGTATCAGCGCTGTCCCAAATCAACTGGCATTTTCCCCTGCTGAAATTCGACTAAAAGCAGGAAAAAAAATCTCACTAACTTTCGATAATCCTGATCTACAAATTCACAATCTTGTCATTACGAAACCTGGCTCAGGTGAGGCTGTAGGACAGCTAGCTGATGCAATGGCGCAGGATCCTGATGCCTTCCAAAGACAATTCGTCCCCAATTCTAATGAAGTCATATGGCACTCTCCACTTATCAATGGTAAAAGCACATTCAGGGGTCAATTCAATGTCCCTAAAGAACCAGGCAAGTACCCTTTTATATGCAGTTTCCCTGGTCATTGGAGGGCAATGAAAGGTTTTATTACGGTTTATGAATAAATCGGACAGTTAAAGAAAACTCATGAATGTTTGTTTTTGATGAAATTATTTGGACTTAACTTCTACTAGAAGTTGAAATTTTAGGAGCATTTTTAGACCTATTATGGTCAACAATTTATTTCGTCCCGGAGTGGATCTTCAATAAGTTTGGGAAACTAGGTTGTTTTATTTTTTCATAATACCTCTGTTTTTTCTTATTGCAGCGATCGCATTTTTTAAATTATAGATATAAAATTTAAACTTAATTTCTATTTTGTATCTAAAAATAGGTAATTTTGAACAATTACGACAAGGTGAATAAGTAATCTTCTTAATCATTTATAATTTAAGGAATTGGTATTATTTTGAAGGGGATGAATCGCGAGATTATTTTATCCACTTTATTATGGGTTACAGCCACAGCAATTTCTTTGGCGGCGTCAGTCCCTACAAATTTAAAATCTACTCCCATCGTCAACCCTATCGGTCTTCCCCTAAACGAATATGCGTTATCATGGAAAACAAGCAACGGACAAACTGCATATCGGATCCTTGTCGCGAGCGACCTTCAAAAGCTAAGCGCTGAAATAGGAAATCTCTGGGACAGTGGTCGCCGAGATTCTCCAAAATCATCTATGGTTCCCTGCATCGGATATAGCTTTAAGAACGGTTCAAAGGTTTGGTGGAAGGTACAAGTATGGAATCATGACGGAATTAAAAGCGAATTCAGTGAACCTTCATTAATTCAAGTACCTAATAGCCAAAAAAAGAAACGTAACAGAGTCATCTTTTTAGGTGATTCTTTGATTTCTAGGATGGAGGATTTTGGCTATTTTGAGACGGCCGCAACGGCACGCTGGCCTCATCATGATATCACTTTTCGTAATCTAGGATGGCCTGGAGATGATGTCTTCGGAACTGCCCGTGCGGAGTTTAAAGATAGTCGAAATACTAGATCATGGAAACCTGGTCCATCTAACGGGGTTGGATATCAAATTCTTCTACAACAAGTGAGAGACTCAAAGGCAAGTACTATTATCGTTGGATACGGAAGCGAGGTCGCTTTCGCTAAATCGGGTTTATCCCTCGATAAATTTAAAGCTGGTTATACAAAACTCATAAAAGACATTAAAGGCAACGATGCTTCTCTCATCTTATTAACTCCTCCTGCGCAGGAAGCAACGGGCTCACCCTTACCTGATCTCGTAGAGCGTAATGAGCGCCTTGCAGAAGCGGCAAATTTTATTATCAAATATGCTCAAGAAAATAACCACCCAGTAATTGATCTTTTTGGAAAACTTATAACTCAAAAATCTGAAACGTTAACTGAGAACGGTCTCCATTTGAACGATAAAGGTTACCGTAAATTGGCTGCATTGATGTCAAGCAGCATGGGAATTTCAGATGATATTGGCTCTTTAATAACGATTAATCCTGAGGGTAATGTTTCGTCTCAATACGGAGCAATCGTAAAAAACCCAATAACAACGAAACGCGGCATTCGCTTTGATATGCGTCCTGATATTATTTTCAGCGACTTCCTTTCCAATACTCACAAGGTTCTTATTACTGACGCTTCTAAAAGTTATCAACTCAAAACTAATGGAGTCGAAGTTCTTAGTGGAAACGCGACAGGCTGGCGAAGCGGATATTCCGTAGCCCACGGTCCCAATCTCAAAGATGCCGAGAATCTAAGATCCGCTATCATCAGTAAAAATCTTCAGCACAGGCGTCGCTTTCGTCCACTCAATAAGACTTACATCTTTCTGTTCAGGTCCTATGAGATGGGTCACTTACGCTATGAAATGGAAGATTTTGATCGGTTAGTCGCGGCCGAAGAAGAGACTATTGCCAGACTTCGTGTCCCGCAAACCCATCGCTTTTCCATAGAAAGCATTGATCCTTGGAAACCTGTTCATGACGATCCCGAACATGAGGTCCCTCGCCATATTCCTGAACCGGACGTCAATGCTGAACTTGCTAGCATGACCGTTCCTGAGGGTTTCGAGCTTAACCTTTTTGCTTCTGATCCAATTTTGACTAACCCCATTAACTTAAATTGGGATACAAGGGGCCGTGCATGGGTATCTATGAGTTCCACATATCCTCACATCAAACCAGGAAAAGAACCCAATGACCGAATCGTTATTCTCGAGGATACAGACCAAGACGGTGTAGCCGATAAGTCAATCACCTTCGCTGATGGATTATTGGTGCCTCACTCAGTGATACCAGTCAAGGGCGGAGCTTATGTCTGCAGCGCTACGGAATTTTTATTTTTGAGTGATACCGACGGTGATGATAGGGCCGATCAGAAGCGCGTCATTTTCTCAGGATTTGGTAATGCGGATGTCCACCATATGATTCACTCTTTGCGTTGGGCTCCTTGGGGCGAACTCTATTTCAATCAATCAATCTATATTAATAGCTTTATCGAAACGCGTTGGGGTAAGAGACGACTCAATGGTAGTGGTGTATGGAGATTCCGACCCGAGACCGAGCGACTTGAGATTTTTGCGCGAGGTGCTGTTAATCCTTGGGGCCATGCCATTGACAGATGGGGACAGTCATTCATCACCGACGGCGCTGGCGGACAAGGACCTCATTATACTTTCCCTGGTGCCGCCTTTCGTAGTGCAGTAGGTGCTCCCAAGACTCTATCTGGACTCGTTCCTGGTAAGCCTAATGGAACTGGATGCGAAGTCCTATCGGGGCGCCATTTTCCAGAAGAATGGGCAGGAAGCATCGTAGAAAATGATTTTCGAGCAAACCGCACTGTTCGCTATAAAATCTCAGATGACGGTAGCGGCTTTGCAGCTAAAGAGGTAGAAACACTCATTCACTCTAGCCGCCAAACCTATCGTCCAGTTGATCTCAAAGTCGGCCCTGACGGCGCTCTTTATGTCGTCGACTGGTACAACGCAATCATCGATCATGGAGAAGTTGACTTTCACCATCCATTACGAGATAAGGCACACGGAAGGATCTGGCGGCTTCGGGCCAAGGACCGTCAACTTGTTGAACTCCCACACATTAGCGGAGCGCCAGTCGAAGCCCTCCTAGATCACCTTAAGGCACCCGAAGACTATACCCGAACTCAAGCCAAAAGAGAATTAGCAACTCGTTCACAAAAGGAGGTACTGCCAAAACTCAAATCATGGTTAATAAATTTGCCGGCTGATGATTCTAACAGAGAGCATCACTTACTCGAAGCACTCTGGCTACGTGGAACCATGAATGCACCTGACGAAGAATTATTACGTGAGGTTTTGAAATCGACTGAAGCTCGGGCAAGAGCTAATGCCGTGCGAATACTGTTTCATTGGAGAAATCACATAACCAATCCGTACGAATTATTTCGCACTGCAATCGACGATGCGCATCCTAGGGTACGCCTGGAGGCTGTGAACGTTTTACGCGAAATGGGATCCTTGGAATCTGCCAACATTGCTCTTGGAGCATTGCGGCAGTCACTGGACAAGTGGCTAGAATACGCAATTTGGCTCACCTCCCGCGAGTTGCGTGATGATTGGCTACCGGCCCTCGAGGCGGGAGAACCTGTATTTGGTGGAGACACCGATCAGTTGCGGTATGCACTCGAAGCGACTGGTGACTCTAGGGCCACCGAATCCCTAGTAACCTTACTACAAAACGGCAATATCAATGCCACCAATCTAACTAATGTTGTTAAGACTGTTGCTGGGCTAGGTGGAGTGGAAGAAATTGATATGGTCCTATCATTGGTTCAAAAGAAACCAAACCTTCTGATTCCGATTGTCGCTGGGGCTCGTAATAATAAAGCTATACCAAGAGGCATTAAAAAAATTCTTCCTCTTTTAGAGCATCAAGATTCAAACATTAGTCGAGCTGCCGCAGAGCTTACAGGAATATGGGATGTTAAGGGCGCTGGTGAATCTTTAGAGCGTCTAGTGCGTAATTCTGAAAATATTGAAGAGCGCTTCACCGCAGCAAGAGCCTTGGGTCGCCTAAAGGACTTTGATCGTTTAGCCAACCTAGCAAAATCTGATCAAAGCCAGAAAACTCGCATCGCCGCCACAGCAATCTGGGCCGAAAATCAATCAGATAAAGCTCGTGAATCAGTAATCGAAATATTAACAAAAGCATCTACAATTCAAGAAATTGAGCCTCTTTTCTTGTCCTTCATAAACCGGAAGTCTGGTGACAAGCAATTGCAAGAAGCACTCCAAAACACATCCATCAAAAAAAACATCGCTATTGAAGGAATTCGTCTAATCAGGTCATCCGGCCGCGAATTTCCTGAACTCGTCTCGGCTATGAATAAGGCCGGAAACCTGAAGCTCGTCCCTCTCGATCTATCCCAGAAAGATCGAAAGAAACTACTGAGTGAAGTCGCGATTTCTGGTAATCCTGGGCGCGGGAAAGAAGTCTATCACAGAAAAGCAATGGCCTGCACTATCTGCCATCAAATTGGCACAAATGGTGGATTAGTTGGACCAGAGCTTTCATCAATTGGAGCCTATGCCCAACCAGCCGCTATACTCGATTCGATTCTGAGTCCTAGCAGGGATATTAAACAGGGATATGAGACTGTTCTAGTAACTAAACAGAATGACACCATCGTAGCAGGAATTTTTCAGCGACGTTCAGATACTGCAACTCTAATTCGTGAAACTACAAATAAGATCATACCTATCCTAAATAGTGATGTGAAAAAGATTGAGAAAAGCCCAGTATCTCTCATGCCTCCTGGCCTCACTTTAAGTCTACGAAGTGATGAACTCGTTGACTTGATCAGTTTCCTTGTGAGCCTTAATGGAAAAAATTAATAATTGGGTGGAAAGGGTTCTGGGCTATAACTATAAAATTATGATAAGGCCGTATTCTCAATTAATCCTTTAAGTTAGCTCAAGAAATCTTTAATTGATCCATTTTGATCATGACCAAATTTTAGAAGTCCGTTATCGATCGCTCCATAATGCTCAGGAATAATAAATGGGTTCTTAACCCCGGCTAATACTCCGTCCTGACGTTGCTTAAAGCGATTTCTCTCATTTCTATCTAATCGAAATACATCCATTACTCGCTCATTAAAAATCCGGGGATTCACTAACCATCGTCGCTCAGGAGAAAAAGCTTTTTCTTTTACTTCTCCACTAAAGAGTTTCTCATGGTCGACGTAGTTGCCATAATTTGAATAACGAAGCTTTTCCTCTAGAGCAGAGGCATTATGATTGCCAAGCTCTACGGAAACCCAATCCAGTAGGCTTTGGCGATCCTTCGCATTTGGCTGTGCTTTCTTTTTCTTTGGAGGCATCTCTTTAATATAAAGTTGCTCCTGTACCTTATTAAGAAGGTCAAGCCTATCTTCTAGAACTAAGCTCTCTAAATTATCTAACTGGATATCACCTTTCTTGGAGTCTCCGTCGTGACAATCAAAACAGTAATTCATCATCAACTCTTGAACCTTATCTGATGTAGTGAATGGGACAGCAAAAAGTCCAGACCCCATAAAGAAACAAAGGGGAAATAAAAGTAGCAGAAACTTACACCGAACACTCATGCAATAATCACTGTGTAATTGACACGTTATACTGTTAAAAAATTAACCACAAATGCTTTCTCCTGAATCTAAAAAAATCCATCCCAATTAAATTACTATTTTTTAGCTTTTCCTAAGCCCTATAATTTTCTACTTATTTAACTTTTTATCAAAGCTTGGATTTGGCTTAGGCATTTGCACTTTAGCATCCCTACGCCAGGTATGAAGAGCTTGTAGCAACTCATTTGCTTTTCTGGGGAGCGTAAGCGCTAAATTATTTTTTTCTCCTAAGTCTTCTTTTAGATTGAAGAGTTCCAGTTGACCATTTTCTAGAGACTCTATTAACTTCCAGTCTCCTTTTCGAATAACACTACACGGTCTAGCTCCGCCAGGATGCCCTGCCCCAATATAATTAGGATAGTGCCAATACAAATCATCTCTTTCTAGGTGATCAACCTTTTGCTTCAGTAGTGGGACAATATTTACCCCGTCAATATGACACTCAGGCCTACTCTTCAAACCAACAATGTCTAATATGGTGGGAAAGAAATCAGTGCCCATTACCGGCGTATTACATTCGCTTCCTAATTCAACAACATTAGGCCACTTTACAATCAAAGGAACCCGAATTCCACCTTCATAAAAATTACCCTTATTTCCTCGCAAAGGAGCATGTGAAGTAATTCGACCATGCCCACCATTATCAGATGTAAAAATAACTACTGTATTATTATCTATACCGACCTCTTTTAATTTCTTCATAACCCTTCCCACAGATTGATCAACACTCTCAATCATTGCAGCATAGACTGGATTATTATGGCGATCACCAGAGGGAATCTGTTTGAATTTATTCACAATTTTTTGAGGAGCCTGAAGAGGAGTATGTACAGCGTAATGAGAAAGGTATAAGAAGAATGGACGCTCCTTATTCTTACTAATGAAAGTAAGAGCTTCATCAGTCAACCGGTCAGTTAGATATTCACCTGGCTTCCCATTAGGCAGAGTATTCCAGCGAGTTACGGGGTGCTTTTTAGTCATTCGCCAAGAACCATTATAAGGATAAAAATAGTTCCCTGGATTTCCCATATTATTACCTCCTATATTGAAATCAAAGCCTTGCTTCTCGGGGTAAAAATCTTTTTCCCAGCAAACGTGCCACTTACCCATGAATGCTGATACATATCCACCTTCCTTAAGGGCTTCAGCAATAGTCACTTCCTCTAAAGGAAGATTTTTCTTATAGATAGCCTCTATTACGGGCAATGGTTCCTTTAGTCTTTCTGCTCCTTGTATTGGAATGGCGTGGGTGATATGAAGACGGCCAGGATATTTTCCAGTCAGAATACTGACCCGCGAGGGTGAGCAAACGCAGCTAGCAGCATAGGCATCAGTGAACTTCATTCCATGCTGTGCAAGCCGGTCGATGTTTGGTGTTTTATAATAATCACTCCCGTAACACTCCAAGTCAGTCCAGCCCATGTCATCAATGAGAATAAAGACGACATTAGGGTTCAAATTTTCTTCTGCATGCCCAGTCCCAAAAAAAACAATTAATAAAAACCCTAAAAAGTTCTTCATATTTCTTAATCATCATTGTTAACCGTTTTCGGCTGCTAGTCTCGGAAAATTTTTGAAAACCCAACAAAGAAAAACATTTGTAATTTCCAATCATACTCAAATCGATCCCTATGACTCTCATTAATCCCAATTATCTATCCATGAATATTAGTAACGTTATCAGATCCAAAAATAAGAATTAACAGCGTTAAAAGCTGAAACCCAATAACAATAAGAAACGCCCTCAAAGCGAAACTCTCCATTGCTCCATAATTATGACTTCTGATAGTAAAATTCTAATTAATTACTTTTAAAAAAAATAATACACCAAAGCTTTTATAAGGACCTTCTTTAAGTCATATTTTTCGATTAATTTTGTGATTGGTTAGTCTATATATAATGTTAAGATTTTGAGATGAAAAAGAACTTTCCCGACCCAGTCAATGTAGCCATGATTGCCGCCCTTCTACGCAAAAACGAAGGCTACCATGACTTAGTAGATGAAGCCTATGACCTATTAATCAAAGCTAATGAATATTGTAAATCTCAACAGCGTGAAAGTCTTGGTAAGGATGATAACCATCAATAATATTAGGAAAATATTATGACTTTATTTAGTCTTATTTAAATACACTTTCATTGAAATGAAGTTCTGGAGAGTTTTTGTGAAAAATGGTTGGTAATACCTAATTGGTAGAAATAAAAAACCAAGGAAATCCATTTCTACAAAAGAGATCACTATCTGCTTTGTAAGAATTATAGTGATATTTTTTTTGATAACATTAATAGTTTGGCTTAATTGCAAATCAGGAACATAATTATTGATGGTTCCATTAGCGTTTTTTAATTGGTAGATCTATAGTGTGGCATTAGATTTTACCTTAATGAAAATTCTAACCTTTTTTGCACTTCTAACTATTTGCTTCTTTCAAAAAGTCGAAAAATCCTTGGCAGGAAATGATTTGCGTAAAGTCATCGTTAGCCATACCGATGAGAAGGGTATTCTACAACTTTACCGCATGAATGAAGATGGTACGGACAGCCATCAAATAACTCACTCGAAGAACGGTTGCCGTATGCCGAGCTGCTCTCCTGACGGAAAGAAGCTCGCCTATGTTGAACAGGTTGACCACCAATTGGCTTTAAGAGTTTCTGATCTTGATGGCAAAAATATTAAGACATTGATTAAAGATGGTATGAATTTAATGCCATCATGGGTACCTGACTCAGTACACCTCGTATGGATGAAAGTTCAGCCTAAGCCTGGGAAAGACAATGCTCAAAATTCTCAAATCCACCTTGCTAATTCAACAACTGGCGAGAGCCGTCGATTGTTTACAGATGAAGAACAATTGAAATTCAGTAACTCCATGCCAGTCGTTTCCCCGAAAGGAGACAAAATCGCTTTTGTCTCAAACCGAAGTGGTGATATGCGTATTTGGGTTAGCAATTTCAATGGAAGTGAAGCCAAACTTATTTCTCGTCCGAACCTCGAATATCATGAAAAGATAAAAGCTCCGATTGAACAAAAAGTTCCCGCTTGGTCTCCTGATGGCAAATGGATAGCTCACTGGGAAGGCGTTGAGATGATTCATATGAGCAAATTTACGAGAACTCATAACCCAAAGCGTGATCAGATGATTTCGTCGACATTTCACGTGTGGGTAGTTAGTAACGATGGAAAGTCTCGGAGAAAATTTGGGAAAGGAGATGATCCAACTTGGTCCCCTGATGGATTTGTAACCCGGGCTTTTCCTGACCCTAAAAGGGGTGGACCAAAAATTATAGTTGATACTGGATCTGGGGAGAAGGAATTGCCAATTGTTCCTCGCAAAAGAAACTGGGGTCGATTTACTTGGTTACCTTAACCGAAATTTATAAGCTCGTAGCTTTTCCTAATCCTAGAGGTGAATCCTAATTTCAGGGGACGAGAAATCTAAGTCAATACTGACGTTGTAATTTAAATAGTAATTTGTTAGACTTCATAACTACCAATAGTCTAATAGAATGAATTTTTTAATTAGGATCGCCTTAAATATTGCTGGGCTCTATTGCTTCTATCTGCTTAATGAAGTTGTTTGGTATCCTAATTTTTTTATAGCTGTGAGCTTTGTTGTTACAGGTATCTACTGCTTCAAAAAGGCCAATGATGGTACTTTCTCAAGTGAATCAAACAAGAAAAAGATACTTCCTGATAAGAATTCAAAGAAAATAGAAAGTGAAAATAAATATAGTACTGCTGTAAATAATACTTTCATCTCAACCTTTAGAAAGCTAGATGGACATTTATATGATGCTCTTAGTTTCAAAGGATTCGTTGTTCTCATGATTATACTCATATGGTTTTATCAAATCATGAGACATTTCTTTGTAACTCCAGACAATCTATTTGATTCACTATTTCAGTAAACAGCTTATCAGATCAACAGGTTAGAAATTATGAAAATTAAGTTGTTTTTTCTGCTGACAGCTTAATGCCTAAGCAGAGTGTTAAATATTATTTAAAGGCGAGAAAGGTTCAAAGTCGTTTATTTTTCAATGTAATGAATTTTGTCTTTTGGAATATGGATATATCCAGTCTCTCCTTTTAAGATCAAAAAACCTTTAGTCATTTTCACAAAAATACCGCTCAAGTCTTTATCATTAATTGTACGAACGTGAATCGTATAACCTTTTTCCAATTCATAATCAGGATTCTTAAACAACCTTTCTTTAAGAATATACGATGTGCCGGGAACAATTGGTATTATTGTTATAATAATCAAAACTCCCAATAGTATTTTTTTTACTCTTTTAAACCCTCCCCACCGCTTGGCTGTTTTTACACCACAAGCTACAGCAGGTATTAAAGCGACAACGATAATTGTTCCTACGATCCAATCCCAATATAAATTCCTATAACCTCGCGTATGTGATAGACTAAACCATTCCTCAACCACAAATAAAATAAAACCAACAACTCCAAGAACCAATAGTATCGCCAAAAAACCAAAGAACTTTGCCGTTTTCGTTATCTTATTTTTTTTTTCGTTTGTCTCTTCACTCATAACCTAGCATGCATAAGATTTTCATAATCCAATTCTCTAGTAAACTTACCAAATTTCAAGTTACATATAGATAGCCGGTAAACCTCCCATTCAACTAATTAAGACAGCCTGATTGATATACGAATACATATATATGAGACTTTTATATATTATCATTGGATATCTATTCTTTGGTATTGCAAGCGGTTGGCTAGGGTTCTTAATGCTAAATTCTGTACTTGAGATTGAAACTCCCCTTTCAATCTTAGGGGGACTATCCGTAGGTGTATATGGTATAAAGCTATTTACTGATATCCTAAAGAAACATCAATAACATATCCAAAGACTTACGGTCAGCTGTTCAGGAATCTAAAGCCCTATGCCCATGTTCGCATTATAATCTTAGAGTGATTTTATAATTGGTTAAATTTGCGTGATCTGTTAGAATTTTTTTTATAAGTATTATAATACTTCTACCCTTGCTTTGCATGTCGTCGAGTTTAAATAATAGCGGTGGACCACACTACGGTTGAAAAAGCAGTCTAATGATCAAAAAAATAAATGAAACTCATTAGTGAACTACTGAATCTTAGTTATTACCAAACTTCTGCAAATATTGTCTATTTAGTGGAGGAAGGTAGTTGGCTTGGGATGATAGCGGTTTCAGCAATGTTTGCCTTCGTAATGTATTGGGGTGTCTGGAAAATGAATACAAGAGCCCAGGAGAGTAAGAGGACTGAGTTTGAAAACTGGGATCCTGAGGAAAAAGAAAGAAAAGAGCAGGAAGCCCTTGAATGGGAATTGAGCGTCAGGAGGGCAATCGAGCGTAAGAATTCTAGAGACTGATCCACTTCACACCAGCACACCGCACCACGAATCAAACAATTAAAAAAAATGAAGGTTATAACGAGAGCTGTGGATTATGGCTTAAGGGTTTACAACTCACAGTCTTCGAATAATTGACCTTGAATCATATGTCAGATTTCGGGGTTCATGGGTCGCTCTTTGTAAGCTTCCCGTTCCTATGCCAGCTACGTAACACAGAAATAATATGATAAGCCTTTTAGCATACTTATGTACCCAATTTTTTTTATCCCATTCTTTAAAAAATTTCATTTTTAAGAACTATGAATAACAACATTAGCAAATCTAATGCCAAAAAATCACCGACTCTGCTAATGGACCACGGCACATAAAAAGAGGGCAATGGCTAAAGAATTATGGACCCAGCACCATTGTTTCTGATCGGTATATGACTACCCTGCTTTAAGGGCTATCTTGAATTTCTTTACTCTACCTAGAAGTCGCGCGGCGCTTTATAAGGATATCTGTCGTTCGAGATATTCGGCAACCCGATCAAAAGGATCGAAGCCCATGGCTAATCCGACTGAACGTCGTAAGTTGGAGTTAGCATTGATATCGTAGAATACCCGTCGTCCGTTGCCTGTGATTAAGTATTCCAGAGCGCCGACATCAAATCCTGTTGCCTTGAAGAGGCGGCTAGCCTCTTCCACCACTTCATTTGGGACTTCAGGATAGGGTAGAAATTGGGGATCGCTTGCAGGCGTGCTGTTGGGCACCGCACAGATCCCAACTTCGTCACCCTCCGGGTTACAGTCTATTGAAGGACAAAGGTTAAAACCTGATACTCCTACCACTCGCATAGCATAGAGGAGTTCTCCGTCGAGAAACTCCAGACGCACTATACCTTGTTTGCCAGGGTCATGATCAAGCTTCTCCTGAAGCAGTAAAACCGGGTCTGGCTGCCACAATGAGGGTTCTGCCTCGAGAAGACTGGTTAGTTCTTTCAAGCTGCTCACCTCCGCCATTCTGGCCCCGCTGCCACCCTGATTGGGTTTAAGAATAGCAGGAAAGTTGAGGGTCTCTTCACGATCTCGTAATGCTTCCACGTTGTTGAAGGCAACCGTCCATGGATAATCCATGCCAAGGTCACGCATCAGGCGGATCTGGGCAATTTTGTCGAGTTCCAGTCGAAATGTACAGGCACCGTTGAGCACTCTCGCACCGGTGGATTCGAGGTGATCAAGCAGAGCCAGCGCAAACGGAACAGCATGTCCATTGCCGCGAACATAGGCACTGGGGCTCACTTGGTTGAAAATTGTCGAAGCCTGAATATCCTCTGTCAGGTCGAATGCTGCCGACTTAACATCATAGGCAAGGTAATCGATACCGCGTTTATCGAGAGCGTCGAAAAGTGGTTGCTGCCAGGTGGGATGTTCATATAAAACGGCAAGAGCTGGAGTGGACATATTTATGAGATAAGCTAAATGCTAAAGAAATTCATGTTTATAGTTAATGGTACTATCTTCAAGTCTCATAACCGAAGTCGGTCGTTGTTCATGGAGTATTTCTTAGATTCTTTTTGGCCTTCATTATGACTGTCTTTTATAGCCATATCTCTAGAATTAATCTTCGATCACAAGAACACTCTTACCAACCATGCTTAGTTTACTTTTGCAATAAAGATAAAGTTTATCAGGCGCATCATTGGCCACAGTAATCTTGACATGAGAACCTCGGTTTCCGGGCACCCCTTTGAATTTCACGCCTTTTTGATATTCTTTTCCTCCACCATGAACTCCATCCCTAGTGGCAGAGAACCTAAGCTCATATCCAGCGTTAGCGTTCAATGATTGATCGAAGTAATAGGTATTCCCGCGCTTTAAAGTTAGGCTTGTATTTGAGTTTCGGTTGATAGTGAAATAGTGACCATTATTGAATCGGACGTCAATTTCGTAACCGTGATATTCAACTCGGTTATTACCATACTCTCCGAAGGGAATATTGGTCGGTATTCTGTATTCTTTTTTGTTGATTAATTGATAAGCGGGAAGATCCATCTCTTTAAGATCTTTCCTAGTACATGGCTTCCATTCCCGGCTAAGATTGTCGCACCAACCACGGGGCCTAGCCTCCTCTTTAGGTCCATCAGGTTGCCTTGTGAGAATCTCATTGTAACCGATATTTGTTGCCCAAACATGCCACAAGTACTCATCAATCTGGCAACCCCAACCACATGAAGTCGCGCTGTAAGTGTACCAAGCGTTTTCGGGGTAGATCCATTGACCATTTACTGGCCTCACTGTCCGGTCAATACCCCGTGCTAGATCCATTGCATTGGATAGGGTTGAAGACCATTTGTCACCAGCTTCCTCATCTGGCAAGCCAAAATCTCTAGGGTAAACTCTCTGCAACGCTTTACTGTACTTGTGAAACAGTTCCTCGACAGCGATATCCATCTCACCGTCCCTCGAATGACCGACGCCGGAATGCCCCGGACGTAGCGCTTGTGCTGGAACCCAAAATCGCTGGCCAGGCTTGAAAGCAATCCATTCATTGTCCAGAGCCTTAGTATCAACTAGAACGACTAGGCAATTTCTTCCATCGGAATCCTTCTGGTGAAAATTGAATATTTTCGGATCGTCGGGGATGAAGTCTTCGTCGTTATCGATGAGTTGAGCGAAGATCTTCGCTGCGTGGATGGTCTCGGGAACAGGAGTGTTTGGCATTGCGGCAACCGTGACACCGAAAACATTAATATAAGTATCAAAAAATTTCTCGATGCCACAAGAAAGCCCGAGTAATTCAGGGTAGGCTTCCTTGTATTGCTCAAGGTTCATGGGTTCGAAAGTAGGCTTTTTATACGATGATACTAAGGTCGGCTCAAGTTGAGCCAAGTCCTCAGCCTGTCCACACCCTCCAAAAAGAAGTGGCAGCGTTAATAGAAGCAGCTTTATCTTTTTCATATCAGATTCTTTTATCCTATTACCTTAGTCCACTAGAAACCAGTGTTATCATCACCTCCATACCCCCACATACCAAAACCAACTATTATTCCTATGAGTAGAATAACAGTGCTTTTATGTTGTTATCAAAGTTAGCTTGATAAGGCATATTTTTTATAATGTTTCTTTTGGTGAGTAACTGACCATTGATTGGGGTGTTAGCGAAAAAAAACATCAAAAAATATGCAGCTGCAGAATGCAGTTACCTCCCTCTAACTCTATTCCTAGATGACGAAGTTCTACGAGTGGCAAAATAATGGTCTATTTCTTCCCAGCTGATTTTTGCTATTTTTGTATTAGAGCTACGCCAATCAGCAACCAATTCACCCTGTTTATCAAAAACCCTTACCAAAACCCCAAGCACGACTTCCTTGTAACTATATGAGCTATATGAACTTCGATAGCTATCAAGTTCGGACTTTGCAGTCGTTAAAACTATATCTTGGTTGTATCTCAGTGGCTCGCTAATTTCTTTGCGCCCTCTTTGGAATTCAAACCTTCCAGATCTTCCCTCTTTTACAACTCGATACTCTAACCGCAAATCTTTAACTGCCTGACGCGTAAGATTTGTTAAGTTTATTTCATAAGCATTTGTTTTGGTCTTGCTGCGACTGGTAGAACTATAGATAGAGTTCGATTTATTTTTAAAACTGCCTAGTTGTTTCAATGTTGCTTCGATACGAAATACGTAATCGATCATCGGAGGAGTCTCCTTCATCCAATTCCTGATGAACTTCTGATCCTTCTCGCTAAAAAGGCTAATTTTCACATTGAGCTGCTTGCCATCCTTACTAATCTTAACTTCATTCGAACTTATTCCAGTATGGGAAATCAGATCTGCTTTTATCGTCCGCCCGAATTGATCTTCGAATGTGCGCGACAATACCTTTGATTGAGAAATTGAAATAACTAATAAGATAAAACACATATTTTTTATTTTTTTCATAATAGAGACTTTCAAGTTTATCTAATTAGCACGTTTTAAACGTGTTTTTGGATAGCTGTTATTTTACTATTCTAACATACTTATAACTTCTAACATATTATAAAATATGACTTTATTTATAATGGATTGAAGTTTCTTATTGCTGTCTTTTGTTTATTTGGTTATTGTCTTTGAATGAAACCTACTGACATTTATCTAATTATTATTATTGGGTTTTTTTTATTTATCTGGGGTGTTGGAGAATTTCTTTGGCGTAAAAGTAAAGATGCAGGTTGGATAAATAAGGCTAAGGGA
>MDTG01339579.1_pt1 | contig 20799 bp, 15 predicted proteins | sample 811421 | NCBI WGS metagenome assembly MDTG01 (sample SAMN05326645, study PRJNA326480) | marine metagenome | isolation source: seawater | place: Pacific Ocean: South East | collected 2011
GAGGTTCGAGCCCAGACCCAGACGATCGGCATTCCGGCCGAGTCAACCCCCGGCACCGATACCTTTACCGCGTCCCTCGATATCTTTGTCCCAAAAGCAACGACCTTCAATGGAAGTCACCGCGTTGGAATTATCCTTCGGTGGAATGGAAACAACACCAACAACAATCAGGTGTTCCGCTCGTGGGACAGCTTTTCATCTGACGTCTGGGAAACTGTCACCCTGACAGGGACGCTCCCCGTAAACGGAGGAGATGGGCAGCCTCTCACTTCAGTGGTTCCAATTATCAGCTTTGACGAAAACCCTCAAAATGCAGCTCCCGGGGTCGCTGCCTATGTGGACAACTGGTCCCTGTCCGTTACCGGTGTTCCCGAGCCCTCGCTCGGTATTCTTGCTGTGCTGGGAATGGGAGTTCTGCTCCTTCGCCGCCGCTGAATTTATCTCCGACACCATGGTATCCCGGGAGACTTGACCCGAAAAAAGTCCATATCTCGATTGGAGGGTTAGCTTACCCAAGCTGATGAAAAAAATCTTTGTGTTTCTACTCGGCTGCGTGCCCCTTGGCCTTCACGGCGCCACGCTTGTTCTTGCAGACGAGGACTTTGACAACGCCCCCGAGAGGGGGAATGGCCTCAACGGAGGCAATGCAAATGTATCCCTGACCACCACCGCCGGCGATCCAACTGACTCCGGGCGGGGCAACGTGGGATCAGCCGACATCTCGCCTGGCAGCCGCTGGGGCGAAGTCCGGGCTCAGACCGAGGATATTACCATTCCAGTAGAATCCGTTCCCGGTAGCGACACCTTCACCGTGTCGCTCGATGTCTATATCCCCAGCGACACGACCTACGACGAAACCGACCGCCTCGGGATCATCCTCCGCTGGAACGCGAGCAACACCAACAACAACCAGGTCTTCCGCTTCTGGGACAGCTTCGCCCCGGACACCTGGGAAACCATCAGCCTGACCGGAACTCTTCCTGAAAATGGAGGAGATGGGGCTCCGCTTTCTTCTGTTGTCCCGATCATCAGCTTCGATGACAACCCCAGTGACGCTGCCGAGGGTGTGGCGGCTTACATCGACAATTTGCGTCTTGAAGTCAGCACCGCCGATGACGACCCCAACCTGGCCGCGCCCACAGCCCTCACCTTTGGAGAGATCATTGAAGGCGACGATGATGTCACGGCGATTCTTCAGGTCAGGAACAGCGGAACCAACAACACCCTCACAATTTCAAGCGGCAACCTCAGCGGCGCCGACTCCTCCTCCTTCTCCTTTCCGGATGACACGTTTCCTCTCGATATCTTACCCGGGGCTTCGGAAGAAGTCTCGGTCACCTTCTCGCCCGCCGACGGACCGCGCTCCTATGCTGCTACCCTCGAAATAGCCAGCAACGACCAGAACGATCCTGCCTTCGAGATCCCTCTTAGCGGAACAGTTCTGCCACCGTTCAACGGGGAAGAGCTCATTATCAACGGTGACTTTGAACTTGGCAGCCTGGTGGGCTGGCGCGACGACGACCGACTCAACTACGTCACGGAACCGACCCGCTCAGGAACGGGAGCGGCAGAGTTCAATCTCGCTGGCGGGTCACAATGGGGCGAAGCCCGCCTGGACACCACCTCGCCCCCCTCCACCGCGGACGATTCCCAAGCCCTTGCAATCACCGAGGAAATGATCGGGAAGGATTACGAATACAGTGCCTGGTACTACCGTCCTTCCGAAAACGGGATGGCCGCTGAAGATACTGTCCGACTCATCCTCCGCTGGAATAAGGACAATACTAATTCCACTGGGATCGACATCCGGGCCGTTGGCGACATTCCCGTCAACACATGGACGCAGGTCACGGGCCGCGGGGTCATCCCCGAGGTAGGGGGCGATGGCCTACCCACCACCTCGGTGGTGCCACTATGGAGTTTCCAGGACGTGGGTTCGAACGGTAACGGCAGCGAAGTGATGTATATCGATGATGTTTCTCTCAAGATCGCGTCCCCTCCCGCACCGCCCCGGGTCATCATTACGGACATTTCACAAGCTGGCGCAAACATGACCATCAGCTGGGAAAGCGAAGTCGGCATGTTCTATCGAATCCGAAGTGTGCAGGACCTTGCCACCCCTGAACCGGCTACCTGGCCCACTTTCGGGATACAGGAGGACATAGCTGCCACGCCGCCGGTCAACACCAGCAGCTTCCCTGTTCCTGCAGGGAAAGAGCGTTATTTTGTGGTCGAACAGTATCTTCCTCCCCCGGTTCGCCTCTACTTCGACGACTTTGAGAACGGCGCCGGGGAATGGGTCACTGACAATTCGAGTCCCGGTCGTGACCCGGCAAGCCTCTGGGAATTCGGTTCCCCTGATCCATCCGTGCCCGGAGGTCCCGGCGCTGCGTTCAGTGGCGCAAACTGTTTTGGGACAAACCTGGCAGGCCTGACGGGTCTCGAGGCAACAATCTCGCTTACCTCCCCCGCGATTGATCTCAGCGGCCAGGCTGGTGCCACCCTCAACTTTGCACAGTTCCGCGACATAGAGACCGGCTTTGATTTTGGTAGCATCCGTATCCTCGACGCAGATAACGGTGACTCCCCGATCGAAGACTTGGAAGACGTCATCGATGACCAGTCGGACTGGGAAATCTACAGCATTGCCCTGCCCCCCTCCGCCCTCAACAAGAGGGTTAAGTTCCAGTTCTTCTACGAGACCGATGACTTCGAGGGCGTTCTCTTTCCCGGTTGGTATATCGACGATTTCGAGGTTACGGTGGCTCCCCAGTAAAGTTCCAAGGGCCAGTTCAGTACTCCTCCCGGAGCAGATTTCTGGTGAAACCGTTCATTCAGGGTAAAAAGATCTTTGTGTTCTCCTGATCTTCCGGCGCTCAATACCGCCCAAATACCCTGAAATACAGCCTCTTCCCCGCTTGTGAAAAATTTCACAAAGTGCACTTGTCCCCTCCGCATCTGCCCCCCATAGTCAGGAACGCCCTCACGGGAGACTTCGCTAGACGCTGATTTTATGGCAGATTCCGCCCCTGCGACCGCTGACAAGCTCCCGAAGGACCTCGCGGCTGAAAAGGGCCTCGTCAATGTACAGGTCGATGGGGAATGGATTCAGGTCCCGCGCGGGACCAGAATGATTGAAGCCTGTAAGATCGCTGAGCAGGATGTTCCGCACTACTGCTACCACACCAAGCTTTCCTCCCCGGGCAATTGCCGAATGTGCCTCGTCCAGATGGGGATGCCCCCCCGCCCCCTCCCGGGTCAGCAACCCGGATACGGAGAAGACGGCTTCCAGGAAATAAGCTGGATGCCGCGGCCGGTCATCGCATGCGCAAATACGGTGACCGAGAATATGGGTATACGGACTGGCGGGGAACTGGTGGAGGAATGCCGCAACGGCGTCATGGAATTCCTCCTCATCAATCACCCCCTTGACTGTCCCATCTGTGACCAGGCCGGTGAATGCGGCCTGCAGGAATTCTCGGTCGACCACGGGCGGGGATTTTCCCGCTTCGAGGAAATGAAGGTCAAGAAGCCGAAGAATGTCGATATTGGTCCGCGCATCCGGCTGGACGACGAGCGCTGTATCATGTGCAGCCGCTGTATTCGCTTCATGGACGAGGTGGCCGACGATCCTGTCCTCGGTTTCATCGACCGGGGCACCCACACCAAACTCACCGTCTACCCGGGACGGATTCTCGATAATAACTACTCTCTCAACACGGCTGACATCTGTCCGGTGGGGGCCCTGACCTCCAACGACTTTCGCTTCCAGATGCGGGTCTGGTTCCTGAAGGAGACAAAAAGCATCGACATCAACTGCGGCACAGGATGCAACACCGTGATTTGGACACGGGGGAATGAAATTTTCCGGGTTACTCCACGCGAGAATAACGAGGTGAACTCCTGCTGGATTCCGGACAGTCACCGTCTCAACTTTCACTACCTGCACGCGGAGACCCGCCTCACTGATCCCTTCGTCAAATCCTCCGGAAAACACGAGGTCGCGGATTGGTTTGAAGCCCTAGGACGCGCCGCGGAGGGCCTCCGGGGTTATCAGCGGGACGAGATCGCAGTTATCGGTTCCGCCTCCATGACCAACGAGGAGTTGTTTCTGCTCAAACGACTTGCTGACAGCCTGGAAACCGATCTGCTTTCACTCGTGCCACGATTCAGAGGATCCGACGGCAAACTCGTCTCCTCCGATCGCAACGCCAACACCACGGGCGCACAACTTATCTGGGCCACTGATAACCCCTACGCTAAGCTGGATGCCATCCGAGCAGGCGTGGCTGACCGCCGAATCAAGGCCCTCGTTGTCTTCTATGAAGACCTTCTCGGGGACGCAGGTTTCCACGCCTCTGAGCTGGAGCGCCTCGAATTCCTTGTCTCCAATCATATCCTCGCCAACGGCACGGCCCGGGCCAGCGAAGTTGTCCTGCCAGGAGCCGGGTTTGCTGAAAAGCGGGGATCGCTGGTCAATGTAACGGGCCGTCTCCAGAGGCTCAATCAGGCCATTCTTCCCCCTGAAGGGGTAATGGACGATTGGGAGATCCTGCGCAGTCTCGTCAAGTCCCTCGATGGCAACGAACCTGATCGCCACCTGCTCGAACACGTCTTTCGCGAAATCGCAGACGAAGTCGAGGAATTCGAGGAGCTGACGCTCTCAAGGATTGGAGACCTCGGCGTCCAGATCACCAAGACGGGCGAAACCATCCCACTACTGGAATCTGAGCGCGCGCGGATTGAAGCAGGAGAAATTGTCGGATAGCCATGGATCTTTTCCCGCTCCTCATATCCGCTGCCAAGGTCTTCGGGTTTACCTTCCTGGTGATCATGCCACTGATTGCCTACTCAACCTATGCCGAGCGTCGGGTGGCCGCAATCATCCAGGACCGGGTCGGCCCGAACCGGGTGGGAATCCCCGCCACCATCCTCGGTTTCAGGAAGGACTTTAAATTTTTCGGCCTTCTGCAGCCCGTGGCAGACGGACTGAAGGGGCTCTTCAAGGAAGACTTTACTCCCGCCCATGTCCGGAAGGCCTTCTACTGGATGGCCCCTGCCTTTACTGCTGTGCCAGCCTTCATCACGCTCTGCGTTATTCCCTTCGGAAGTGCCGTCACGGTCTTCGGCTACGAGATCCAGATGGTCATCGCAGACATTGGCGTAGGCCCCCTCTTTATCTTCGCCATTGCCTCGCTCAGCGTCTACGGAATTACTCTGGCCGGGTGGGCTTCCAACTCGAAATATCCGTTCTTCGGGGGCGTGCGGTCCTGCGCACAGATGATCTCCTACGAGATCTCGCTGGGCCTCTCTCTTATCCCGGTCCTCCTAGTCTTCGGAAAACTTAATCTCACCGATATCGTCACCCATCAGGCGACCAACGGATGGGTTCTCCTGCCTTTCTGGAACGAACACGGAAGCATTTTCAATGAGCAATTCTGGGCAAACGGCGGTCTGGCACAGCTCCTCCTGCTCCCGCCTATGGGGATCTCCTTCTTCGTCTTTACCACCTCTATCTTTGCCGAAACCAACCGGATGCCATTCGACCTGCCGGAGTGCGAGACCGAACTGGTGGGGGGCTACCACACCGAATATTCCTCGATGAAGTTCGCCCTCTTCTTCATGGGTGAATATGCGGCCATGATCGTCGGCTCTGCTCTCATTGTCACCGTCTTCCTCGGTGGTTGGTCCCTCGGCTTTGGATTGGATCAGCTCCTGCTCCAAACCGCCGAGGGTGGCTGGAAATGGTACGCGGGCGTCGTACACATGGGCGCGTTTCTCGCCAAGACCATTGCCTTTATCATCTTTTTCATCTGGGTCCGCTGGACCGTTCCGCGTTTCCGCTACGACCAGCTGATGAAACTTGGCTGGGTCGTCTTCTTCGAACTCGCTCTCTTCAACATATTCCTCGCCGCCCTTATCATCGCCGCTCCACATATTGGATTACTGAATACGTTACTCGTGGGATTTCCCATCCTTACCGTGCTGGCCGCCCTTATGTATTTCATCACCAAGTCGGTGGAGGAGAAACGGAAGAAGAAGCCTACCTAGAAGGAGTTCTCCATGGCCATCGTCAAAGTCAACCGCCCCAAGCTCCGCTGGTATGAGCATCTCTTTTTACCGGCCCTTCTCAAGGGCTTGGGCATAACTCTCAAGCACGCCATCGGGGCTGTCCGGGGCCGGGCTTCGGGTGGACGCGAGCTTGCCTCCTCCGGCCTTGGGGTAACCATGCAATACCCTGAACAGAAGTGGGATGACCAGCTTCCGGAATACTACCGGGGAGTACCTGCCCTCGTCACCGATGAGCAGGGTCGCGAGCGGTGCGTTTCCTGCCAGCTCTGCGAATTCATCTGCCCGCCCAAGGCGATCGCTATCATCCCGGGCGAGATCAAGTCTGAAGACCCGTGGGCCAAGGTCGAGAAGGCTCCCGCTGAGTTCGACATCGACATGATCCGCTGCATCTACTGTGGCATGTGCGAGGAGGTGTGTCCCGAGCAGGCCATATTCCTCAGACAGGATTACGCGATGACCGGGACCAACCGCAAGGAGATGGTCAACGACAAGGACAAGCTCTACAAGATCGGTGGCATCCGCGAAGGGCTGGTCAACAAGTGGAATGAGTTGAAGTGATCGAATCCATTTTCTTCTACTCCTTTTCCGGGTTGGCGGTGATTGGGGCCATCGCACTCGTTCTTTTTCAAAATCCGGTGAACTCTGCGATGTCCATGGTCGCAGCCTTTGTCGGGCTCGCTGCCTTGTTTATCGGTCTCAACGCCTACTTCGTCGGCATCATCCAGATTCTGGTCTACGCGGGCGCAATCATGGTGCTCTTTCTCTTCATTATCATGCTTCTTGACCTCCAGGCCGCCGAGCGCCCGCGACGAAGCCATCCTCTTATCTTACTCAGCGGAACTTTTATTCCGCTGATATTTCTGGGCCAGCTCTGTGCGGTCCTCCCCGATGTCAAAAACCAGAAACCCGAGCCCCTTGCCCTGCAGGAAGCAGCTGAGAAATACTTCAAGGCAGCAGGCAAAGCGGAAGAAGACCAGTCCGAGATCTACAGGAGCCTCAAGGAGGGATCTCTCCCCGACGTCAATCTCGTAGGCCTGACCATGTTCGGCCACAGAGGTGACAATGCCTCGATTTCAACCCCGGGCTACAATTTTCCCCTCCAAGTGGTCGGGGTTCTTCTCCTCGTTGCTACCGTGGGTGTCGTCGCGCTCTCTCTCAAGAAGAAGGGAAGACATTCTGAAGATCCGGAATCATGAGTACTGCTTATTGAAAAATGGCCTCTCTCCAGGAATACCTCTTTATTTCCGGACTGCTCTTCGCGATCGGCCTGGCTGGTGTCCTTGTGCGTCGGAACATCATCGTGATCTTCATGTGTCTGGAGCTCATGCTGAGCGCCGCGAACCTGACCCTCGTCGCATTCTCACGCTTCAATATCGGTACCAACGGCCTGCCCGACTACAACGGACAGGTCCTCGTTTTCTTTATCGTCACGGTGGCAGCTGCCGAGGTCGCGGTTGGCCTCGCCATCATTGTAGCCCTCTACCGCGCCCGTCAGACGGTGGACGTAAAAGACCTCACCTCGATGAGAGGTTAAACCACAATCAGAAAGCTGAGATCCTGACCATGAGAACCGCTGCGATCACCCGCCTTCCCTGGTCTGGACAGACCCAGCGGAGATCTTCCATCGAAAGCACGATCTCGGAGCTGTTCGCCCTCACCAGGGAGATTCCGGGAGCCTCGATCAGTTCGCCCGCCCAATCACCTCCGGCAAGGCAAACCTCTGCCATGCAAGACTAGCACAACGATCTCCTCCGACACCCCGGAACCTCGATGTTCGAACTCCTCTCCTGGCTCCTGCTCCTGCTCCCGTTGATCTCCGCAGCGGCGATCCAGCTGTGGCTGAAAGCGATGCCCGAGGTCGCTGTCCGGATGTCGCTCTTCTCGGTTGTTACCACCTTCCTTATCGCCCTTATTCTTTTCGGTAGCGGCGATGTGGGAACCTCAATCAAGTGGGCCACCGCGGGCACCTTCCACATCGAAATCGGATTGATCATAGACAGGCTCTCCAAGGGCATGATGTTGATTGTGACCGGGGTCGGCATGCTCGTTCACATCTTCTCGCTTGGCTACATGAAGGAAGATGCTGCCAAGGCTCGTTATTTTGGTGGTCTCTCCATCTTCATGTTCTCGATGACAGGAATTGTCCTCGCCAGCAACTTCCTGATGACATTCATCTTCTGGGAACTGGTGGGCTTCAGCTCCTATCTCCTCATCGGACACTGGTTCCAGAAGAGCTCCGCCGCCGAGGCCGCTAAGAAAGCCTTTCTTGTAAACCGGATCGGTGACTTCGGCTTCATGATCGGCATCCTGATGCTCTGGGGCCTGCTCGGCACTTTTGCCTTCGAGGAGATGTCCGACGGAGTTCAGATACTCGAGGTCGGCCACGCCAGTTTGATGGGAATCGCTGTCCTACTCATCTTTTGTGGAGCGGTTGGCAAGTCTGCTCAGTTCCCCCTGCATGTCTGGCTGCCTGATGCCATGGAGGGCCCCACCCCCGTATCCGCCCTCATCCATGCTGCCACCATGGTTGCGGCAGGGGTCTACATGCTCTTCCGTCTGCAGGTATCCGCCGGGGCTGAGGTATTTGATGGCTTTGCCGGAACGACGATTGCCTGGATCGGGGCAATCACATCGCTGATGGCGGCCCTGATGGCTACCCAGCAGGACGACATCAAGCGCGTCCTGGCCTACTCAACGCTTTCCCAGCTCGGCTACATGGTCATGGCGGTGGGCCTCGGCGGGGCTTATGGCGGACCAGCAGGTATGTTTCACCTTTATACCCATGCCTGGTTCAAGGCGCTGCTATTCCTGGGCTCAGGAGCCGTGATCTACGCCTGCCATCACGAGCAGGACATCTGGAAGATGGGTGGGCTGGCAGGGTCCATGCGGAAGACTACGATCTTCTTTGGCATCGGAACCGCTGCCCTCATGGCAGTTCCCTTTCTCACTTCCGGGTTCTATTCGAAGGAGCAGATCCTGTACGCTGCCCAGAAAGAGCATGGAGTGCTCTTTTGTATAGCCGGAGTGGTAGCCTTCCTGACCCCCTTCTACATGATGCGCCTCTTCGTCGTGGCATTCCTCGGCAGACCACGTTCGCACGGATCCGAAAGTGCCAAGGAGGTCCCGGTCATCATGTGGCTCCCTTTAGCTCTTCTCGCTGTTCTGGCTCTTGTCTCCGGTTTACAGCCAGTGGCCGAACTTCTCTCCCCGGTCTATAAGCACCACTCTTTCGAGGCAAACTCAGTCTTCTGGGTTTCCCTGTGTGCTCTTCTTGCCGGGGCAAGCGTTGGCTTTCTCCTCTACCACGGACGCAACTCAGATCCCCTCGCGGGCAACCCCGTCGGCCAGCTGTTTCGCAACAAATTCTATCTCGACGAGCTCTACCTCGCTTTCGTGAAAATCTTCCAGGATACGACTGCGGCGATCATTCATTTCTTTGATGAGTTTCTGGTTAGTGACCTCATCGTGGGCGGACTTGCACGCAGTGCCTCCGGAGTGGGGAACTTTTTCCGGCGCCTCCAGAACGGAAACCTCCAGAGCTACGCCATCCTCTTTGGAGCTGGGATTCTCCTCGTCATCTACCTGACCGTTTTTGCCCGTTAAGACCCGATGACCCTTCTCCTCGTTCTTCTTCCGCTGGTGGCTGCCATCGCCATCCTTTTCGGCGCCGAACCGGGCCGCACAGCCCGGGTCAGTACCGCGCTCATGTTGCTGGCGGGACTCACCTTTTCCGTTCTCTGGGTCCTCGGCATGCATGACGGACTAGCCATGGCTCCAGTCGTGCTGTCCAAGCCGGAGATTCGCCTTGGCCTTGGCTTCTATGACGGAATGAGCGTCATCATGGTCCTCCTTTCCGTCATTGTCGCCTTCGCAGCAGCCCGCTCGGGTCAATGTGGGGCCCGGCATACCCGGCTCTGGAACATTTCCATCCTCCTTATCGCCGCGGGAGCCGTGGGGGCTTTCCTCTCCACCGATCTCTTCTTCTTCTACGCCTTTCACGAACTCGCCCTCATTCCCACCTTCCTCATGATCGGGGTCCTCGGGCGAGGCGACCGCAGGCAAATCGCCTGGAAGGCCACCATCTACCTCGCCTTTGGATCCATCGTGCTTCTCGCTGGCCTTCTCTGGCTCGTTTCAGCCAGCGACTCAGCCACCCTTGCCTTCGATGATCTCCTTGGGAGCTCTATCCCGGTCAAATCGCAGACAGGCATAGCCCTTTTCCTTATAATCGGCTTCGGAACTCTTGTCTCTCTGTTCCCCTTTCACTCGTGGGCCGCTCCAGCCTACGCGAGTGCTCCCGCACCCGTCACCATGCTCCATGCCGGTGTCCTGAAGAAATTTGGACTCTACGGACTCCTCCGCCTCTATCCGACTGTCCCAGCTGGCATGAGCGCCTGGCTCGACCTCCTGGTTGTCCTGCTCGTTGGCAATATCCTCTGGGTCGGTCTGGTCACCATCAACCAGAAGCGTCTCGACGGGATGCTGGGAAACTCCAGCGTGATGCATATGGGCTACCTCTTCCTCGCCTTTGCAGCCCTTGCCGAGGCTGGCTCCGAAGTTGCCAACCCTATTGCGAAGCCCGCCGTCGTCCTTCTCATGTTCGGCCATGGGATCACCATTGCCATGCTCTTCGGGCTCGCTGATCGCATCGAACACAAGACCGGCACTCTCGACCTTCGCGATCTCGGCGGGCTGGCCGGTAAGGCACCCGCCCTCGCCTTCCTGTTTGGCCTTGCGGGCATGGCGTCTATTGGTTTGCCCGGACTCGCAAATTTTGCCGGTGAGGTGATGGTCTTCCTTTCAGGGTTCAGGGGATGGACCCCCGGTGAGCCGCTCGGTTCCGTCCAAGTGGCAACAATCATTGCCCTCTGGGGCCTTGTGATCAGCGCAGTATACATGCTGCGTGCTTATCGCCGCATATTCCAAGGAGAGGAGGGCCCCACCACCTGCGCAGCGGTCGACCTCAGCAGGGCCGAAAAGAGGCCCGCTCTCATGCTGGCGGTCACCCTTCTGGCGGTTGGACTCTTCCCGAATCTCCTTCTCAATTTCATTGAGAATCCCGAGGACCAGGCTTCCATGGAAGAGAGCGCCGATAAGGTCTCCACCAGTCCGGGTCCAACCACTCCTGCCCGCCCCAAGCTCCCGGACACCAATAACCTGTAACCGATGCCCGCCTACTGGTTAGAAGCAACCGTGGTCGCCCTTGGCCTTCTCCTTCTCATGATGGAGGCCTTCGGCAACCCCTCCAGCAAGGAACTCATCCGGAGAGTTGCTCTCGGCGGGCTCATCTTCGTCCTCGTCCCCTTCTATTTCGCAGTTGCTCCCTCGGAGAATAATGCCGAACTGACTCGCTTCTACGCCTATGACAACTGGGCGATCTTCTTCAAGCTTCTTGCCCTTCTCTCAACTATCCTCGTCCTGTTCATGTCCTATGATTACCGGAGCGTCCTCAATCAGTTTACCGAGGATCCCGGCACCGAGCATGGAACAGGCGAATACTACGCTCTCCCTGTCTTTGCCTGTGCCGGCATGATGTGGATGGCCTCCGCAAAGGACCTTGTCTCCATTTTCGTCGCCCTCGAACTTGTAACTATCACCTTCTACATTCTCGTAGCATACATGCGCCGTCAGGTTGGCTCTCTCGAGGCCGGCGTGAAATATCTCATCCTCGGGGCGCTCTCGACCGGATTCCTCGTTTACGGGATTGCCTGGATCTACGGAATGACCCAGACCACAAACCTGGAGCAAATCGCCCTGCAGCTTTCCTCAACACTCGACAATCCCCTCGCAACGAACCCTACCGGACTTCTCTTTGGCCTTGCTCTCATCATCCTGGCCCTTGCTTTCAAGGTAGGCGCCGTTCCAATGCACGTCTGGATCCCAGATGTTTACCAAGGCGCCCCAACTCCCACCACCGCCTTCCTTTCTGTAGGATCAAAGGCCGCCGGTTTCATCATCGCTCTCCGGATCGTGGAGCCTTTCTTCGCCTCCGAGATCACGAGTAAGCAGACAACCATGATTGTCCTGATCCTCGCCGGCATGACTATTCTGCTTGGCAACCTCGCGGCTATTCCGCAGAGCAACTTCAAAAGGCTGCTTGCCTATTCCTCCATCGCCCACGCGGGTTTCGTCCTCCTCGCTATCGCCGCCTGGCACCCCGGGAGCGACACTTCGCTCAGCACCCCCCAGGTCGTATCGCTCTACCTTGCGACCTACCTCATCATCACCCTCGGGGCCTTTTTTGTCCTTGTCGTCGTCCGCCGCTCCGAGCAAAGCGATGATATCAGTGCCTTCGACGGCCTCTGCCAGCGTAATCCTCTGCTCGCACTCTGCACAACCGTGCTCCTCGCTGCTCTTGCCGGGCTCCCCCTCACAGCTGGCTTCTTTGGGAAGTTCTTTGCTTTCCAGCTAGCGATCTCCTCGGCTGCCACGACCCAGTTCCTCTGGTGGGGTGTTGGGGCTGGCTTCATCGGGGTTGCTGCTGGCTTCTATTACTACCTCAAGGTAGTCCGCTCCATGTATTGGCGTAGTCCGCGTGATGAATCCCCGTTGGAACTTCCCCGGGTGAGCCGCTATGCCATCCTCAGCCTGACGACCCTGACGGTGCTGTTTGGTTTCTGGCCCAATCCCATCCTCTGGATGATTGGTGGATGATCGAGCGCCTTCCTGTTGCCCTTCAGCAGGAAAGATCCTAGCTCACCAGAACCTTCTCACGATCCGGATACAGGAACTGCATCCAGCTCTCGTCCGCTGGCACCTCTGGTCCCATCCCGTAAAGCGGACGCCACCGCGGCGTGTCTGGCTTGCAGAGCAGATGCATACCCACCTCGTGGGCCAGCTTATTCGCCTTGCGGGAATTACATCGAATGCAGGAAGCCACGATGTTCTCCCACGAGGTTTGGCCACCCTTATCCCGCGGCACAACGTGGTCGAGATTCAATTCGCTCTCCGAAAAACGGTTCCCACAATACTGACAGGTGAATTTGTCCCGCAGGAATACATTATGACGGGTAAACTTCACCTCTTTCCGCGGGATCCGATCATACAGAGCAAGGACGATAATCCGGGGAATACGGAGAGCATGGCGCACCGTTCGAATTACCCCCTCTGCCAGATGGTCCGCCGAGTGCTCAACCCACGACAGTAGATCGTGAGTCTGATAGCGCGCCTCCCCATCGGTCTGGACGATCTGGGCATGACCGAGGCACACCAGCCGCAGGGCCCGCTTGACTGAACAGGTATGGATCGGCTGCCAGAGCCGATTCAGCACGAGAACAGGGCAATCAAGGGAAACGTCCATGAAACCGCGCGACTGTCAGTCGACCTGACGTTAGCAGTGCTCAGCGAGCCCTCAAGAGAAAGCTGCCTTGAAAACAGGGCCTCTCTCCACCCTTGGTCGGGATAGGCCGGAAAAGGTGATTCAACCCAAATACTGAACTTCCGGTGGGAGGGAACCCCCGCGGCCAGATTTCCTTACCGGCACTCTTCCCTGGATCAACCAGACGCAGGGATTGCCTTGATAAAACAAGACCCCTAGGCTGTTCGGGATGTCGAGCGTCTTCGGAACCTGCTTTCGGATCTCAACCTGGGGCGAATCCCACGGGGGTGGCGTGGGAGTCGTGATAGATGGCTGTCCGCCCCGCATTCCTCTCTCCGCGGAGCAGATCCAGGGGGAACTGGATCGCAGGAGGCCGGGACAGAGCGAGATCGTTACGCCCCGCGACGAGGCTGACCAATGCGAAATTCTCTCCGGGGTCTTCGAGGGCCAGACCCTCGGCTCGCCAATCGCCGTCCTCGTGCGCAACAAGGATGCACGGCCCGAGGCCTACACGGAAATGGCGACAAAATACCGCCCCTCCCATGCAGACTTTACCTACGATGCAAAATACGGGATCCGAAACTGGCAGGGTGGCGGAAGGGCTTCGGCCCGGGAAACCATCGGACGGGTTGCCGCCGCGGCTATCGCCCGCCAGGTCCTTAACGCCCTGATGCCGGGAATCGAGATTCTGGCGTGGGTCTCCACGATCCAGGACCTCAAGGCCAAGGTAGACCCCGGCACAGTTTCTGCCCCGCAGATAGAAGGTAATATCGTCCGGACGGGAGATCCTGCCATCGTGGACGAGATGATTGCGCTCATCAAGAAGGCACGTGGGGAAGGGAACTCCCTGGGTGGCACTGTTGAAGCAGTAATCAGGGGCTGCCCGGCCGGACTAGGCGCCCCCGTCTTCGACAAACTCGACGCCGAACTGGCCAAGGCGATGATGAGCCTGCCTGCCACCAAAGGCTTCGAGGTTGGCTCGGGATTTTCTGGTACCCTCCTCACCGGGCAGGAACACAACGATCATTTTTACATGGAAGACGGACGGGTGCGCACCCACACGAATCGGTCCGGTGGTATTCAGGGAGGTATTTCCAACGGCGAGCCGATTGTCTTTCGGGTTGCCTTCAAACCGACCGCTACCATCATGACCGGGCAGCGGACTGTCAGCAATGCAGGCTCAGACACCGAGCTTAAGGGAAGAGGGCGACACGACCCCTGCGTCCTTCCCCGTGCAGTCCCGATGGTTGAAGCGATGTCTACCCTGGTAATTTGTGACCACCTGCTTCGACAACGTGCCCAGTGCGGACTGGATTCCCCGGCACCCCAAGAACCAGCTCCATCACCTTGATTCTGACATGCTAGCGCTCTCCTTCTCCGACATGATGATTCCCGCCATTATAGGGGGCGTGGTCATTTTTTTCATTATCGCCTTCGTGATAACCGGATTCGTGAAAGGGCTGTTTCGTATGGCCCTGGGATTGATTTTCCTCGCCGCCGGGATGGCAGCCGGTCAGTGGGGCCTCTGGAAAGGATCTTCCATCGCCGGCACCTTCGTCGATAGGCCGGATCCCTGGATGTCTGCTGCCGTTGCAGTCATTGTGGGCCTTGCCACCTTTTTCGTGGCTCGGGCCCTGATCGGGGGGATCCTGCACCCCCTCAGGTCTGGGGAAGCAAGGAACCGGCGCCTCGGAGCTCCAGGGGGAATTCTTGGATTGCTCATGGGGGCTGCCTTCGCGTGGTTCTGTCTATCTGGAGTTCGCTATGTAGGCACAATCTCCGAGCTGGCGTGGCTTCAGGCGGCCGTCGAAAGCAGGGAGTGGCTCAATGCACGGGGCGTTGAAGCCAAGGCTTCTACGCGCCCCACCCAGCCCCTCTTCTCAAAGATTAAACGTGAGATCGACGATAATGCTATCGGACAGCTGCACGGAAAATACGATGACTTCCTTAACAGCCGGGCCCATGCCAACCTTGCCAAGCTTTCCATCATCTTTGGAAGCGAACAGGCCGGGGCAAGGGTTCGCCTCGTCCCAGCAGTTCGAGCAGCTACCGACCAGGAGGAGATAAGAAATCTCCTCGAGAACAAAAACAGCAACCTGAAAGCGTTTCACGACTACTCCCAGCTCCTTCACTCCGAACTGATCAGGGAAACCTGTCGTAGCGATGAGGTCCAGGAGCTGCTTGCCGACCTCGACCTCGAAAAAGCGCTTGGTCTCGCAGGGAATCAGGCAGACGAGAAAAAATAGGTCTTGGTTCCTCCGAAGGCTGGACTGGCGGAAAGGCGCCCGCTATGGGGATCCCAACCGAAGAACACCTTCTTTCCCTAGCTGTCATGCCCGAGCAATACATCGCCACCATCGGCCTCGAGGTTCACTGCCAGATCCGGACCAGGAGCAAGATGTTCTGCGCCTGCCGCACCAGCTTTGGCGAAGAACCGAACACTAATGTGTGCCCAACCTGCCTCGGCCTGCCCGGCTCTCTGCCGGTCCTCAATAAGGCCGCTATCGAGCAGACTGTTCTCGCCGGCCTCCTGCTCGAATGCAGCACTCCGGAGATTTCCAAGTGGGACCGGAAGAACTATTTCTACCCGGACATGCCGAAGAACTACCAGATCTCCCAGTTCGATCTCCCGCTCTGTATCGGTGGCTCCGTTCCACTTTACGAGTATAACTATCCGAAGGACTACCAGAAGAATATAGCGAATCCCGGTAAGCAGGTAGGCCTCACCCGAATTCACCTGGAGGAGGACGTGGCTAAGTCTACGCATCTCGCGAACGCCAGTGTTATCGACTTCAATCGCGCTGGCACCCCGCTCATGGAAATCGTGTCTGAGCCGGAGATTGAAACACCCGAGGAGGCTTTCGCCTACCTCAAGACCCTCCAGCAGATTCTGATTTACGGGGGCATTTCCGATGCGGACATGGAAAAGGGCCAGCTTCGATGCGACGTTAATGTATCAGTACGCAGGCGCGAAGAAGACAAGCTGGGCACCAAGATCGAGCTCAAGAACATGAATTCCATCTCTGCTGTCCGCCGTGCCCTGCATCACGAGATTGAACGTCAGATCGGGGTTCTAGATGATGGCGGGACCCACGCTCAAGCCACCTGGCGCTGGAATGACGACGCCGGCGTCACCGAATTCATGCGTGGCAAGGAGGATGCCCACGACTACCGCTACTTTCCCGATCCTGATCTCCTCCCCGTTCGTTCCGGAGCAATCGTAGATCGAATGCGGTCTCATGTTCCAGAACTACCCCACGAAAAAGCAGACCGCTTCGAGGAGGATTTCGAGGTAACCACCTACGACGCAAGCGTGCTTGCCTCGGACCGAGGCCTTGCTGACTACTTCGAGGCGGCAGCAAGATCTTCCCGTGCCCCTGCCAAGAAGACGGCCAACTGGGTGATCAACACGCTACTCAAGCACCTTAACGACGACAACCTTACGCCCTCCGCATCACCTGTCTCACCGGAAAGCCTGGCTGCCACCGTGGACTTGGTTGAGACCGGAACAGTCTCCAATAACCAAGCCAAGGAAGTCTTCGAGGCTCTCTGGAAAAATCCTGCCCGTGATCCCGCCGGAATTGCCAAGGAATTGGGCTTTGAGCCCGCTGATACCGACGCCATCGACAGGCTCATAGACGAGGCCATCGCCAGCAATCCTGACAAGGCTGAGGAGATTCAGGCGGGAAACGAGAAGCTCGTTAACTGGCTTACCGGGCAGGTCATGAAAGCCTCTCAGGGAAAGGCCAATCCGAAGCAGGTAAGTGATTCCATCAGGACCAGACTGCTCTGAGATCAGCAGTCTCGAATCCCGAACCCGTCAGGATTGTCCCTCCCCCTGGGTTGAGGCCACCTCCGTCAAGACCCGCAAATCCGGAAGGATCCTCGCTCGAAGGTGATGGCCTTATTGATATCGTGGCCAACTGAAAAATAGAAGGCGTGCCCGGAAAGAATACCCAGTCAACCCATGACTGGACTCCCTTCTCGGACCTTTTCCTCTCCAACTCCGGGGCGTTCCCACGGGCGGGCCCCTTGCTTTGAACATCAGAGTCTCCCAACGGGCTGCTCTGCATGGCCGGTAGGCCTGCATGAAAACCGTGCGGCGCTCTTGTTTTCCCTTCGCGGGCTGCGCGATTCCTTATTGAGACTCGTTCTCAATAAGGATTGACAGGTCTCCGATTAGCCATACGGTCCCACCGTTTTCATGAAAAATTTGCATTTCTTCCTGATTTTCCTGACCACCTCATCTCTTCCCGGGGTCACCTACTTCGAAGTATTCACGGAGCTCCAGGCTTCCGGTGGAGTCCCCGGTCCCTTCCTCGATACGGTCGCCTCGGACGGCACCAGCGTTTACAGCTTTACCCGGGCGGCTTCTGGAGGAGTCGATGAGTCAAATATATCCCGTTTCAGCGGAGGATCATTCTCAACCGTGGTGGATACCGCTGCTTGGAATGCGGCTCGGGTAGGTACCTTCGAATCCACGGGTTCCAACGGGGCTGGGGTCACCAGTTCGGGAGACCTCCGCTTCATCAACTTCTTTGACAACTCATTCTATAATGTGAACACGGGGACTGGGGCTGTCTCCGTGATCACTCCTTCCAGCGACATCAGCCAGTTCGTCGGCGGCACGGCAAACCTGCCGGCCTTTTACGAGGTCCAGGCTGATGGCAGTGCCTTCGCGGTCGAGTCCGTCACCGACCAAATTCTCGCATTTTCTCCAGCTGGGGCAATTTCCACGGCGGTCTCCAGCCTCGAGCTTGCCGCTGGCATCGGAGGCACCTCCATCGGGGGCATCGGGTTCGACGGCAATCTCCTGCTCGTTGGCAGCAACAGTAACGATTCGCTCGTAGGATTCAGTGGTGGCGTCTCCTCCATCGTTCTGTCTACCGCCCAGATCGAAGCGGTAACCGACGACATCGACGGGCGCGTAGGCTTTGGTGACATCTTTGCCGCGCCCAATGGACTCGTCTATTTTTACGAAAGTGATAGCGACTACATCCTTTCCTACGATCCCGCTGATCCCGCTGGCAGTCTTGCCGCGGTAATCAGTGAAGCCGACCTCGGGGCTGGGCCCGGAAGCGACACCATCAACCAGATGAGCTGGTATCAGGGCAAACTTGCTTGGGTCGATGCCAGCCTTGGTTACTACGTCATTCCCGAACCGTCTACCGCGCTTCTCGGCTTGCTTGGAGTGCCCCTCCTCCTTCGGAGGCGCCGCTCCTGCTACCTGGCATGAGCTTGCGGGCGTGTATCCCGGGAAGCCTGCTCCTGCTCGGCCCATTCCTCTCAGCTGCAACGTTCACCCTTCTCAACGATCTCCCTGGCGGACAGGTCCGCGGAACGGCCCGGGCGCTCAGCTCAGACGGATCCATCGTTGCCGGGACCGGCCAGGTCGAGAGTGGGAGTCAGGCCTGGGTGTGGAGCAGAAAGGACGGATTCTTCCTTCTACCGTCAATTTCTGATAACGGTCGCTCCGCCGTCTTCGGCATGTCTGACGATGGGGCGGTCGTTGTCGGCGAAGCCCGCAACCTTTTCAATAAGGACCAGGCCGTCCTCTGGAGCCGGCAGCAGGACCTTTCCTACCGGGCCACTGCACTCCCTGTGCCGCTCGGTTCCAAGTTCGAATTTGGAGGCGGCTTTCCTCTCAATATGGTCGCCTATGCGGTCTCGGGCGACGGCAGTATCGTCGTCGGACAAGGGGAAACCAATGAGAAGACCGGAGGGCGGGTCTTTGAAGCTTTTTATTGGACCCGTGCCACCGGCATTCAAGCGATGGGCAACCTCTCAAACGGTTCTTTTCTCAGGACCGTCCGTAATATTGATGGCGTATCCACCACGGTCACAAAGCCTGCCTACAGCTCGGCACGCGATATTGATCGAAGCGGCACGTTCGCCGTGGGTCCCAGCCGCTCGAGTATTCGCCCCGCACCCTCCACCACGCCCGCTTCCGAGGTTTTTCGCTTCAGATTCGGCGAGGGAACGATGTCCGGCCTTGGCGACCTGCAGGATCCTCCCTTCAGTTCGACCGCCGAGGCCATCTCAGCCGACGGCAGCACCATCACCGGACAAGCTCGTGACCCGGACCTCGGCCAGGTGGCTTTTCGCTACACCGACGAAACCGGAATGGTAGCCCTTGGTGACCTTCCCACCGGAAGCACGGTGGCAACCGGTCTCGGTGCGAACGCGAGCGGAACGGTCATTGTCGGCCGGGGAACCGTTGAACGGAATGTAAGTATCACCAATAATACATCCCGGGCTTTCATTTGGACCGAATCACTGGGCTTGCGCGACCTGGCTGAGGTAGCTGGTCTTACCGCCACTGAACTCGGGCCCAATGGCTTCCTCGAGGAAGCTCTGGCGGTCTCTGATGATGGACTCACCATTGCAGGTACTTACGGCGATTCCACCAACGATTTGCAAACGCCTGATCGCCATGCTTTTGTCGTAAGATTCACTGCCGCCGAACTCGGGCTCGCCGAAGGGCCTAACCCATTCACCCTCGCTGCCACTCTTTCTCCCCGATTCAGCCGGAGCAGTATTGCCTTCCCCTTCGACCCTACCCTGCCCTACTGCTACACTCTCCAGTTTTCTCCCGACCTGGTCACCCCTTTCTCTTCCCGGGTCCGGTTCACGCCGGATGCGGCTCGGTCGTTCAGCCGGGCAGACCTTGCCCCCGGTTACTCCGGGACAGCTTCTCTTGTTAACGGCACGCTTACAGAAATTCCATCAATCCCTCCCTCAGGATACTGGCGTATTCTCATCTCTGTACCGTGAATAGCCAACATATGCTCCTGTCATTTTTCCTCCTCTGGTCTCCTTTTTTGCGATCCCAGGGAATTTCTGATGACACAGAGGAGGCCGCTGTGGCCAACCTCGACGAAACGATCATCAGGGCTGAGCAATCCATCCCTGCATTGGACCTCAGCAAGCCCGGGGCGAACAGGTTCAACGAAGACGGAATTCGACATCTCAGCGGGGCGGTCTCCGATCCCAATGAGCTCCTGGAAATCTTCTCCAATACCCAGTTCAATGAGCGGCGCGCCCGCCTGAATGCAGAATCCCTGTCCGACCTGAGTCCCACCCAAGTCTCCATCTCCGGGGGACGCCCCTACGAAAACAGCTTCATAATCGACGGCATCCCCACCAATAACCTGCTCGACTCGCTCTCCAGACGCGGCTTCGATTCCGTGGCCGCCTCAAATCAGGCCGTCTTCATCGATTCAGATCTCCTGGAGTCCCTGCAGGTCTTCGACTCCAGCGTGCCCGCAGAATACGGCGATTTCCTCGGCGGTGCAGTCATCTCGGAAACCCGCGACCCGAGGGACAGGTTGTCCGTCACCTTTTCCGGGCGATACTCCTCGTCGGCCCTGACCGAATACCTTCTCGATGAGGCTGTTAGGAACGAGATC
>MDTG01052143.1_pt1 | contig 20797 bp, 20 predicted proteins | sample 811421 | NCBI WGS metagenome assembly MDTG01 (sample SAMN05326645, study PRJNA326480) | marine metagenome | isolation source: seawater | place: Pacific Ocean: South East | collected 2011
AATATCGATGTCTTTTAATACTTTTGGAAAAATATTTAGGTTTACTACATGGGGTGAGTCACATGGTCCTGCTATAGGCTGTATAGTTGATGGTTGTCCTCCAAATATACCTTTATCTGAAAAAGACCTACAAAAAGATATGAATCGTAGGAGACCAGGTAACTCTAAATTTGTCTCGCAGAGAAAAGAGTCTGATAAAATCGAAATTTTGTCAGGAGTATTTAATGGCAAAACAACAGGAACTCCAATTTCTATCTTGATTAGGAATGAAGACAAAAGATCAAGGGACTATGAGTCTATTAAAAACAAATTTAGACCTGGACATGCAGATTTCACTTATTTTAAAAAATATGGAATAAGAGATTACAGAGGTGGGGGTCGACAGTCTGCAAGAGAAACTGCCTCTAGAGTAGCTGCGGGTGCAATCGCAAAGACAGTATTAAAAAATATTATTGGAAAAAAATTCAACATTATTGGTGGAGTTATCCAGCTAGGTTTAATGGGTTGTAATAGAAATAACTGGAATAATAAAGAAATAAGAAAAAATCCCTTTTTCTGTCCTGACAAGCAATCTGTAAAGCTTTGGGAAAAATATCTCTTGGCAGTAAGAAAATCTGGCTCCTCTTGCGGAGCTGTTATTGAATTAAGGGCTAATGGAATTCCTGCAGGGCTTGGTGCACCAATTTACTCTAAATTGGATTCTGATATAGCGGGAGCGTTAATGAGTATTAATGCAGTTAAAGGGGTTAATATAGGATCGGGAATGAGTTCAGCATATTTATCCGGGGAAGAAAACTCTGATGAAATAAGATCTGGATCTGGAAAAATAAAATTTAAAAGCAATAATGCTGGAGGTATACTGGGTGGTATATCTTCTGGGCAAGAGATTGTTGCTTCGTTTGCAGTAAAACCCACCTCTTCTATAATTAATAGTAGAGAAACAATTGATAAAAAAGGTAAAAATACAAAAATATCTGTAAGAGGTCGCCACGACCCGTGTGTTGGTATAAGAGCTGTTCCTATTGGAGAAGCAATGCTTTCTTGTGTTCTATTAGATCACTTTCTTATGAATAGAGCGCAATGTGGTTAGGAAAGACTTTTATTTTTAGCTATAACAACGTTAGAATTTAAAACACTTTCAACTTTTTCAACAATACTATCACAATCCAAACCAGCAGATTTGTACATATTGTCAGGAGTGTCTTGATCCAAAAATTTATCTGGTAAAATCATTGACCTAAATTTTAAGCCTTTGTCAAAAAATCCTCTGTCTGATATTAATTTTGTAACATGAGATCCAAATCCACCTATTGAACCTTCTTCGATAGTTATAATGGCATCGTGATTTGATGCTAACTCAATAATAAGCTTTTCATCTAAGGGTTTTGCAAATCTTGCATCAAAAATACTTATACTAATTCCCCTTTTCTTAAGTACTTCTGAAGCTTTTTTGCATTCATTCAATCTGGCTCCAAAATTTATTATAGCTAGATTTTTTCCCTCTAAAATAATTTTGCCCTTTCCTATTTCTAAAGTCTCTTTAATTCCAGGTAACTCAACACCAGTTCCACTTCCTCTTGGGTATCTAAAGGCTGACGGTCTATCATTTATACTTACTGAAGTGTTTATCATTCTAACTAATTCAGCCTCATCACTTGCAGCCATAACAACAAAATTGGGTAGAGTTGATAAATAAGTTATATCAAAGGATCCGGCATGTGTAGGTCCATCTGCTCCAACCAAACCTGCTCTATCAATAGCAAATCTTACCGGCAAGGATTGTATGGCAACATCATGGACTACTTGGTCATATGCTCTTTGTAAAAAAGTCGAATAAATTGCAGCAAATGGTTTGTATCCTTCTGTTGCTAAACCAGCTGCAAAGGTTACCCCATGTTGCTCTGCAATACCAACATCAAACATTCTTTCAGGAAATTTTTTTTCAAACAAATCCAAGCCAGTTCCTGAGGGCATAGCACCTGTAATTGCAACAATTTTTGTATCATTTTCAGCATGCTTAATAAGTGTATTTGCAAAAACTTTTGTATATGCAGGAACTTTTGACTTTCCTTTGGATTGTTTTCCAGTTGAAACATTAAATTTTGAAACTCCGTGATATTTGTCTCCAGATTCTTCTGCTGGTTTATAACCCTTTCCTTTTTTTGTGATTGCATGAATTAAAATTGGACCCTCATGTTTTGAGTTCTTTGCATTTTCAAGGATAGTCACTAAATTATTTACGTCATGACCATCTATAGGACCTATGTAATAAAATCCTAATTCATTAAAAAGCGTCCCGCCAGTTACAATACTTCTGAACATATCTTCTGCTCTTCCTGCCCTTTTAGAGAATCTTCTGGAAAAAGCTGAAAGTACTAATTTAATTGTTTCTCTTAAACTAAAATAAATTTTGCCTGACAAAAGTCTTGCGAGGTACTTGCTCATTGCCCCAACGGGTCTAGCTATAGACATATCGTTATCATTTAAAATTACAATTAATTTGGATTTCATTGCACCAGCATTGTTCATTGCTTCATAAGCCATTCCCGCACTCATGGCTCCATCTCCAATTACAGCTACTACATTGTTATTATCATTTGATAGTCTTTTGGCTGTTGCCATACCTAAAGTTGATGAAATTGAAGTTGAGCTATGTGCGGCCCCAAAAGGATCGTATTCACTTTCTGCTCTTTTTGTAAACCCTGAAAGACCACCACCTTTTCGAAGAGTTTTTATTCTATCTTTTCTTCCAGTAATAATTTTATGGGGATAACATTGATGACCCACATCCCATACTAATTTATCATTTGGAGTATTAAAAACATAATGCAAAGCTACTGTTAATTCTACTACACCAAGTCCAGCTCCTAGATGACCACCTGTTTCCGACACAACATCGATTACCTCGGATCTTAATTCTTTAGATACTTGTTCCAATTGCTTTTTTTCAAGCCTTCTTAGATCAGCAGGATATTTAATTTTATCTAATAATTTTTCATTCATTAATAGCTTCGATCTAATATAAAATTTGTAACTTCAATAAGTTTTTTTGATTTATTTCCATATTTTTTTAATTTGTTTATTATCGTTTTTTTTCTTCTGAAAGCAAACTCTAATGTTTTTTGATACCCTAATAATTTGATAAGTGTGGATTTACCCTTTTTTTTATCTTTATTAACTGGTTTTCCCACTTTCGTTTTCTTACCTTTTATATCTAAAAGATCATCTGCAATTTGAAACAGAAGACCAAGTTCTTCACCTATTAAGCTCATTTCTCTTATTATTTTATTTCTTTTACCCGAAACAATGGCTGGGGCCACACAGCAAAATTCAAATAATTTGCCGGTTTTTTTCTTTTGCATATTTATGATTTTCGTAGAGATTATTTTTCTTTTTTCATAACTTAAATCTAGAAATTGTCCACCTGCAATTCCTGTGTGTCCCGCACACTCAGCCAATTTTTTTAAAAGAATAACTTTTACAGCCGGTTTTATATTATATTTTTTATCTGTGATGATTTCAAATGCCAGTGTTAATAAAGAATTACCAGCAAGAATAGCTGTTGACTCACCAAATTTTATATGTGTTGAAGGTTTGCCTCTTCTAAATTTGTCATTATCCATGCACGGAAGATCATCGTGTATCAAAGAATAAGAATGGATACATTCAACAGCTGCACAAATATTAACTACTTGGCTCATATTTAAATTAAATATTTTTGCAGTATTTAAAATAATTGTAGATCTTATTTTCTTACCTCCAAACAAAGTTCCATATTTCATTACAGGAATGAGATTAGAGTTGTTTTGATTTTTAAAATACCTTTTTAAAAATCTGTCAATTATTTTTGAATTTCTCTTAATATTTTTTTTCATTAATAATTATAAAATTATTTCTTCCTTTCAGTAGAGCGAATACTATTAAGTTTTTCTTTGAAAAGATTATCAACATGATTGTTCAAAAGCAAAAGTCTCTCGTAGTCCTTTTTTGAACCCTCTAGATTGGCCTCATTTTTTTCTAATCTTTCAAGAATATCTAGTATTTCTGATTTTGCATCGTTTATTGATTTACTTTTAATATCAGGTGGAATATTTTTCGTTTTCATAAAAAATATAATAATCTTAATATGAAAAATATCTATAAAAATTCTCCATCAAACCTCAATAAAGCAAAAAAAATTTTGAATAAAAACAATATAATTGCTGTCCCAACTGAGACAGTTTATGGCTTAGCAGGAAATGCTTATTCGAATAAATCAATTAAGAAAATATACAAAATGAAAAAAAGACCAAGAAAAAATCCTCTTATAATTCATTACTATAGCTTAAATACTTTAAAAAAAGATGCCTTTTTGGGTAAAGAATTTTTTAAATTATATAAAAAATTTTCCCCTGGCCCTATAACTTATATTGTGAGAAAGAAAAAAAATTCAAAGATTTCATTGATGGCAAATGCAAATCTGAAAACTATTGCGATAAGATTTCCTAAAAATAATATTATTAGAAAATTGTTAAAAAATTTAAAATTCCCCTTAGCTATTCCAAGCGCAAATATTTCATCTGCTGTTAGCCCAGTGAGTAGTAGCGATGTTTTGGATGAGTTTTCTAATAAATTGAATTTTATTTTAGACGGCGGTATTAGTAAAATTGGGCTAGAGTCAACAGTAATAAACTTGTACGGAAAGACTCAAATACTTAGACCGGGTGCAATAAGTCAAGGCCAGGTTAGCAAAGTTCTAAAAAAGAAAATATCTATTTTAAAAAAAACAAATAAAATAAAGTCCCCTGGCCAATTAAAAAAGCACTACTCTCCAGGTATACCTATTAAACTTAACTGTAAAAAAGCGGATAATAAAGCCGCATTTATTGTATTTGGAAAAAAGTATAAAGATAATAATAAAAATATATTTAATTTAAGCAAAAGTGGCAACTTAGAAGAAGCTGCTAGAAGATTATACAAAACTTTGAGAAAAATTAAAAATTTAAGATTTAAGAAAATAAATGTATCTAAAATTCCAAATAGTAAAATAGGTATAGCTATAAACGATAGATTAAGAAAAGCTGCATATTAAAAAAAATGTTTATACAAATTAAAAATCTATCGAAGAAGTACAAAAATACTCTCGCGGTTAATAATATTAATTTTTCTATTGAAAAAAATAAAACTTTAGGACTTCTTGGTCCAAATGGTTGTGGCAAAACTACTTCTATAGGAATGATGTTGGGCTTGATAAAGCCAACTGGTGGCGAAATACTTATAGATAACAAAAATATTGATTCTTTTAAAAGAGATGAAATATTAAGTCGAATTAATTTTGCATCCCCATATATTGAATTACCAAAAAAATTAACTGTTAGACAAAATCTTGAAGTATATGGAAGACTTTACGGCATAAAAGATTTAAAAGGTAGAATAGAGGAAATATCAGAAGATTTAGATATCAAAAATTTTTTTAATAGAAAGACTGGAGAACTGTCTTCAGGACAAAAAAATAGAGTTTCTCTAGCAAAATCTTTAATAAATAAACCTGAAATTTTATTTTTAGATGAACCAACCGCTAGTCTTGATCCTGATATTGGTGATTTTGTTCGAACCTATATCCAAAAATATAGATCAGAAAATCAAGTTACAGTTTTACTAGCTTCTCACAATATGAATGAAGTCGAAAGATTGTGTGACAGCATAATAATGATGAAAAGTGGAGAAATTATTGACAGAGGGACCTGTGAAGAAATTATTAAAAAACATGGAAGAAATAATCTTGAAGAAACTTTTTTAAAATTAGCAAGAGGTAAAAATGAATCTAGGTAAGATTTATGCTTTAGCACTGAGACATTTATATTTGATAAGTAATTCTCTCCCAAGGATTATAGATTTAATTTATTGGCCCACTGTTCAGATTTTTCTTTGGGGTTTTATTTCTAAATTTTTTACACTAAATTCTGATTATTATAGTAATACAGTTGGAATTATCTTAACTGCAGCAATATTATATGATTTTTTATTTAGAGTTAGCATAAGTTTCAATATGATGTTTTTAGAGGAAATTTGGAGTAGAAATTTTACAAATTTATTTATAGCACCAATTAAATTGAGTGAAATAGTTGCGTCTCTAACTTTAACCGCAATATTGAGAGCGCTGATTGGCATGGTTCCTGCAGCAATTATAGCGATACCTCTTTTTGGTGTTTCTGTTTTTGAACTAGGTTTGCCACTATTATTTTTGTTATTATCTTTGTATCTTTTTGGTATCACTTTGGGTCTTTTAGTAACATCTGGATTATTAAGATTTGGTCCATCATTTGAAAATATCGCGTGGGCAAGTTTATTTTTTTTAGCACCTTTGGGATGTATTTATTATCCAATAGACATATTGCCAATATCACTACAATTTGTAGCAAAAGGTCTGCCTCTAGTTCATATATTTGAAGAAATGAGAAATATTCTATTGAATGATGTGGTAAATTATTTCGACATATTTAAAGCAATATCTATATCTATGCTTTATTTTGTTTTAGGTGTTATAGTTTTTTATGTTTCTTTTTATGGAGCCAAAATCAGAGGAACATTAATTAATATGGGTGAATAAAAAATTATGCGTGAAAAGATTGATGAGATAAAAAAAACTGAGTCCCCTCCCAAAATTATAAAAAATCTTTATAACAAAGAAGAAATTCAAGATTTTTTAGAGTTATATAAAGACCTTCCTGTAACAACTCATAATAAAAAACAAAACGTTATAAAAAAAAGGTGGCTTCAGGGTTATAATGAAAAATTAGAAAAATTATTTTTTGAAAGACTTAAAAAAGAAATCGGAGATTTCAAAATGGATAATCTTAAAGATGAAAATAACAAAGATGTTTATGGCCTTATTCAGGAAAGTTATGCCCCGATTGGCTTGCATGTCGATGGCGGTTTTGAATTAAAAAATCAGATATATAAACAAAGCTTAATTCCTCTAACCCCTGTTGGAAGTACAATTATTTTTAAAAATAGATTTTATGAAATGTCAACTAGCTTCACCCAAGATCCAGAAGAGCTTAAGAAAAAAAATTTAACTTATGGCCAGAATAAAAGATCATCTGAGCATTTAAAATTATATGGCAACAAACCTTTTGATAAAAAAATACATGACAAATATTTGAAACACGAGAATATAAATAATTTGAAAGGTCTAGAGGTAGAGATGATTTTTGAATGGGAAGTTGGATCGATGTTGATTTTTGATAGAACCCATTTACATTGCTCCTCATCTGTAATTGAAGGTAAAAAAATAGGGATAGCTACATTCACAAAAAAATAAAGAATTTTTTATGTTTTTAAGAAAAGTTAGAGTAAGTATAACAAAACTAATATTGCCATTTTTATATAAAATTTTTCAATTATTAAAAACAAATACAAGGGTTATTAATTTCCTTAATGAAAAAAGAATTAGGGCAAATAGTTCTTATAATTTTCAAAAAAGTATCGATAAATTACTTGAAAATAAAAAACTAATTGGTTTAGATGTGGGGGCCCAAGGTGGATTTAATTCTGATAAATTTTTTCCAGAAAAATATAATACATACTTTGAAACCATACTGGTTGATCCATTGAAGAATTCTTTAAAAAATGAACAGAACAAAAATATTATCACCAAAGGTCTTTGGGGCACCAAAGGTGTTAGAAAACTTTATATTTTAAATAAAAGACTTGGAAGCTCTTCAATGTACGTACCTAACAAAGAATCTTTTGCAATTTATGGGTTTAAAGAAAAAGATATAAACCTGTTTGATGTAAGTAAAACTGAAATGGTAGAATGTAATACACTGTCAGAGAGTCTAAAAGATCTTAATATAAATACCTTGGACTATTTAAAAATTGATACTCAGGGTGCTGAGCTTGAAGTTTTAAAGGGATTAGAAAACTATAGACCTCTGCTTATAAAGTGTGAGGTACAAATACTTCCAATGTACAAGGATGTCCCTAGTTGGACTGAAATCACAAATTTTTTAAACAAACTTGGCTATATGGTTTCGGATTGGAAAGAAATAGGATCACATGTTACCAGAGTTCCGGTAGAAATGGACATGATATTTATTCCAAATTTTTTAACAGATGTGGGAAAAAAACTTATTCTTGATAGACAGAAAGAGTTTGTTTCCCTAATGCTTATATCAGGACAAATAAAACTTTTGAATAAGATATCTAAAATTATGAATTTAAAATACTCTGAATATTATACAAACATCGAGGATAAATACTTTAATTAAATATATGGCAATTTTTGATTGTTTCCAATATTTCAATGAAGATCATATAGCAGATCTAAGATTTAATATTTTGGATGAACACGTAGATTTTTTTGTAATAGTAGAGTCAACTATTAACCATCAAGGAAAAGAGAAAAAATTACACTTTGATTCTAATAAGTATAAAAAATTTAAAAGTAAAATTATTTACATTACTGTTGATGATACCCCAAAAAATATCATTAAACCCCATGTTGGGGGGGAATCTTTGGTAGAACAACATCAGAGAAATTCAATATTAAAGGGTTTAAAAAAATGTCAAGATAACGATCTTGTTATCTTGTCTGATGTAGATGAAATACCTAATTTAAAAAAACTTAATATTTTTAACAAAAATAAATATGCAGTCTTTTCACAAAAAATGTTTATGTATAAACTTAACCTTTTAAATACTGGTGAAAATAATTGGCATGGATCCAAAATTTGCTTAAGAAAAAATATGAAATCTCCTCAATGGTTAAGAAATTTAAAATTTAAAAAATACCCATTTTGGAGAATTGATAAGCCAAAGAATTTACAAATAATTGAAAATGGAGGTTGGCATTTCGCATATCTTCAAAGTCCAGAAAACATTTCTAAAAAGATAAAATCTTTTGCTCATGGAGAATTTAATAAGGATAATATGGCTGAGGAAGAAATTATAAGGTCTAAAATTCAAAATAATAAAGATATTTTTGACAGAGGATATAAAATAGAAAAAATTGAATTGGACAAGAATTTTCCTAAGTATATTCTTGATAATAGGGAAAAGCTAAAAGATTGGATAGTCTAAAATGAAAAACTATATATCGTTTTTTAGATCTAATTACTTTTTAAATATTATAATTTTATTGTTTATTACTTTTGTTTTTATAAATTTTATTCATAATAATTCAGGTAACTATCAAAGTGGTAATATTAAAGCTGAAGTTTCAGACCAACTAACATCGAATGAAACCTATGCTCACATTTTAGAGAGAAAATGTGAAATAACTGGCAATATGCATGATAGACATAAAGTTAGATGGCTCAAGCTCTTAGCTTTAAAAAATATTTTTCAAATTTCATCTAATATAAACAAATCACTTCCTTATTACCTAAACATACTTTTACATAGTTTTATCTTATTTTTTTCTTTCATCTTAATTAAGAAAACTTTTTCTACAGAAAAAAAATATATTTTATTATTTTTGCTCTATATCACTTTCGTTTTTCAACAATATTTGGGAGAGTATAGCTACTCAATCTTTGAAATGTTTTTTTTAAGCCTCGCACTTTATTCAAGTAAAAACAAGAATCATTTGCTCTTTTTAGCTACTTGTATATTAGCAGTTTTAAATAGAGAGAGTGGTTTTATAATCTTGTTAACATGGCTTATATTTAATTCAGAATATAAAAAAGTTCTGGCATTTTCTCTTTTAACATCTGCAGTATTTATTGTTGCAAATTATCAAATTTTAGATTGTTTGATTAATCCTGAATTTTTTATACCACTGGGGCATCAAGAAGGACAAGTGAATTTTGACGATCTAAAAAATATAAATATATTTTCTTTAGGAAAACTCTTGGTTATCAACTTCTTATTTCCTTTTGGATTAGGAATATATTTTTATTTAACTTCTAAAATAAAGAATAAATTTTTACTGTCAATTTTCGTGATTTATTTCTTAGTTTTCTTGTTTGCCACTCCATTGCATCATATTGCTGTCAGACTGATTTTGATACCACTAATATTTTGCTCCATTTATTTTTCTCAATTAGAAGAAAGCAATTACAGCAAGATTTAAGCCCTGTATCCACAAGCTTTATAGTATTTTACTAAACTTTGACCTAAGTATGAAAATTTAATTAGGTCAAAATTATTTAAATCTTTTTCATTATAGGTTGGCAATTTTTTTTTAATCAAAATTTTTTTTATTAAATTTTTATCTAATTTGTTAATATTTTCTTCCAAAATTTTTTTTGACTTTTCTATTTTCTCTTTGTTTAGATAATATCTTATCCTGTCAAGTCTACTATTAAGTATTAGTTTTTTTAAAAATTTTTTTCTACCGGAATAATAACTATTCCAATGCTTTTTATTTTGCATCATTTCAATAAAAATTTTCTGTTTTATATTTGATTTATTTTTAGAAAAATATTTTTTTTCTAATTCTTCCATAAAAAAAAGAGCACGTGTCATGTAAAAGGTAAGTTCTGGTCCAACTTTTAAAAATTTAAAATTATTTTTTACAAGATTTTTTAGACAAGATAATGATTGGTAGTCTGTTGAGTGAGCTTCAAAAACAAAATTAAATCTTTTACTAATTAATTTCTTTTTTTTAAAATTTTTAAATTTAGGAGATAAAATTGTGTAATGCATAAATTTCATACCTGGTTCTATAACTAAACCAAATGGTTTATTTCCAATTCTAATTCTTTTAAATTTTTCAACATCATGAAAAATCTGACTTTTAGATGTTAGTTTAAGCTTTGACTTATCATTTCCTCCTGATAAAGGAACTTCTGTGCCTATAACCAAAAAAACTTTTCTTAATTTTTTATTTTTTTTTATTTTATTTAATATTGTTTTTGTTCTCAAAAAAATTTCCTGGCTTGTTAAAACTTTATCACCAGAACATTTTATAGATGTATCAATGTGAATTTTTGAGTAGTTTGACTTTAAACAGTCATTAATTAAACGTATGGAATTATGTAATGCTATCTTAGAACTTAAATTTTTCCATGGTAGAGGGCCTAAATGATCACCTCCTATATGTAAATTTTTTTTTGGAAAATTAATTTTTTTTGCAATTTTATTTACTGAATAAAAAAAATCTTTAGGTTTCTTACCAGAATACCCACCTTGCTGATTTACTTGGCTAGAAGTACTTTCTATAAGTATAGGGAAATTCTTTTTTTTACAGAAGTATATTGCTGTTTTCAAAACATCTAAATTAGAAGTACAAAGTGATGGTAATGCCCTTTTTTTAATTAGTTTGTCTATTTTCATTTAAAAAATAATTTTCCCAATACTTAAATTCTTTATATTCTATAACTGATCCTATATGAATATATTTGTTAAGTTTGTAATAAGAAATCTTAATTTTTTTTCTATCAAATAAATACTTAAAATAATCATCAATAATTACCTCTCTGTTAAGCTTATTTATTTTTATAAAATGTTGAATAAATTTAAATACATCGTCATTGGCAACCCAAAAGAAACCTGCGTGGCCGATTTTGCTATTTTCTGAATTTCTCTTAACATTAATTTTGGATAATCTATTTTTTTTTATTTCTAAAGTTGTGTGAGAGCCAATTAAGCTTTTTTGAAGACTTGAAAAATCATATCCAAATATTACAAGGTCTGGTTTATTTTTTTTAATAAATTTGTTGAAATGTGTCTTATTAAATTCTCCGTAGCAATCACATGAGGTTAGAAAGAATTTTTTATATTTTTTTAATATACTTTCTGATTTTTGTACAGTTGATAACATTGATTGAGTTTGACCTATTAAATGAATTTTAAAATTTTTAATTTTAATTTTTCTGTAATATTTATGATGAGTTATAAGTGTATTTTTTTTCGATCCAAATTTTTTCAAAATATATTGAAAGCTTTGAATGCCATTGATATTTAAGAACGGTTTGGGGACATTTAAATCTTTTACACGTTTTCCTTGGCCTGCCATCAACATTACATTTGGATTTCTAAACTTTAAACTTTTTTTAAAATTTTTTATAATTATATTTCGCCATGAAATAAAGTCTTCGTATTGACCTGGAAAGCCCAAATGTACAAAATTTTTAATATTTTTATAACCAATAATTGTCTTATTTTTTATAAGATTTTTTATGAGAGACACCATGTAAAATTCCCTTTTTTTATTTTTAAATAATTGAGGAGATTTGTTAAAAAAATCGTCAATAATCTTATAATTATTAAAGTAATAACATCCTGTAGCTAACAAATCTTTTTTGTAATCTTTTGAAAATGGCCTTTTTTGGGAAATATTAATTATATTTTTTTTCTTATCCTCAAGACAAAAATCAGACTTGGAATCTACCTCTAGATGTGGATGAAAACCTCTGTGGGTGAATATAACCACTCTTTTTTTTTTAACTATTTTTTTTATATCATCAAAGTTCCAATTCCAGTTTATATCTGAATAGGTTATGTAAACATGATTTTTTCCAACAATTGTCTTAATTTTTTTGGTAGCTAAAAATATTGAATAGAGAGGACCAAGTGTATGTCTTTTAATATTAATTTTGTGTATTTTTTTATTTGGTATTTTGAAATTGTAGAGTTTATAACGCGCTGAATTTCCCACAATTATTATCTCTGTATTATTTTTATCAAAATTTTTTACAATATTATCAATTATTCTATTTTTTTTATTAATCTTTAAAAAAGGTTTGTATACTTTATACCCTGCATTTAAAAAACGCTGTCCTCTACCCCCCATTGGAATTATTAAAAATTGCTTCATTTATAATTTTGTTTTATATCCTCTTTAAACTATGTTAATTTTTTTTAAATATGTCTATAAATTTATCTTTAATTTTGCCATGTTATAATGAAGAAAAAAACATTTCTATCTTATATCAAGAGTTTCTAAATATACCTTTTGAAGGGATTACAGCAGAATTAATATTTGTAAATAATGGTTCAAAAGATGGGACTGCAAAAGAAATTGATGGAGTCATTAAATTAAACGAATCAAAAAATAACAATATTATAGTTAAGAAAGTAAATTTATATAACAACGATGGTTATGGAGGTGGAATTGCTGCGGGATTAAAAGATGCCAAGGGAGAATATATTGGTTGGGCACATGCAGATCTTCAGACACCTCTAATAGATGTTTATAAACTATTTCAAATAATTAAAGATAAAAAAAAAATTTTTGGTAAAGGCTTTAGAACGAATAACAGGGGATTCGATGGAATAGTAAGCCGTTTCCACGAAAGTTTAGCCTCAATAATTTTGGGTTATAAGATGAATGAGATTAATGCCCAACCAAAAGTTTTTAGTAAAGATTTACTAGAGTACTTTTCGGATATTCCAAAAAAATGGACAGTATTAGACACTTATGCAAACTATGTTTGCTTACAAAACAATTTTGAAATTTTAAAAATAAATGTGGTATTTAAAACCAGAATTCATGGACACTCAAAATGGAAAAATAATGCATGGAACTTTTTTAATCATATTTTTTTTAATTTTTTATATTTAATTAAGTTAAGATTTACTAATGTAAAAAAATGACCCAACAAGGTTTTTTTCTTAATTTATTAGAAAGGCTTTGTAGATCTAATTTATATCTTTTTATATTTTCAAGATTTTTGGCAGGAAGATTTTTAACAAAATATATTTATGACGTTGATTTCAAAATAATAAAAATTCTTTATAAAAATAATTATTTTAATAATTTAAATAATCCAATTATAGATGTTGGTGCAAATGATGGTATGTCTTATAAAACAATTAGAAATTTTTTAAAAAAAAATACGATAGTATCTTTTGAACCCATAAATTATAATTTCCAAAAACTAATTGAATTAAAAAATAAAGATAAAAATTTTAGAGCATACAAATATGCTTTAAGTAGTAAAAAATCCTCTTATATGAAATTATTCATTCCATTCTTTAAAAAATATCCTATAACACAATTTGCCGGCCTGAATAAAACTGGTGTAATTAATAGATTAAAAAAATCTCTTTACGTAAGTAACTTGCTAAAAAAAATTAAAATTAATTCCTTTAAAATTAAAACAAAAAAGATAGATGATTATAAATTTTGTACTCCTTTCATAAAAATTGATATTGAAGGTCATGAATATGAGTGTATTTTGGGGGCAAAGAAAACTATTAAAAAATATGCGCCGGCTATTATGGTAGAGTATGATAAAAAAATTTGTAATAAAATTTTTAAAGTTTTAAAACAAATGAATTACCAAAAGTATTTTTATGATAAGGAATCAAATTTAATAAGAATTCACAAAAATGAAAATGTATTTAATGTTTTTTTCATAAGTAAAAAGAAGTTAAAATACATTAAAGTTTAAGTATTTTTAAATGATATTTATAAAACATAGAGTTAATTCAATTTCGGATTTAAAAAAAACTAACACTGATTTTGGTGTAGAAATTGATTTAAGATCAGAAAAAAATAATATTTATTTGCATCATGATCCGTTCAAAAAAGGAGAGTCTTTCGAAAGATGGATTAAAAAATTTAAACACAGAATAATAGTTTTAAACGTTAAAGAAGAAGGATTAGAAAAAAAAATTATAAAAATTCTAAATAAAAATAAAATAAAAAATTTTTTTTTTCATGATCAAACCTTTTCTACTATGATTAAAAATATGTTTAAAACAAAAGTTTCTGTACGTTTCTCAGAATATGAAAGTTTAGGTAAAAAAGATTATTTGTTCAAAAAAATAAAATGGCTTTGGCTAGATAACTTTACTAGAATTGAATTAAGTCACAAATTTTATAAATATCTAAAGAGGAAAAAAGTAAAAATTTGTATGGTTTCACCAGAACTTGTTAAGAAAAGCAGAGCAGGTGAAATAAGACAACTTGTTAAAGTTCTTAAAAAAAATAAATTTCAATTTGACGCCGTGTGTACAAAAAAACCAAATTTGTGGAGAGCTTTATTAAATGAAAAATAGCATGAAATTAAGAAAACATAATTTTTTAAAAAAATACGATAAAAATCGTGTAAACTTTATTACAGTTGATGGAATAACTTGTTCTGGGAAAAGTCTTTTTGCAAATTTATTAAAAAGAAAATTGTCTAGCAAATTCAAAAATATTTTAATTTTAAGCAAAGATTTATTTCTTTATACTCGTGAGAAAAGAATAAGCTTTACAAAAAAAATAAATAAGGATTTTTATAATCAAAATAAAGTTCATTATGATTTAAATAAATTAATTATTTTGATAAAATTTTTAAAAAAAGGAAATAAGAATAAAACTCTCGTTTTAAAAAACTTATACAATAGAACAACAGGAAAAAATAATTTAACTTTAAATTACAAATTTTTACCAAAAAGATTAATAATATTTGAAGGTATTTATGTTAATGAAGATATAAAGAGTTTAATCAAACCTATTGCAAAAATATTAATTATTGAAAAAGTATATGAGTCCTTAGCTAGAAAAATAGAAAGGATAAGGGATAAGAAAATCTCAATTCAACATGTTGTTACAGAGTTTACCAGAATTCATTTGCAGAGTTTTAAAAAACACCTTTTAAAAAATAATTTTGACTTGATATTTAAGGATCAAAAAAGAGATTTTGTTTCAATACGTAGTGGCAAAAAAAAACAGTTAGATTATATAAAAGTCTTTTTATCAAAACATTTATATTAAACTATAACTATGTCAAAAAAGAAAAGCAAAAAGATCCTGGTGCGCCCGGAAGGAGTTGAACCCTCAACCTTCTGATCCGAAGTCAGACGCTCTATCCAGTTGAGCTACGAGCGCATATGATATGTTTTAAACTGAAAAATGAATAAAACAACAAAATTTTTAGTAGATAAGAGTAACAATAATTTGAGATTAGACAAATATTTAGCATCTAGACTTAAATTACTTACAAGGTCTCAAATTAAAAAAATTATACTTTCAAAAAATGTAACCATAGATGAAAAAAGTGTTATTTCTCCATCTCAAAAAATAAAATCGGGTCATTTAATTGAAATAGTGATACAAAAAAATAACAAAGAGTACATAAAGCCACAAAAAATTAATATTAACATTGTATATGAAGATAAAGATATAATAGTTGTGAACAAACCTAGCGGAATGGTTGTTCATCCTGGTGCTGGCAATAAAGAAGGAACGCTGGTAAATGGTCTTTTGTATTTGTATAAAAAAAATCTATCAAATTTAAACGGTTTGTCTCGTCCTGGAATTGTCCATAGAATTGATAAAGAAACAAGTGGTTTACTTGTAATTGCAAAAACAAATTTTTCACACGCAAATCTTGGTAAACAATTTGTTAATCATACTATTAAAAGAAAGTATTTAGCATTAATCTGGGGAGTAATAAGACCTCTCAATGGAAAAATTACAACACTTTTATCCAGAAGTAAAAAAAATAGGCAGCTAATGTCTGTAAGCGAGACAACTGGTAAAAAAGCAATCACAAATTATAAAACGCTAAGAGTCTTTAGTAATAAAGAAATACCAAAAATAAGTTTGGTGGAATGCACATTGGAAACGGGAAGAACCCATCAAATAAGAGTTCATCTTTCTCACAAGGGTAACGGACTAATTGGAGATAGAAAATATGGTAAGAAGAAATTAGGATTTAGGAAAATAAATAAGAAATTTGAAAAAATTTTATCTAGTTTTGAAAGACAGGCTTTACATGCAAAAAGTCTTGGCTTTGTTCATCCTACAGAAAATAATTTGGTCAGTTTTGACTCAAAATTACCACAAGATTTCAAAAAAATGCTGGATTTCCTTGAAAAATTTGCCAATTGAAAAATTTTAATTTAGAAATATATATACAAAATAAATGAGCACAAAATCTAATATATCAAATTATCCTGTACTTTCAGGCGAGGGCGGTTTGTCTTTATATCTTGCTCAGATAAAAAAATTTCCTATGCTTGATGCAGAAGAAGAATATATGCTTGCAAAAAATTGGAAAGAAAGAGGAAATTTACAATCAGCTCACAAACTTGTAACAAGCCATCTAAGGTTGGTGGCAAAAATTGCGATGGGTTATAAAGGTTATGGTTTACCTGTTAGTGAATTAATATCTGAAGGAAATATTGGACTTATGCAGGCTGTAAAAAAATTTGACCCTGATAAGGGTTTTAGGCTTGCAACATATGCTATGTGGTGGATTAAAGCTGGAATTCAAGAATATGTTCTTAGATCTTGGAGTCTTGTAAAAATGGGAACTACAGCTGCACAAAAAAAATTATTTTTCAATCTTAAAAAATTAAAACAACAAATTGCTCCAAGAGAAGAAGGAGATTTAAAAAAAGAACAAGTAAAAGAGATATCGGATAGACTTGGTGTAAAATCAGAAGAAGTAATTTCTATGAATAGAAGAATGATGGGTCAAGAAAAATCACTAAACAATCCTATCCAATCAGGAAATAAGGAAGAGTGGCAAGATTGGGTGGTAGACGAAAGTATGGATCAGGAGCTTTATATTTCTCAAAAACAAGAGTTAGATGAAAAAAAATCTCTACTTCAAGATGCAATTAAAATTTTAAATGATAGGGAAAGAGAAATTATAAAAGAAAGAAAGTTATCAAATAACCCCAAAACTTTAGATCAACTAAGCAGAAAATATAAAATCAGTCGAGAAAGAATCAGACAAATAGAAACAAAAGCTTTCGAAAAACTTCAAAAGGCAATGCTTAATTCTAATAAATCAAAAAATCTTATTACAGCTGGTTAAAAAGGACTTTCTATTAGAATGGTATCTTCTCTTTCGGGGCTTGTTGATATGCTTGACACTTTAGCCTCAACAAATTTTTCTATCTCCCGAATATATAATTTTGCATTTTCTGGTAATTTATCAAACTCTCTAACTTTGTTAGTAGATGATTTCCATCCCTTAAATACTTTATATACTGGCATAACTTTTGATTGATCTTCTGCTGCTGCTGGTAAGTAATCAATTTTTTTTCCATCGAGTTGGTAAGCAACACACACTTTGATTTCATCAAGTTCATCAAGGACATCTAATTTTGTAAGCGCTATCCCATTAACACCAGAAACTTTTATCGTCTGTCTAACTAGAACTGCATCGAACCAACCACATCTTCTTTTTCTGCTTGTAACAGTCCCAAACTCTTTTCCCCTATGACCTAACAACTCTCCTGTCTTATCTTTGAGTTCTGTTGGGAAAGGTCCCTTACCAACTCTGGTAGTGTAAGCCTTTGTTATTCCTAAAACATAATTTATAGTATTTGGTCCACAACCTGTTCCTGTTGCGGCAGATGCAGCAACAGTATTTGAGGAAGTAACAAATGGATACGTACCGTGATCAACGTCTAGCAAAATACCTTGTGCACCTTCGAACAATATCTTTTTATCTTTTGATTTGTATTCATCTATTTTTTTCCAAACAGGTTGAGAAAATTTTAATATTTCTGGGGCTATTTTTAGTAGATCTTTTTTTAATTTATCTTTATCGATAATTTTTTTTCCTAAGCCTTTTCTTAATGCGTTATGATGAGCAAGAGCAGTTTGTAATCTTTTATCTAAATTGCTTTCAGATGATAAGTCCATAACTCTAACTGATCTTCTGCCAACTTTATCTTCGTAGGCAGGACCGATACCTCTTCTTGTGGTACCAATGTCGTCTTTTCCTGCAACATCCTCTCTTATTTGGTCCATCTCACTATGAAAAGGAAGAATAAGATTTGCGGATTCAGATAAAATTAAATTTTTTTCATCAATATTAATTCCTTTTAATTTAGCTTCATTAATTTCCTCAAGTAATGCCCAGGGATCTACAACAACTCCGTTTCCGATTATTGAAATTTTATTTTTCCTAACTATTCCAGATGGTAACAATCTAAGTTTATAAGTAACTCCGTTTATAACCAGAGTGTGTCCAGCATTGTGACCTCCTTGAAAACGAACAACAATATCTGCTTCGTTTGATAGCCAGTCGACAATCTTTCCTTTGCCCTCGTCACCCCACTGAGTACCTACAACAACCACATTTTTCATTATTTAAATTTCCTGTCTATTTTAAAAGAGCTCAAATGATTAATTGGTCCTTGACCTTTTCCATAATTAAGATTGGATCTGATAGACTGATTAACATATTTAATTCCAAGCTCACAGGATTTGTTTAGACTTTTTCCACAAGCAAAAAAAGTTGCAATTGCACTAGACAAAGTACAACCTGTTCCATGAGTATTTTTAGTGTTAATTTTTTTGTTTTTAAAAATTTTTAATTCTTTTTGACTTAAAAAAACATCATTCATGGTTTTTGTTTTTCTATGACCACCTTTTACCAAAACATTTTTAACTCCTAATTCAAGCAAAATATTGGCGGCATGTATCATATCTTCAAGACTGTTTATTTTTATTTTTGTTAAAACCTCAGCTTCAGGAATATTTGGTGTTATCATATGCACATTTTTGATCAGTTTACCTTTTAAAGTTTTAATTGCTTTTTCATTTATCAATTTGAAACCACCTTTCGCAACCATAACTGGGTCTAGAATAATCTTTTTGACTTTTACTTTCTTCAGTGTTTTTATAACTGATAAAATAACCTCAGAAGAATGAAGCATACCAATTTTAATTGCATCAGGTTTTATGTCTTTGCATGTAAATAAAATTTGTTTTTCTATTTCTTGTGTACGTAATGGTACTACAGAACTTACACCTGTTGTATTTTGAGCTGTAATTGCAGTTATTGCTGTCATAGCGTAACTTCCCAATGCTGTAACAGTTTTGATGTCTGCTTGAATTCCTGCTCCTCCAGAAGAATCTGACCCTGCTATTATTAAAATTTTAGACTTAGGTTTCAATTTACTTTATCGATCTTTTGATTATTTTTATACATTTTAAAATTAAACTTTTATCATAAGACTCGGCCATTATCCTTATTTTTGGTTCTGTTCCAGATTTTCTAACTAGAATTCTACCCTTCTGACCCATAAGTTTATTTGCTTTCTTTATTTCATTTTTGCATTTTGATGCGTTAATTATATTTTTATTCTTAACCACTATGTTTTCTAAAATTTGTGGCAAAGGTTTAAAAACTTTTAATAGTTGGCTAGCCTTTTTACCTTTTCTTAGGGAAAATAAGACTTCCAAAGCTACTAATAAACCATCGCCAGTTGTTGCAAATTTACCTAAAATAATGTGTCCAGACTGCTCACCACCCAAATTGTAATTTAACTTTTTCATTTTTTCTTTAACATATCTGTCTCCAACTTTGGATCTAGAAAATCTTATTTTTTCATTTTTTAAAAATTTTTCCAATCCATAATTGGACATTAATGTTCCAATAACTCCACCCCTCAAAATTTTTTTTGATTTCCAGCGACGAGCTAGCATTGCAATAATTTGGTCTCCATCTATTATTTTGCCTTTTTCATCACACATAATGACTCTGTCAGCATCTCCATCAAATGCTATGCCAACATTGGCTTTATACTTTTTTACTGCAGTCTTTATTTTTGAAGGATATGTTGATCCACATTTCTCGTTTATGTTTAACCCATTTGGTTTTACTCCCATGGAAATTACTTTTGCCCCAAGTTCTTTAAGTAATTTAGGTGCAGCTTTGTAACAGGCACCATTTGCACAATCTAAAACTATTTTTGTTCCTTTAAGGTGAAAATTAATTGGGAAATTATTTTTTAGTATACTAATATATTTATCATTTCCATCTTCAAGTCGCTTTACTCTTCCCAGTAATTTTGGATTGGTTAACTGTTTTGTATTTTTAGCATCTATTAATTTTTCAATTTTTTTTTCAATTTTATCTGATAGTTTCATTCCATCAGGGCCAAATAATTTTAAACCATTGTCATA
>MDTG01271584.1_pt1 | contig 20796 bp, 21 predicted proteins | sample 811421 | NCBI WGS metagenome assembly MDTG01 (sample SAMN05326645, study PRJNA326480) | marine metagenome | isolation source: seawater | place: Pacific Ocean: South East | collected 2011
TCTTGTATTTGTCTCCGCCTTTGATGACAAAAAGTCAGTGGATCCTAAAATTAGATTATTCTTTCAACTTATTTGTGTTTATATGTCTTTGACATCAATAGCTTTGTATCAACTTGATATACCTTTAAAAGTTTCAATAGGAATCTGCCTTTTAATTTGGGTCTATATTTTGAATATTACTAATTTTACGGATGGATCGGATGGTTTTTTAGTAACAAATTCAATTTTTGTTTATTTTAACATGATTTTAATTAATAATTTTATTAATATTAATGTTTTTTCAGAATTTTTAAGTTTTTTAATTTTACCCTCTTTACTAATTTTTCTTTTTTTTAATAAACCAACAGCAAAAATGTATCTTGGAGATAGTGGAAGTATTTTAATTGGTTATTTAAATGGCTTTATATTTTTGGAATTAATGGTAATTGATAAATTGAATTTAGCAATATCTTTGCTTATTTATCCAATATTAGACTGTTCAATTGCCCTAATTAAAAAAACATTTACTGGCAAACTTCCCTGGGCAGATACATCTAATTACAGTTTTTTACAACCAACCATTAAAAAAAATAGCAACAAATATTTTGTATTCTATTCCAACATTTTTTTCAATTTAATTAATAGCATTTTTATAATTTGTCAGATTTTATTTAGTTGGTATTTTATTTTTATGAACATTTTTTTAGTTCTTATAATAATGAAGATCTATGAAAAAAAAATCTAATCTAATTTTACACATTTAGGAAATTTTTTTGTATCAAGCTTATAAATATACCCATTATAATAATTCCTATTTGAATTAAAAATATTTCTTGTTTCGTGAAATCCAACATTTTTTTCCATTAAAAATAATTCTGAAATACAATCTTCAAAATTAAATTTATCAAAATTAAACTTTTCATCATAACCATAGAATAAAATATAATTTGGCTTTTTTTGTTTAACTTTATTTAAATGATATTTCCTGGTGTTTATATCTGAATTTCCAGTAAAAACAGGAATACCAAAATATAAAATATTCTTTTCTGCAAAATAATATGATCGATGATATATAAGTGTTACAGAGTCATCAGGAAGAACGTTATTGGCCCAACTATACAAATTATAACCAGAGGCATATTTCGATAAAATCTTATTTTTCATTTTTTCAGAAATATTACCAGGAAATAATATTGAAACCCCAAAGATTAAAATTAATAAAACAAAACCGGATTGTAAAATTATTCCAATTTTAAATATTTTATAATATTTTGTTCTGGCAACAATATTAATGATCATAGTGAATAGTAAAATAGTTAAAAAATAAATTTCTAAGAAAAATCTTGGAGTTTTCTGGCCAAGAAAAATCATAGTTATAATGAAGACAAAAACTGATATTAATAAAATTTTTTTATTTTCAAAATCAAATTTCAGTAAGTATATTAGTATCAAACATCCAATGCCGATAAATTGTGTTAAATCTGAAAGTGATAAAGGTAAAAAAATTGATATTGGAAATTTTTCAGATAAATATTCTTTTGCGAATAAATACACATCTAAATAGCCAGGAATATTTAGTGGTATTGGGTTAATAAGAAAATTATAAAACGGATATTCATAAATTGTTTGCTTCCATAATGCTGCAGGAAACAAACCAAAACAAAACAATATTATAGAAATCAAAAGTAATTTTAAAAAAGTGGTTTTCTTAATGTATAATAAATGGAAAATAGATAATATTATGAATGAACTTAGCATAAACGAGATTTTAGTTTGAATAGAAACTATTAATATTATGTTTAATAAAATTAATATTTTAATTAGTAATTTTTTATCTAAATTATTTTGAAGATAATTAATCAAAATTGAGTAGCCGATCATAACAAGCGAAATTGAGAACAATTGAGATTTTGATGAGGATATTAAAAATACTAATACAGGACATGATAAAATTAATAAAAATAAAATCTGTTTATTGTTTTTATTTAATTTTAAATTAATTGAAAATTTTTCACATAATCCAAGAATAGATATTAAACCAGCAAAATTTATTAATGTAGTGAATTGAAATGCATTTACTGATAAAGCAAAAGCATAAATTAACTCTCCAGCACCAACAAATAAATTATTTGGATTCCATAAATCAGTTGGGAGTTTGCCATTTTCAAGAATATATTTAGCAGAACCTAAATGATAAGCTACAGAATCTCCACTTGTAATTGGCGAAATTGATAAAAGAAAATAGAATAATATAAATGAAAAGATTAAATAATTGTAAGTATTTATTTTTTTTAAAATTGAAAAAATATTTTTTAAATAAATTTTAATTTTTTGTATATTAAAAATAATATTTATAGAACCTAAAATTAGAATAAGTGATGATGTTAATTTGAAAAATAATTCATCGTATAGACCCAGAAAAAGTAAGGGGAAAGAAATAAAAGTAAAGTAAGCAATTCCGATGGTTGTATATTGAAGATTTGGCTGAGATACTTTTTCAATTATTACTAAAGTATTTGTTATTTTTGAGATTTTTTTTCCAATGAAATAAAAGCCAGATATTAACAATAATGATATAAAAAGGTGAATTATAGGCATTATGTTTTTTCAGAACATTTAATAAGTGTCTTGTATACTTGAAAGTATTTATCAGATAATTTTTCTTTAGAATATTTTTTTGCAAGATTTATAGCGTTTTTTTTTTTTGAAATTAAGTCTTTTTTTTTTGAATTAAAAATTTGAAAAAGGACTAATTTTAATTCTATTGTTGAGTAATTAATAATCCATCCTGCATTATATCTTTGAATATTTTCCCATGGCGTTTCATTAGTTGTTAAAACTGGTAGACCTCTCGATAAAGATTCTAAAATTACAAGTCCAAAATTTTCGCTTATTGTAGGCAAAACTAGTAAATCATAATTATCAAAAAGTTTTTTTTTTGCTTTGGACTTGAAATTGGTTTTAGAAATTTGATATTTTTAGTGTTAGAATTTTTTATTTTGCTTTTATAATATTCTTGATTTCCATAACCTACTATATCTAATTTCCATTCCTTGTTATTTAAATCAGACCATGCATCGATTAAGATGTCTAAACCTTTCTGCTTATGGAGTCTTGAAAAGAAGACGCACCTTTTATCTATTTTTTTTAAAATTTTTTTTTTTATATCTATTTTATTTATTCCAAATGGCAAAATTACAGTTTTTAAGTTTGAGTCTAATTTTTTTAAGTTTGCCTCTTCTTTTTTTGAGGCACAGTGAATTAGATCTGCTCTACGTAAAAAAAGTTTTTGATATAGATACCAAGCAAATGTTTTTTTAATTTTTTTTTGAGAAAAAGATCTTGGATCATAAAAACCCATTGGCTGTATTACAATTTTTTTTTTTAATTTATGGGCCAATAAACTAGTCTTTATGTAAAATGGTGTCCATCCACCAAAAATATGCACTATATCACATTGATTAATCGATTTTTTTAAAATTTTATTACTGGAATAACTTTTGCTGTGTTTATGAATAATAACGAATTCAATTTTCTTCAATTTACACATATCAATAACGCCTTTAACTGAAGTGTATTGACCACCATAAGCAGGAGTAAAATACTCTGAAATAAAACAAACTTTCATTTAATTTTGAAGAAAAACTTTAAAATTTTATACTTAATTACAAATTTAAAAAAACTTATAAAAAATTCAAAATAAATTTTTAAAAACGGGCCATTGGCATTTAAAGCTATAATCCGCTGCTCATTTAAACCTTTTAAATAACCTTCATAAGAATTACCACCTATTCTAAAATAATATACTGATTTATTTTCCCTTAAAAAAACTTTTTTCTTTAAATATAATTTTAAAAACATTTCATAACCATTTGTAATAGGAAAATTTTTATAATTAAATTTCTGATTTTTGAAAATTTTAGTTTTTGCTATCCAGCCAAACTCTGGTACGATTGTCTTATACTTAATAGAGCTAAAATTGTTTGATTGAAAAATTTTTTTTTTAATATTATTTTTTATAACACCAAATTGTGGTAATATAATATCACATTTAGTTTCATTCAATAATTTAAGAAGGTTATTGATATAGTTTTTATCACTTATGATATCATCTGAACCCATTATCATAAGATAATTAGATTTAATTTTCGGTAAGGTTTTATTAATTCCATCCCCACAGGCTTCATCTTTTTTTGATACTAATTTATAAGAAAAAGAAAATTTTTTAAAAATTTCTAAAGTGTTGTCTTTTGAACCTCCATCAGCAATAAATACATCATAATTTTTAAATGTCTGCCTTTCTATTGAATTTAAGCAGGATATTAAATATTTTGATGAATTGAATGTAGGTATAATAATTGTTAGTGGTTTAGTTTGAGCTTTCATTATTTTCTTTATTAAATCTAAATTATTATTAATATTTTTTGAAGAAACAAGTAATTGAATAAGTATGTTTCTTAAGTTTAATTATTCACTTACTTAAAATCAGTGCCCTCACCAAAAGAAATTCTTAAAGGATTTGTTGAAATTATCATAATTTGATTTATATCAATAAAAAAAATAACATAAATTATATATATATAAAAGTGAATAATAATATTGTTAGTAATATACCGCAATTTAGCAATAATGAGGACGAAGCTTTAAATTATTTTAATCAAAATGGTTTTCATATTGAAGAAGAAGTTTTCACTCAGGAAGAATGCTCAAAAATAATTAATGAAGCCTCAAATTTTGTTAATTTTATTAACAAGTCATTTATACCCGAGCAACAAATTCACAAAAAAAATAAAACTATCATGGAAATGATGAAAAAAAATAAAATAAAAAAAATTATTCAAAAATTTTCATCTAAAGGCAAAGAAATGTATGGGATACAGTCAACATTTTTTTATGGTGTTCCAGGTACAAGTGGTTCTGTTAGCCATCAAGATAGTCTATGGGTAAAACCTGAAGATCCTAATGGGTTTATATCAGCTTGGACGCCTCTTGTAGATTTAAAAGAAAATAATATGGGCAATTTATTTGTTTACGAAAAATCACATAAGTATGGTGATCTAGAAGTGGTTGAAAAAAAACGATATAACGCAAAATTTCAAAATGACGGATTGGCGAAATACGAAAGTGTATTGAAAAAAAATTTAAAAAAACATCATTTATGTTTAAAAAAAGGATCTACTGTATTCTTGCATTCTAATGTTGTTCATGGTTCAGTTTCAAATGAGTCTAGCATTAATAGAAATGCTATTCTTTTTACCTACATTAGGGACGGTCTAAGCTTTAGAGAAGGTAACGAAGCAAAAAGAGAAAAGACAACCTTAAAATAGTTTACATTCAATTGCTTTATTGTAGCCAAAAGCTATCACCCAACCCCAGAATCTCATTCTTCCCCTAACTAAAATATACGGTTTATCTGAGGATTTATCTGGGTTTTTTTTTAGCTCAACTGGCCTTAACAGTTTTCCTTCTAATTTAATTTCATCTGCAATTTCTGCTGCACTTGGTTTTATATTTAGCTTGTTTTCCAAAGCTTGATCTACTGTTGTATAAATTTGATGTGCAGTGTCTGATTCATCAAAATCAATTACTTTGATTTGACTTGGTAGGATGTGAGTTGTAGATCTTTTAAATTTCTTATTAATTTTATCAATGTCACTATTTTCTAAATTAAAATTTAATGAATTAAAATTTTCTAGAGTATTTTTTTTACTCATAGAACTTGTCAATAATAAAACATTTTTGTGAGAAGTAATCCAATTAAGAACTAAACTTCTTATAGATTGTTCATATTTTTGTGAAAGACTATTTAATAATAATTTTTCTTCCTCAGAATATAAATTTTTACCTAAAGACATGTATGCTATTGTTGTAATGTTATTTTTTAAATTAAAGTCTAATAAACTCTCTTCAATGTGACGATTAAATAAATCGTATTCAGTTTGAAGTACACACAATTTATTTATTTCATCAAAAGAAAGAGCTTCTTGTAATTGATCTTTTGAAAAATTACCTACACCAAAGTATCTTATTTTTCCTTGCTCCACTAGTTTGCATAATGCTGAAATAGTCTCCTCTATTGGAATAATTGGATTTGGCCATTGAATTTGGTAAATATCGATATAATCAGTTTTCATTCTTTTTAAAGACCCTTCAACCGAGCTCATTACATTTTTGTAAGAATTATTTGCAGGCTTGAATTTAGAACCAACTATTACTTTTGTTCTTTTATTTTTTAATACTTCACTTAGTAATTCTTCAGATATTCCACCCTCATAATCTTCACCTGTGTCAATAAAATTCATACCAAGCTCGATACCATAATTTAATGCGTCAATTTTTTTTGAAATTAGTTCTTTTACACTTTGTCCATCATAAGATCTACCAAACAGAGTACCTTGCCCAATTGGATAAACTTCTAAATCGCTTTTAAGAATTTTTTTTTTATTCATTGATTTTTTTTTTTAAATATTTGACCCAGTTAAGATCTTTTTTAGTAAAATCAACATTTCTTTTTTTTATTATTTGATTTTCTTTGAGATCAATCATCAACGAGTTAGTAATACTATTTCTTATTGAGTTTATTTCTAAAGCTTTTTTAAGTATTTTATTATATTTTTTTTTGTTACTAAGCATTATATCCTTATATTCCCAAACTAATAGATTTGAAATTCCGATAAATATTATTTTTCTTATGATTTTTGCGTTTATTTTTATTTTTTTTTTTTTCAAAATTAAATTAATATCTTTTGAAACTTTGCCAAGTTCTTTTGTATAATATAATTTATTTAATTTAGTTTCTTTAATTTGTAGATTTGACATCAAATCAATCAATTCTGACACATTATAATTAAAATAATCTTTTTTACTTTTCGACAATTGAATAACTCCAACCCTTTAAATCTTCTTTATTTGTGTTTGTTTTAATATTGGCAGATTTTTTATTTCCTAAAGTATCTGCGAGTTTATTTTTAACTAAATTTCTCAAGGCATTTAGTTGGTGAGATAATTTCATGTTTTTAGATAAATTTCTATTTGATCTTTTGATGCTATCTCTTTTAAGCCATATGAAGGTATTAATTTGAGATAATGCAATTATTAAATTTATTACTTTTGCATCAAGATAAATATTTTTTTTCTTAAAGCTGTTTATATTAAGTTCCTTAATAATTAATGATATTCCATTTTCTAATTCTTTATATTTAGTATCATTTATTATTTGTTTAATTTGTGTAACACATAACTTATCAAGCAAATCAGAACTATCAAATTTTATATTTTTCGTCATAAGTTCTTCCATGTTTATAAGCTAAATCTTTATTTTTTAAATACCAATCTATGGTTTTTTGTATTCCATCTTTTAAAGAATAATTAGGAAAAAAATTTAATTCATCTTTGGCTCTGGATATATCCAAAACTCTTTTTTCTTCACCTGATGGTAAAGAAGTATCCCATGAAACATTTATTTTTTTTTTACTACATTCAATAATGCTATTTACTACCTCTTTAATTGAAGAACCAATACCCGAGCCCAAATTATATGGATGATTAGTTTTACCTTTTTCTAATACAGACAAAATACCACTTACAAGATCATCAATATAAATAAAATCTCTAATGGCAGAGCCATCACCTGCAACAACTAATTTTTCCCCTTTTAAACTGAACAACTTATGTATTAAGGAAGGTATCACATGAGCAGTCTCTGGATCAAAATTATCAAATGGACCATAAACATTTGAAGGTCTAACTATTTTAACAGCATTCCAGCCATATTGATTAGAATAAGCTTCAGCTTGTAACTCTCCAATTCTTTTGGATACTCCGACATACTTGTCGTTCGCTGCAGGTAAACCATTCCATACGTCATCTTCTTTTCTGATTGCTAAAGGGGGGTATTGATTTATGCTGCCACAAAACAAATAGTTTTTAACTTTATTTAAACATGCGGATTGAATAATGTTAGTATTACATATTAAAAATGCGCTCATTGCTGTTGCAGATTTTTTCACTCCTAATTGAGTACTTTCTCTTATACCCATTAAGTTAATTACAATATCTGCATCTTTAAATAAGAATTTACACTCAGAGTGATTTCTTAAATCAATATTTTTATGAATTTTTGGTTTATTTAAAACCTTTTTTACTCTATCAGGAGAATCTATTGAAACAGATATAACATCTGAATTATATTCAGAAAGTTTATTACAAATTTTACTTCCTATTAAACCAGTTCCGCCAGTAACAACTATTTTTTTATTTTTGAAAAAAGAATTCATATTTTTTACTTTTAAGACGAACTTAGTATATTTAATAATTATTTATATTAAATTTTTTTTTTAATATATTCTTTTATTTCTTTTACGTTGCATTCTCCGTCTAAATTTGAGTGATTCTTATTACATTTAAAGCTTTTATAATCTACATTTAAAGCTTTAGAAAAAACTTTAAAAATTTCATTTTTATAATTATGATTATATATCTCTATAACTAAAGATTTTGATTTCATAAAAAAAAGGTTTGTTAATCCAGCCCCGTGATATCCAATCATAATTTTACAATTTCTTGCAATATTTATTTGTGTATCGTAATCGTAATCATCAAAATTAATTAATCTAAAGTTATATAATTTAAGCACATTAATTAATTCATCTTCATTTAGTAATTTTCTACGATCAGCTCTAGATCTTGATGCAATTATGAATTTAAATTTTGAGTCATGCTTTAAAAAATGATTTTTACAAACTCTTTCCCTTAAATGATTGGCTAATTTAACATACTCTTTGGATATATATTTTATTTTATTTTTAATTAACCATCGATTATTAGAATGAGACAAATAATTGCATTTTAAAAAAATTATATTTTTATTAGTCGGATAAAACTTAAATTTTATATTGCTAAATGTTTTTTTATAGGCTTTAGACATTAAGTATTTTTTTAAATTATCAGGCAGCCAAACTACTCTTTGATTCGTTTTTTCTATAAGAAACAGTAATCTAATGAAAAATTCATGAATAACATGAGAATAACTATGTGAATATGGTCCTAATAAACAAATTTCATTTTTTTTTAATCTGATTGTTCTTTTAAAAAAAAAATAGTAAACAAATTTTGTTAGAATTTTTAAATTAACTCTAAGTTCAATTATTTTAAATAATTTTATTTTTCGAATATTGTCTAAATAGAAACTCTGTAATAATTCATCTCCATAAAATTTATCTATAAATTCAAAAGAGGGTAATTTAAAACATATATCGAATTTTCTTTTTAATTTTGAAAACAAAAATATTTTTGGCTCATATTCTTTTTTAATTTTGTAGTTTTTAGTTGTCTTTTTTGGAAAGGCATATTGATCAAGATATTTTTTATATTTAATCATTATCAGATATTACATATAATTATTTAATAATGATTAAAAGTAAATTAAACAAAATTGATCTGATTATACTTGCTGGTGGTCGTGGATCAAGAATATCTAAATTTACAAAAAAAAATCCGAAACCATTAATTAAATTTAATAAAAAATTTTTTTTATCTTATTTAATTAATTACTACTCAAAATATCCTTTTCAAAAAATATTTATATTAGCAGGCTTTAAAGGGCAACAAATCTTTAAAAATTTTAATAAAAAAATAACAAATGGAATTGAGATTAATTGTATTATTGAAAAAAAAAAACTGGGAACTGGAGGGGCACTAAGTCAATTAAAGAATAAAACATCTAACAATTTGATAATTATGAACGGAGATTCTTTTATAAAATCAGATTTAAGTGATCTATTTATAAACACACAAAAAAAATCGAACTACATTTATTTAACTAAAAATAAAAATTACCGATCTAATAAAATTCTATCAAACCTAAATATTAATAAAAAATTATTTTTAAGTTTTAAGGGTAATTTAATGAATGTTGGAATTTATTATCTAAAAAATACTATTTTAAATAAAATCCCAAAAAAGCAAGTCTCTTTAGAAAATTCAATAATTTATGATTTAATAAAAAAAAAAAAAATTAAAGGAAAATTAAACAATTCTGAATTTATTGATATCGGTACTTATAAAACTTTGCGTTTAGGTAAAAAAAATTTTCATAAACAATTTATTCGACCTGCAGCTTTTTTAGATAGAGACGGTGTAATTAACTTTGATCATGGATATGTACACAAAATGGAGAATTTTGATCTAAGATTAAATGTAATAAAAGGTTTAAAGTTCTTAAATAAGATAAATTACAATATTTTTATAGTTACAAACCAGTCAGGCATTGCAAGGGGAATTTTTACAGAAAATGAATACCTTATATTTTATAGATCTATTAAAGAATATTTTTTTAGAAAAGGATGTTTCATTAATGATATGCAGTATTCTCCTTTTTTAAAAGGAGCTGCTATAAAAAAATTCAATAAAACTAGTAGGTTACGTAAACCGGGAAATTTAATGATAATAAACTTAATGAACAAATGGACAGTAAATAAAAAAAAATCTTTCATGGTTGGAGATCAAAAGAAAGATCAATTAGCTGCAAAGAAAAGTAATTTATTTTTTGAATATGCTAAAAATGATTTTAGTTCTCAAATTCAAAAAATTGTAAAAAATCTTAATAATTGTTGATAAATTTAATATCGCAATTTTGAAATATATTATTTAACTCTCTTATTCCCTGTTCAAGAGAAACTTTTGCTTTAAATCCAGCTTTTTCTATTTTTTTATTGCTTACAAAATAATCTCGTTTATCAGGATCGTTTCCTTTTTTGTTTATAATTACTTTGGTCTTTGGAATAATTTTTTTAATTTTTCTTGCTAGACTAATTTTAGAAATATTTGCTGAAGATAATCCTAAATTAAATATATTGTTTTTTAGTTTCTCAAAATTCTTGATTGAAAATAAGAAAGCATCGACAATATCAGTAATATGTATGAAATTTCGTCTAAAATATGGTTCAAATATTTCCAGTTTTCCCTTTTTAACAGCCGTTTCTACAAAATTATTGACAATTAGATCTGTTCTCATTCTATAAGAATATCCAAAAACTGTTGCTAGCCTAAAACAAATATAATTTGTGTGTGTCGATATTAATTCTTCTGCCTCTACCTTTGTTCTTCCATATAAGGAAATAGGATTTAAGGGAGTATTTTCATCACAAAATTTAGACTTTTGACCGACTCCATAACCAGAATTTGTTGTGGGGTATAAAATCTTTTGTCTTTTTTTTACAAGACTTAATATCAACTTAATAGATTCTACATTAACTTTGATCGCTTCTTTTTTTCTTTTTTCACACAAAGGTGCCCCAACAAGAGCTGCTAGAGGGATAATAAAGTCTTGTTTTAAGATAATATTTCTTAGATTATTTTTTTTTGTAACATCTAGTTTAAAAAAAACAAAATTTTTTTTAGAGAATAAATGGCCTAAAGAATTTTTTTCATATTTTAATATATCTACAGCTGTAACTTTGTAACCTTCTTCAACAAATTTAGTACACAACATTGAACCAATATATCCAGCGGCTCCTGTTATTAAAATATTTTTCATAAATATAAATTACGTCTACAATTAACTAGGGATTTTGTCTACAATGATCTAATAATTTTTTTACTGAATCGTTAAAAGAAATTTTTGGTTTCCATCTAGTGTCTTTTCTAAATTTTTTACAATCAGCAATTTGAAGATCGATATCTTGCGGTCTTATTAATTTTTTATCCAATTTTGGTATAATTTTTTTTTTACTTAATTTAAGAAGTTGTTTTAAAAATACCTCAACAGATATAACCTTATCACCACATATATTATAAATTTCCCCTATTCTACCTTTTGTAGCACATAACCAATATGCTTCCATAGCATCTTCAATATCTATAAAAGTTCTGACACTTTTTAAATTGCCATGAAATATATACTTATTATTATACTTTTCACATCTAGCTATTTGTTTTGCGAATGCTGTTTGAAATAAATTTTGTCTTCTTGCATTTGTATAAGAAAACATTCTAGTGATTATTATATTAAATTTGTAAACTTTTGAGTAAACTTGTGACAACAGATCTTGAAAGGTTTTAGTAACAGCGTAGGGATTGATTGGTGCAATTTTCTGATTCTCTGTAATTGGCATTTGTTTTTTTTTAACATTGCCATAAACCTCTGAGGTGCTGCATATAATTATTAATGGTTTTAGATTTAACTTTCTTAAAGCTTCTAATAAATTTGCTGTTATGATATTATTGTTCTTAACAATTTCCAGGGGATAATCAAAAGAACCTCTAACATCTGCGTTTGAAGCAAAATGAAAAATTAAATCTGGTTTACTTTTTTTTAATCCATTTAATGTATTCTTATAATGTGTTAAATCGACTTTGAGAAAATTAATTTTATTTTTATGATTTTTTTTTAATAGCTCTAAATAACCTTTGGATCTATAAAAGCCATAAATTTTAGTTTTCAAATTTTTTGAAATTATATGATCAGCTAAATAACTACCGCCCGAACCAGTAATACCTGTTATAAGACAACGCTTAAAATGTCTACTCATAATTAATAGAGTTAAGTATTTGACAAATTTTATATATTTTTTCTTTTTTTAGACTTGGATAATTTCCTAAATAATAGCCAAAAAAATGTATATGATCAACATTCTTAAATTTTTTAATCATATTTTTATTAATAAAATTTTTAATATAAGGTTGTCTCAGCTGGTTTCCGCCTCCAGCATTTCCTCTTCTGAACTCTATTTTGTATTCTTTTAGCTTATCTTCAAGTTTTTTTCTGTTATTAAAATCTTTTTTATTTAAAACGAGTGGAAAGGCATAATTTGAGCATCCTTCCAAATCAAAGTTAGTTTGATAATTCGCACTATCAATATTTTTTAAGAAATACTTAAGATTTAAATTTCTAATTTTGTTGTTTTTATCTAATCTTTTTAACTGATTTATTCCCAAAACAGCAGAAATTTCATTATTTCTTACATTGTAAGTTGGATACAAAAAAATGAATTTGGGTGATAATTTTGGATAATTTCTAATAATTTTTTTTTCTTCTTTTACATTGCCTAGCTCCCTAGCCATACCATGAGACCTAAGAACTTTTAATAATTCATACACTTTTTTATTATTTGTACAAACCATGCCACCCTCAATTGTTGACATGTGATGAGCATAATAAAATGAAAAGTTAGACATTAAACCAAATGATCCTAATTTCTTATTTTTAAATTTTGCTCCATGCGACTCACATACATCTTCAATAAGTTCAATATTTTTCTTTTTTAAATATTTAAGTAAATTATCTGAAAGACCATTAAATCCTTGTATATGGCTTATAAAAACTGCTTTTGTTTTTCTATTAATACTCTTTATTATGTCCACTTCGTTCATACAAAGATTTTTAGGATTAATATCTACAAAAACCGGCTTAAAACCGTTTTGTAAAACTGATGCAATATCTGAGATCCATGTAAGTGTAGGAACTATTACTTCTCCATTTCCCTTTAAAATCTTTAAGGCAAGCATTGTTATAAGGTTTGCTGAAGATCCAGAGTTAACAAAAACACTATATTTCACTCCTAACCATTTAGACCATTTATTCTCAAATTCTTTAACTTTTTTTGATTGAGTAAATATTCTTTTTTTATTTTTTTTTAAAAATTTGATAATAATATCTACATCCTCTTTGTTTATGTTGTTCTCCATTAAAGGATGGGGTTTAAAATCTTTTATTTTATTTGTATACATCTATAGTTTTGCTTATAATTTTTGTACCATAGTTTTCAAACTTAAAATTTACATGTTTTAATTTATTCAAATATTTTATTAACCTTTTCTTGTCTGCAGTGTTTTTTGTTATAAACATTATAAAACCACCTCCACCTGCTCCTAAAATTTTACCTGCAATTGCACCATTTTTAAGAGCTGCATTATAAACTTCATCTATCTTATTATTAGTAACATTATTAGATAAACTTTTTTTTAATCTCCAACTTTCATTTAATAATTTGGATATATCCTCTAAAAAATTATGGTTATTTTTACTACATAATATCTTTCTAGCTTCAGAGCTTATTTGATAAATCCCCCTATAATAATCCAATTTTTTTTTTATTTTTTTTATTTTTTCTCTTTCTATTTTGTTAGCTTTTCTAGATATGCCTGTAAAAAATATTACAGTATTTTCTTCGAGCTCATTTTTTTTTTCTTTTTTAAAATTCAAGGATTTTAATAAAATATTTTTTTTTTTAAATATTATTTCATTAAATCCACCTAAGGCAGTTGCGTATTGGTCCTGACAACCGCAATCTTCGAAAAGAATTTTTTTTTCAATAAAAATTGATTTTTTTGCCAAGTTTTTTTTTGAAATTTTTTTGTTATTATACTCGTGGATTGAGTGAATAAGAGCATTTGTAAATGCTGAACTAGCACCTAAGCCAGACAAAGCTGGGAGGTCTGCATAATGAATTACTTCTAAACCTACTTTTTTAGATTTATGATACTGATTTAATATAGCTTTGATAGAGAGATGTTTAATTTCTTTAATATCTCTAACTGTCTCAGTATTAAAATATCTAAGCCTGTATTTAAAAGAAAAAAAAGGTGGCAATGTTCTTAAAAAGACATGGCAATATTTATTTATAGTTGTAGAAAGTACTAATCCATCTCCATGATTGTTGTACCAATCGGGAAAATCTGTTCCTCCACCAAAATAAGAAATTCTAAATGGGGCTCGGCATATAATCATATAAATCTATTTAAATTGACCAGGATAATTTGTTATTATATAGAACAATATTATACAATAAATAAAATCTAATTAAATGAATTCAAAAATAAGCAATAAGTTGCTGGCAAAAAAACTAATTGCTTTTGAGACAAGAATTGCAAGTCTTTTTAATAAAAAAAAAATTAAAGCACCAATTCACTTATATTTTGGTAATGAAAATCACATAATTAACATTTTCAAAAAAATTAAAAAAAATGATTGGGTATTTTGTTCATGGAGAAGCCATTACCAATGTTTGCTTAAAGGTGTCCCAGAGAAAAAATTGGAAAAAAGTATTCTAAAGGGAAACTCTATAGCGCTGTGTTTTCCTGAACACAAAATATTATCATCAGCAATAGTTGGGGGCAGCTTGCCAATTTCAACAGGTGTAGCTTTAGCTCTAAAATTAAAAAAATCAAAAAATAAAGTTTATTGTTTTATTGGTGATATGACGTCAGAAACTGGTATTGCGCACGAATGTATAAAATTTTCACAAAACTTTAATTTACCAATCATATTTGTAATAGAGGATAATGATCTTTCTGTTTGCACAGAAACAAGAATAGCGTGGGGAAAGAAAAAAATTACATATGAAAATAAAAACAATAAATTTATTAAATATTATAAATATAAAAATAAGTATCCACATGCTGGATCTGGTAAAAGAATACAATTTTAATAATAGATGAAATACTTTGATGAAATAAAAAAAAGTATGGAATATTTAGCCAAGAATAAAAATACCGTATTTTTAGGTCAAGCAGTAAGAGTGCCTGGAACCGCTATGTTCAATACCTTAAAAGATATTAATAAAAAAAAAAAGATTGAATTGCCTGTTGCTGAAGAAATGCAAATGGGCATGAGCCTTGGTATGGCTTTGGAGGGATATGTTCCAGTAACAATTTACCCTAGGTGGAATTTTCTTTTATTAGCAACAAATCAATTAGTAAATCACTTAGATAAAATATCTGAAATATCAAATAATAAAATTAATCCTCAAATTATAATAAGAACAGCAGTAGGTTCTGTGAGACCTCTCGATCCTCAAAGCCAACACAGAGGAGATTTTTCAAAAGCATTTAAACAAATATGTAAGAATATTGATATATATAAAATTTCAAAAGCAAACGAAGTTTTTAAAACCTATAAAAAAGTTTTAAATAATAAAAAAAAAATATCTTTAGTTGTTGAAATAGCAGATTTTTATAATGAAAAATAAAAAATTAAATGTCCTCATTTGTGGTGCTACAGGCTTTATAGGTAAAAATATGGTTGATCATTTTAGCAAAAAAAAAAATGTAAAAGTATTTGCAACATACCATCATAAAAGTAAATTTAGAAAGAATAATGTAAATTGGATAAAGATAGATCTATGTAACAAATTGCAAGTTAATAGGTTACTTAGTAACATAGATATAGTTATACAGGCAGCGGCAACAACATCCGGGTCGAAAGATATTGTGAATAAGCCGCAAATTCACGTCACAGATAATGCCATAATGAATTCTTATATTATGAGTTCAGCATTTGATAGTGGTGTAAAACATGTAATTTTTTTTAGTTGCACCGTAATGTATCCTAGTAGTAACTTTCCACTAAAAGAAGATTCTATTAAATTAAACAATAAATTAGAAAAAAAATATTTTGGTGTTGGACATACTAAACTCTATGTAGAAAAAGTTTGTGAATTTTTTGGAAATTTAGGAAAAACTAAATACACCTGTATAAGACATTCAAATATTTATGGCCCAAATGATAAATTTGATCTTGAAAAAGGTCACTTTTTTGCCTCAAGCCTATTAAAGATTTTTCAAGCAAAAAATAATGAGATTAGTGTCTGGGGAAGAGGTACAGAAAAAAGAGATTTACTTTATATAAGTGATCTAACAAATTTCGTAGATAAAGTAATTAAATTTCAAAAAACGAAATTTAAAATATATAATTGTACATATGGTAAATCTTTTCGTGTAATAGATATAATCAAAAAGATGATTAAATATTATAATAAAGACATTAAAATTAATTTTGATTTAAGTAAGCCATCAATACCAGTAAATATTTTAATTGATTCCTCAAAAGCAATGGGAGAACTTAGATGGAGACCAAAAGTTAGTATAGAGCAAGGAATAAAAAAAACAATTAAATGGCTAAAGACAAATACATAAAATACTTTAAAAATAAAAATATTTTAATTACAGGTGGAACAGGTTTAATAGGAATGCCTCTTGCACAAATGTTAATTGACCAAGGTGCAAAAATTTTAATAGTTTCATTAGATAAAAAACCAAAACTCAAAGGAAAATTTAAGTTTATTAAAAAAGATTTAAGAGAGTTAAAAAACTGCTTACAAATTTGCAAAAACCAAGAAATAGTTTTTCATTTAGCAGGCATCAAAGGCTCCCCCTTAATGACCATAAAAAAGCCTGCGAGCTTTTTAGTGCCAACTGTTACATTTACATTTAATATGATGGAAGCAGCGCGAAGATGTGGAGTCAAAAGATTTTTATTAACAAGTTCTATTGGAGTATATGCTAAATCTAAAATATTTAATGAAGATAGTGTTTGGAAAACATTTCCATCAGAAAATGATAAATTTGCTGGTTGGGCTAAGAGATTATGTGAACTACAAGCCGAGGCATATAAGATTCAATATGGCTGGGATGCAATTTCTATAATAAGACCTGCAAATGTTTATGGCCCATATGATAACTTTGATACTAAAAATGCAATGGTAATTCCTAGTTTGATAAAGAAAATCATGAAAACAAAAAAAAAATTGGATGTTTGGGGAGATGGATCGCCAGTAAGAGACTTTATATTTTCTGAAGATGTTGCGAAAGTGATGATGCATACAGTATATAAAAAAATTAATTATCCGATAAATGTTGGATCAGGAAAGGGAGTTTCAATTAAAAAATTAGTGAACTCAATCATAAAAGCATCGAAAAGAACAAATATAAAAATTAATTGGCAAAAGGATAAGCCAAGTGGTGATAAGAAAAGAGTAATGAATATCAGCAAATTGAATAAAACAGGATTTAAAAATTTTACATCTCTAGATTTGGGTATAAAAAAAACTGTAGATTGGTTTAATAAAAATAAAAAATTTAGTGGAAGATATAATTCATTTACTGAAAAAATTTAAACTGTGAAAAAAAGTATTGTCATAACAGGTGGATCTAGTGGAATTGGTCTGGAATTAGTTCATTATTATCTAAAAAAAAATAACACCGTTTACACAACATATTTAAAATCAAAAAAAGAACTGATTAAGTTAAAACAAATGCATAAGGAAAACCTTTTTTTTAAAAAAATGGACCTTGGTAGTGATAAAGATATAACAAATTTCTTAAAGATTATACAAAGACATTCAAACTCGGTGGATATTATAGTGCTTAATGCATTGAACAATGTCAAAAGAAAAAAATTTATTAAAATTAAAAAAAAAGAAATTATTAAAAGTTTAAGTAAGAATTTTTTAGGTAATTTTTTTTTTTTACAAATGCTTAGTAAAAAAATATTAATTAAAAACGAAGTTAGAGTTTTACATATAAGCAGTATTGTTTCTAAGAAAGGATCTTGGGGATTGTCAGCTTATGGACCAGTTAAAGCTGCTGTCGATAATCTTTTTAAATGCTTACAATATGAGTTTAAAAATAAAATTAAATTTAAGTCTATTTATCTTAGTGCAGTTGATACAAAAGGATATAGGTATACTAATGGACTTAAGAAAGTGTATAAGACTATTAAAACAAAAAAAGCCATTTCTAAAATTATAGGAACCTAAAATTGTTACATCAAAATTTAATAATTGTTATTTTAAATTTTTGTCTTTAAATAAATAATCCAAACCATCTAGTTTCTCTAAAAGTAAATATTCATTCATTTCTAGAAAATTTTTAGTTTTTTTTATATCTCTACTTTCAATACAAATGAGTTTAAATCTATATTCTTTATGATTTAGCCCTTTTAAGACCTCTATTTCTGCACCCTCTACATCAAGTGATAAAAAATCTATTTGCTTTGGTGCATTAGCTTTTGTTAAGATATTATTTAAATTATCAGCAACTGCACCAAACCTGAAATTAACTTCATTATTTTTTTTTTCTAAAAAATTCTTGTGTTGTTTGTGAAAATTTTCTGAATTATCAATATCTGTTTCAACGCCAACTGATGTTGAAGCCAAATTAGAATAAATAATCTCCACAAATTTTTCATTATAATCGAAAGATACACAAGCATTCAAAAATACTTGCGTTTCATTTTTTCGATTTTGAATACATTTTAAATAATTGTGTGGTGTCGGTTCAACAAGTGTACCTCGCCAACCTCTATACTTTTCAAAGTAATAGCTATTAGACTGTGTAATTCCATCATTTGCTCCCAATTCAACGAAATAACCATTGTTATAATTAAGATAACTTTCAATTTTTTTATCTAAATTATTTGCCCCTTTATATTTAAAACTTTTGTTTTTTAAATTGTTTAAATAAGACCATAAAATGGGGGGACATATATTTTTTACTATTTTTTTAAAATTTAACGACTTCATATATACTAATAAAATTTATCAAAAGTTACACTAAATTCATTTGAAAATTAATCTATTTTACAAGTATTTTTTGATTTGATTAATTATATTTTTGAGTGGTACTTCATTAACTTTATACGGTATTTTTTTTTTTAAAATTCTATTGCAGATTTCCAATGTTTGATACTCTGTTCTATTTTCAAACGTTATTTTTTTTGGCATAAAGATTATATTTTTATATTTATTATACAGTTTATTTTGAGATGAAATACAAGTATCAAATAAGAATATTCTTTTTTGAAAAAAAAATGACATAGTCCATACGCCACCATCATTGCCAATACCAAATTGACTATATTTATGTAAAAAAAGCTGATCTATTAAGTTTTCACCTAGAGATAAATTTTTAAAAAAAAATAAATTTTTATTTTTAATTTTTTTTTCAATTATATTAACACTTTTATCTTTTTGATTACCCATAATGATTATTTTAACTTTTTTCTTTAAAATGAAATTTATCATTAAAAAAATTTTGTCAAGATCGGTTGTTTGTCTATTACAACTACCATCGATATCATTATTATTTTTATTATAGTGTTTAATAAAAATTAAAATAAACTTTTTTTTTTTGAAAAATTTAATATCTGGATTTATTTGATCATATCTTTTATGTAAAATATCATTTAGTATAAATGAATGTTTCATTTCGAAAATTTTTTTATTGAAATTATTAGTTTGAAATTTTTTAATTTTAAAATTTTCTTTTTTTTTTAATTCATTAGACAATTGATATACTGGAATAAATTTTGGAAGAATTACCAAAGGTATATACATGTGCTCCTTTTTAAAAAAAAATTCAGCAATCCTTTTTTCAAAACTACTAAAAATAATAAGTTTTTTTTTTTTACTAATAATTATGTCATAATTTAAAATATTAAATATAAGAGATTCTCCAAATGATGCATTTTGATTATAAATTAATTTAGATTTATATTTTTTTTTAATTAAATATAAATTTATGTTGATCAAGTTTGTAAAAATAAAGTATATGAATTTTCTAATCATTGAATAAGATTTTAATTCTACTTTAATAGAAATTCCAAATCTCTCTCGATCTCTATTAAACTGGCTCGATATGAATTTCCCATATTATTCACAACTTTCGAAGATATCAAAGATGCAATAAGTAATGAAGTTGCTGGATTAAATTTATTCTTTAAAAGAATACTTAATATTGAGAGCATTGAGTCTCCTGCTCCAATTTTATCTATTGGTTTTGAATTAAATGATGGACAAAAATAATTATTGAAATTATGATCAAATAATATTGAACCAGAAATACCTTGCGTTATAACTAAGAACTTTAATTTATTTTGAATTAAAAAATTTTTGGCTAATATCTCGATATTTGTGTTTTTATCTCTTAGCTCACTCCTTAATTCACCTTCATTAATACACAATAAATCAAAGTTTTTGATATAATTTAATGAAAAAAATGAGGGATTATTTGAATTTTTTTGAACCATTGCACTTGTAA
>MDTG01082997.1_pt1 | contig 20790 bp, 15 predicted proteins | sample 811421 | NCBI WGS metagenome assembly MDTG01 (sample SAMN05326645, study PRJNA326480) | marine metagenome | isolation source: seawater | place: Pacific Ocean: South East | collected 2011
AAGTTTCAAAACAACAAGAATCATAAGCACCCTGCCTACCTGCTCCAGCGGAAAACAAATGCGCTTTCACTTCCTCTTTATGAGTTAGAGGGATAAAAACAACTAACTTAAACAAATTAACCTCATGAAATTAAAAACGCTGTTTATACTGCACTAACTTCAGCGGTAAGTTAATGTTATATGACAAAAAAATAATACTGCTCCAAAATATTCATTACGTCGTGATTTTTGTCACATATTGATCAAGCCTTTCAAGGAGGAAAGCGATGAGAAATAAGAATTTATTAGGGATCATTCTTGGTCTTCTAATTTCTGCACAAGGATATGCCTGCGACCAGTACGGAAAGACTGGCATTGTTGAAGACAACAATCTTTGGATCTCTGCAGATCAAAAATCTGTCACAGGTATCACGGAGGAAGAGTTTAATTCTATTTTAGACAGGGTTGAGGAACTATACACACCAATCATTGAAGAGTTTGGTGCGCGCTTAAACGTAGACAGAAACTGGGAGAATGGTACGGTAAATGCCTACGCGAGACAAACTGGATCAACTTGGCAAATCTCAATGTTTGGTGGACTGGCAAGACATGAAACGATTACAGCTGATGCCTTCGCACTAGTAGCTTGCCATGAGCTTGGACATCACATTGGTGGAGCGCCAAAAAAATCTTCATGGTACGGCTCTAGTTGGGCATCTAACGAAGGTCAATCTGACTATTGGGGTGCAATGAAATGCCTTAGAAGATATATGGAACGCGACAATAACGAAGAAATCATTGCAACGATGGAAATAGACGAGTACGCAGCTGAGAAATGCACAGGTCTTTATGAGTCGAATCCAAACGAAAGAGCAATGTGTATTAGAACTGCAATGGCAGGATTGAGCCTTGGGAACCTTTTTAAAGCATTAAGAAGATCAACTGTTCCTTTGAAATTTGACACACCTGATCAAACAGTAGTTTCTGCAACTAACCACAATCACCCAGCTCCACAGTGTCGTCTCGATACTTACTTTGCAGGGGCTGTTTGTGACAAAAGCTACGGTGATGTTGTAAGTAACGACGATCCAAATCAAGGCGTTTGTACTAGAACAGAAGAGCTTGAAATGGGAATGAGACCTCTTTGTTGGTACAAGCCAACTGAGGACTCAGCTCCAACGGATCCTGAAGTTTAAAAAACTTTTAAAACCAATAAAAAAGCCCGAGTTAATCTCGGGCTTTTTTTTTGCCAATAATTATTCTCACAATATATAAAATCGAACTATCCTTTTTAAAAAATAGCAAAATATTGAACACTTACCCTGAGTAAATAAATTTTATTACCCTGACAAAAAAAACCTATCATTACAACAATTTATAACTTTTCTCCTGGGGCGCTTATGATTTCCCAACATGAATAGGAACCTCAAAACACACAATCATATATTCTGGTATAAATTGTTGTTTACTTTTTTAATTGTAAGCTCCTGTATTGATTCCTCAGTCGGACCCGAAACTACTTCTTACTATGACAATACTAGCTTAAATAAAGCCACTACAAAAATTTTAAAACTTCCTTCTAGCTACAAAACTTTTGTTGGGAACAACAGGGTGAGATTAACTCAGGAAAAAATATATGAGCATACGATAATGCAAAACTTCGCCACCGTTAAATTCAAAACCAAATTTGGCAAAATTGTCGCTGTTTACACCCATAATGAACTCATGGATTTAAAATCAATTGCTCTTAACCTCCCAGGGAAGACAAAATCATTGATTCTCGAATTTTACGATGACCGCAACCTAATCACCTCGAAGATAATGGAGGTGTCTCTATGAAGCTTAAACGCTTTGTAACATTAATATTAATTTTAACTATGATGTCCTACCAGCTTAATGCCGCTGATCAAAATATATCAAATTTAATAATTGGAATTGAAGATCTTAGAAATGCTACGACGGATAGTGATGGTGGAAATGACATCAACTTTGTACTCCAAGGAAAAGCAGTCACACAGGTAGCAAACTCTTTAGAGTCAGCGCAGGAATACCATCTATCCCTCAAACCTCTTTTGGGAGGTGCAACTCTAGCAAACGAGCTTTTGATCAAAAACTTATGTACCTCTGATGGCATTACTCCTGAACAAGCTTACGTTCAAATTTTCAGAGGGAACACAACATGTGAGCAAGACTTCAACACTAGCGCAATTATTGTGGATGGAAACCAAGAAATAAAGATTTTTGAGAACTTTAACATCGATGGCTTTAAGAACTGCAACCACAAAGAATTTATCAACATGTACCCATCCAAGACTTGCGAGGGACTGAACGTTTCCATTCACATTAAATGCGCAAATAACGGAAGAATGAATTTTCCCCACGAAAAAATAGAAACACTTTTTTTAGCGAAGAACCAAGTAAGTGGAACAGTCGATAACACCAGCCAAACCCAAGGAATTCCCAACTTTTATGTATATGATGAAAATGCCCCTATCCCCAACGAAAAAACTAATTTTTTCACAGAAATTCTCGGTGAGAACTTAAATTTTTTAGAAAGTATTCAAATAGAAAACAGACCTGAAAAGATTCAAGAACGCTATACTGAGCTCAAACAAAATAATGTCTTTAACAACATACAAACTATTCAGGAGAGAGGTGTTAATAAATCGATTACCATTATTGGTGCGAGTTTTGATAACTCCCTAAATATAGATACTGAACGCAGTGGAACTGGGTATTATTTTAATTCTCCTTTTTACAACACCCAAGCGGCTTGCGAAGAAAGCTACAACCAAGAAAATCTAACCATTTGGAGCCCTGATTCATCAAGTGGCACCTCTTATTTTAGTATTTCCAATGTTTATCCGAACAACAACACAAGTATTTTCAAAGTCGACAATTTCTCCACCAACAGAAACGCTTACATTACTATAGGAGGGACAGACCAAGTTGATGCAATTAACGGTTTAAATTTTAATCTTAACAACGAAGAAGTTAATAAAAACTTGATGACATATGCTTGTGTGTTCAGACCTCAAAATCAATTATGTCCAGAGAACTTCGCCTTTATCCCTGCAGATCCAGTGGTGGGTAGTAATGCATTTTGTATGCAAAAGACGCCCATAACGGAGGATTCTTTTGATTTTACCAACTGCTCAGAATCCACTCTAGGTAATGGCGATGAATATGTTGAATGTGATGGTAAATTCTTTAGAATTTATGATTTTCTCGGGTCAGCTAGTCAGGCCAAGCAAATAACGATACACAATAATTTTAGCTCCTTTAGAGATAAATGTATGAATACCACACACCCAAAAGGAGGCGCCCTAGGCGTTTATGGGTTATTATCACTTAAAGAATACAAGGCTTTATACAGAAATATCGAAACATCAAACTACGGAACACTTTCTTATTATGGTGCGAGGCCTACAAGCGGCCCAAACAGCACTGTTGAATTATTCGTAAATACTAATTCAGAAGTTAACACATCCGATAGGATCGATTGTGAAAATAATTCAAACTGCACTAAAATTAATAACCCATTTACTTCTTGGATAAACCTGTTTGCCACTATTTATATCAGAAGAGCTTACTCAAATTTAATTCTAGATTACAAGGGTGAGCCCCTACCAACATCCCCTACCACTCAAGAGCAAGAAGCTAATACATTATCAGCGTATTACAATGTAGATTCTGAGCCAACATGCGGAAGATTAGAAAGAGATGGAAGTGGTGCTCCAATTTCTGGTGCTTATGCTGAGGGAGAATATCAATTTGCTAAGGCATCGGCCAGTAATACGGTTAGTCTTTGCGAAAATAGAGACAACACAATTTTTATTCCTGAATCAGGTAGCCTGGTTAAAATAAGTTGCTCTTCTGACGATGACCAGGATAAGTTTGATACTTATTCCCATTTAGCCTACTATATCTCCAACCAGGATAACTCTGAAAACGATTGCCCCCTAGTTATTCCCTCAAAAAGGTTGTACGCTGACGTATGTTTACAAACAATAGATTCTCAACAAAGGGTTTGTTACAGCCCATCGCAATTTAAATCAAAACCAACTGATTATCCAACTCCCCCAGGTAGTTCTAGCTTCTACACTGAGGCAAATCCAGTAAATAAGTAAAAAAAGCCCCTCACATTGAGGGGCTTAAACTTAGCGATTTATTTTTTCAGTGATTAATTTTTCTTTTTCTTAGATGGCTTTTTTGGAGACTTTTGAGAAACCTTTTTTGCATCATCTTTAATTGAGAATAACTCAACATCAAATACTAATGTAGATCCACCAGGAATCTTAGGAGGAGCACCTTGATCACCATAAGCAAGATCACTTGGGCAGACCAATCTAATTTTTCCACCTACGCCTACGAGCTGCATCCCTTCTGTCCAACATTTAATAACTCTATTTAGAGGAAAAGAAATTTTCTTTTTACGCTCAACAGAGGAATCAAAAACTTTACCGTCAATTAGCGTTCCATGATAATGAACTTCTACCGTATCTGTTGCTTTTGGCTTGGCCCCAGAGCCTGGCTTTAAAACTTTGTAGCCAATACCCGAAGCAGTTTTCTGCCCGCCATCTTTTGAGACAAATTTTTCAAGATAAGCTTTACCCTCATTTTTAAACTTATCTGTGTTTTTTTCCATTCTGGCCCTAAAAATGCCCTGAACCTTGCTTCTATAGGCAGCAATATCGATATCTTTATTTTCTTGGCCCTTAGCAGAGTCCCTAAGACCTTGAACGATCATATCAATTTCATTATCTTGTAAGTCTACAGCTTTTAACCTTGACCCCATTAATACACCCATTGAATAAAATGTTTTATCGTCTTCTGATTTAGGTGTGACGGATTTAGTTGATTGCTTGTTACAAGCACCAGTCAATGCCATTGCACCAAGCATCCCAAGTGTTGTTATTTTTTTCATTTATACTTCCTTGTTTAGTTAAAACGCACTTTATTATTATATTTTAATTTATTTTGACTCTAGTTATCAACTCTATAGTTTAAAAGGAACTAAAGCGTCGTAGCGAACTTTTCTTTTCTCTTCCCCTGTCTGCTTAAAATTTCCTTTATAAACAGCTCCTTCCCAGTTTCCGTACATCGCATTTGGTAAAACTATAAACTTAGAGCCAAAACGGTTTTTATTATCATCAACTAATGAATTTCTTTTATCGACATCATTTAGCTCAAAAATTTCACTAAAATCACCTAGGTTATCACCCATAAGGAGAGCGATCCTATATTTCTTTAAAACCTCATCACGGCGTTCTGTTTTTGAAGAAGTATTAGTTCTACACATGACATGCTTTGGATTTACAGGAAATCCCACCGCCAGAAGGTTTTTAATTGTGGCTTCATGCCCAATTTGTTTTCTGTTTGTAATATAAAAAACAGCAACGCCTCTTTTATTAGCATAGTTTAAAAAATCAACGGCACCAGGCAGTGGCTTCGCTTCAGCAGCATCAATCCATTCTCTCCAACCGTCAGGGTAGCTCGTATTTGTTAATATTCCACGCGCTTGAAATGGTGAATTATCAAGTACAGTTTCATCAACATCAACGACAATAGCAAGTGGCTTTTTATTTTTTCTTCGTAATTGTTTCTTCAACTCAATCTTGGCGATATTAAATGCTTGATAGCTTAAAGCTTTTGCCTCTCCTGCTTTTTGAGCCCAAAGAGTCGCCATCGTTAAATGATCTTGCCCGCTTTGGTGTGCACACGAAATAAAAACTAGAGCAAGTAAAAGTGTCGAAAGTTTTTTCATTTTTCTCTCCTAAATTATAAACCGACCTGGTCCAAGGCCTTATTTGCTAATTGATCACAAAGTTCGTTTTGAGGATGGCCTGAATGACCTTTAACCCAAAACAAATGAACCCCACCAAGCTTTTCATTTAGATCATCAAGTTGTTTCCATAGCTCTAAATTTTCAGGTTGTTTTCCATCTGCTTTTTTCCAACCTCTTTTTTTCCAGCCATAAACCCAACTCTTTAATCCATCAACAACATATTTTGAGTCACTGACAAGAAGAATATCGGAGCTAATATATTCACTCAAATTTTCCTCAATAGTCTTTAGACCCTCAATGGCACCCATGAGTTCCATCTTATTATTTGTCGTATTAAACTCAACTCCGCTTTTTTGAAAGATAAACTCATTAGACCTCACTTGAGCAACTGCTCCCCAAGCTCCTGGGCCAGGGTTTCCACGACAAGCACCATCACTAAAAACAACTATTGGCTCGTGAAATTTTTCTGCGACTGATGGAAGAGGATATTTAATTCCCCCTGTATTCGCCGGCGCACTATCAACTGTAAAAGCATCGCACCCCTCGGCCCACTCAATAACTCTATCAATTGATTCTACTACAGAGCTAAGCCCATTTTCAGTTTCTCTAGCTACCGATCGAATAGCCTCTAAAGCTTTTAATGCTTGATTTTTTTTCATGAAAAAACCAACTTTAGAAATTTTCTTTTCCCAACTTTTAATATTTTTTGATCAAAAGTATTATCAATATTCATCGATGGATCTGTCACTTTATCCCCATCAATAAAGCTTACAGCACCCTGATCAAGGAGCCTCCGCCCTTCTTTTTTTGAAGGAATGAGGGAACCTTTTATCATTAAATCCAAAACAGAAACAGACTCACTCACCTGCAACTCAGGTATTTCATCCGGAACATTTTTTTTCTTAAATACATTTTCAAACTGCTCACGCATTTTTGCGCCAGTCTCAGCTCCATGAAAATAGCTAACTACTCTTGACGCCAAACTCTTCTTTGCTTCATTTGGATGTAAGTCTCCCGACTCCAGGTCACTTATGATTTTAGATGCCGTTAAATGATCCATCCCCGAAACATATTTGAAATACTCTGGCATTAACTCGTCTGGGATACTCATAATTTTTCCAAATTTATCAAAAGGCTCATCAAGAATTCCTATATAATTATTAAGACTCTTGCTCATCTTTTGAGAACCACAGGTACCAGTAATAATTGGTAGAAGCATGGCTACTTGAGGACGCATACCTTTATTTTTTTGATAGTCTCTACCCATGAGTACATTAAACCTTTGGTCAGTCCCTCCAAGCTCCACATCTGCTTTTACATAAACCGAGTCTATCCCTTGAAGTACAGGATAAAATAACTCATGAAGCGAAAGACTGTTACCCTCATCTAGCCTATTTTTAAACGTATCATGGCCTAAAAGTTTGGCCACAGTCGTTTGCCCTGCCCAAAGTAAAAGATCTTTTAATCCGACCTCTGAGAACCACTCTGTTTGATAGCAAACTTCAGTTTTTTCTGGATTTAAAACAGTAAAGATTTGCTCCATATATTTTTTTGCGTTTGATTGCACAGTAACTGAATCAAGCGGTGGCCTGGACTCATTTTTACCACTAGGGTCCCCGATACTCGCTGTATAGTCGCCTATAATCACCACACCAATATGGCCAAAGTCTTGAAACTGACGCATTTTTCTGTAGGGAACTGTATGGCCTAAATGAACATCTACAGAAGTTGGATCAATTCCACATTTAACCCTAAGAGGCTGTCCCACTTTAATTGAGTGACGTAGCATTTTTCTAAAGTCATCCTCTGGCGTAATCTCCGAAACGCCAAATGCCAAGGCTTCCCATTGACGGTTAAACTCTTGCTCTTGAACATCATTAAGTTCGATATCGCCCACTTAAATTCCTCCTTCCGAGTCTCACGGATTATGCCTTAAAAACAGATATTTGACTAATCTAAAATAATAAAAGAAAACCCCTTACCCAACGAGACTTTACTCGTTATTATAGTAAACAATCTAATCAACTTAGGATGACAGTAATGAATTTTACCCAATTAAAATCTGGAACCAGCGTTGAGGGTGAAGAAATTAAAGCTTATAAAAGTGAAGAAAAGTCTGAGAGTTACAATTACCTCATGGCCGGTGTTCATGGAGATGAAGTTGAAGGAGTTTACCTCTTAAAAAACCTCTTTGACTGGCTTCAGGATGAGGATCAACAAGTCTCAGCACCATTTATTATTATTCCTGTTTTAAATGTTGATGGATATAGAGCTGGAACAAGAACTAACTCTCATGGAGTTGATTTAAACCGTAACCTTCCCTCAACCCACTGGGTCTCTAAAGCAAGGGATAAAAAGTATTACCCAGGGACTAACCCTCTATCTGAACCTGAAAATCAATTTCTTGTAAAAATATTTGATAAATTTCCACCAAAATTTATTTTAACTCTTCACTCTTGGAAGCCAATGGTTAACTACAATGGTGATGATTGCCTTAAGTATGCCCAAATAGTATCTAAATATAACAACTATCCTCTAGTTGCGGATATAGAGGGCCATCCTACTCCCGGCAGTCTCGGGGAGTTTGGGCCTGAAAAATATAATGCTCAAGTCTTAACTTTTGAGGCTCCCCTTATAAGTGAAAACTTAACCCTCGAAAACATATGGCAAGAAAATGAGATCGCCTTAAAGTCTCTAATCAAAAGTGACTTAATGTAATTGTCCGGACTTTCGGCTTAAATTCCCCCTAAATTCCCCCTAAATTCCCCCTAATCAAACATTAGTATTTTGATCACTTAGAAGTATCGATGACCTGCTTTGATTTGTATTTCAAGTACTTACAGCATGTAAATAATTCACAATAACCACAAAAGTCATCCCCTTTGTTCATCTGAGTTTATTATCAAATATGTTGATCTAGAAGCTGACTCAGGAGATTTGAATGCGCTCGTCCAGAATATTTTTACCTATCCTCTTAATACTAAACTTACTTTTCAGCTGTGCAAAAGAACTTCCTAAAGTAGAAAGTGAATCTATCAAATCAAATGTTTTTAGTATTGAAGAAATCAAAAATGCTAGTGTTGATCTAGAGTTTTCAACAGAAAAAAGGCAATCAATAAAATCCAAAGTCGGTGAAATTTATGCGCTAAATACCTTCTCATTAAAAAGAGTTTCTAGCATCAATACAAACAACACAAAGCTTGTACCTCTATTTGAAGAGATAAAACTATTACTTCCAGAAGAAACGAGCAAAATCAACGTCAGGTTTAAGGTAACAAGTAATCACATTGTTGCTTACTACAATGTAACGACACCTAAGACGTTGAAAAGCTTATCCATGGAAGGCTCTGACGTGGACAATATTTTTCAATATCAAATACAGGGTTTTGGAATAAAAAGAAGATCTAAAAATGCCAATAATGAGGAAACTAGAAATATTGAGTTTCATTCAACATCCAAAGAAGAAGCCACCCACATAAAAATAAGTGCTCTTTCGACAAGTCGACAAATGGGCGACTTGCACGCGTTAGACGAGAAACAAAAAAGAGAATTATTCTTAAAAGAAAAATTAAACGGTAAAGAGTTAACAAGAAAACAAATAAGAACCATACTTAACGATAGAACAATACTTAATAACTCTAAAATTACAGATCAAATATTTGAGGACTCCTCAGTGTTTGTTGTTCGAATTTTTAAGGATGAAGCTTATCTCTTCTCAAAAATCACAAAGTCGGATCTTTTGAGAAAAGAAAAGCAAGCATTAAAAAATGATATTAAAATAAAGAGCATTCTTAAATGTAACAACTCCGATATGGAAGATTGTTTTTTAAGAGCAGAATATAAGTTTGATACAAACCCTGTTATTAAAGAGTACACCCAAGATGAGAGAGGTAAAACTCTTGCTCCAATAGAGTTCAAATCAAAAGACGATTTAAATATTGCTGATATACTAAAGATTAATATTAATTCTCTCGTTGACACTAGAAGTGAACTTTTTAACGCTTTTCCGAACCTTGAAAATAAACCGTTAGTTAAGAAAAATAAAATTGATCTTAATAGTGAGTACGTATTTCTACCCTCAACGCACGACACACCAAGAAAAGTTGCTGACGCCTCGGCATTTTTTCAGGGACAAGAAAGAATTGTAAAACTAAAGCTTGAAGAGGATGGCCTCATTGTTTACGAACAAGAATCAGATACACGCTTTCAAGATAATGAATTAAATAACTCGCCAGTGCTAAAAATTAGTGGATCTCACCTTGACTATGATTGCCTTGAAAAAGAAGAAAATACTTGTGTTGGAGATATAGAAGCATCAAATAATGACAATTGGAAAAAAAGAAGATTCTTTGCACCAAACTTAGACTCACTAAAACATTTCCAGGTTAACAATATTGATCTATTTAATTTAGGAAGCTCATGTTTTAGAGAGATTGACTCTGAAATGACTCACTATGAGTTCAAAAAAGGCGTCATTAATATAGAGCAAGAAAAAACATTCAAAGTCTCCACAAACTTTGCGTGTATAGCGAGATACTTTTTTAGCGACAATATGGAGTCCACCAGTTTTAAAGTTAAGTTTTTCTACAGCCTGGTGCGATTAAAAGACTTAGCATCAAGTGACTACGTAGCAGTAGACTACCCGACAAAAGATCAGGACAAGTTTGGCTTTTTTAAAAACGAAAGAACAGAGCTTGCACAAGACTACACATCTTCCAGGTCTCCAAAAAAGTATTTTCTTAATAGATTCAATCCTAAAAAAAATGAAATCACGTACGCTCTTAGCGAAGAATTTGGAAGAGAAGAGAATAAATACATTCTTGATGCGACAAAAGAGGTTATAGCTAACATCAATAAATCGCTTAACTCAGCTGAAGCAAATATTCAGATTACCCTAGAGGATCCAAAAAAGATTTATCCTGGTGACTTAAGAAAAAACAGTATTGTCCTTATAACTGACCCTCTGGCCAATGGACTTCTAGGATATGGGCCAAGTGTCTCAAACCCAAGAACAGGTGAAATACTTCAAGCTCACACAAATATGTACCTTGGTGTACTAAGGCAAACCACACGGTCTACTTACAAACTTATGGAAAGCATGAGTAAAGAAAACCCTATCACATTTGAATCTAAACAATTGAACTTTGGAAAGCTTGAATTAAAAACGACTGCCCCTGTTATATCAAATATTCACATCGATGGCAGTCTATCTAATAAATTGAAAGTTGCTCAATCAATAATTAATCAAAAATCAGTTAATTCAAAAGATTCAAACCTCAATATTATTCCAAGTCACACTCTTAAAGAGCACTCTAGTCATCATGACCATTCTCATGCAGAACTTAACCATATAGAAAAAAGCATCGATCAATTTGACGAGCGTTTAAATAGACTTGCAAAAAACAATGCTTTTCATAAAGAGTTTCTAAATTACAGTGCTCTTGGAAAAAAGATTATAAAAGAAATTAGAGAAGATAATCGATTTTTCACATCTAAGGGTCACCTAATTTCCTGGGAGAAACTACCCGAAGATTTAAAAGAATTAGCGATTAAAAGAATTATCACGCAGGCATACAAAACAACGCTTGCTCACGAAATTGGGCATAACCTTGGGTTAAGACATAACTTTCAAGGATCGCATGACAAGGCAAACTTTTACACTCAATCCGAGATTAATTCGGACGTAGCACCACAATACTCTTCAATAATGGATTACGGACTCTCTCAATTAAATGAACTTCCAATCATGGGTAAGTATGACATCGCAGCCCTTCGGTTTGGCTATGCAAGAAAGTTTGAAAAAACAACGGGTGAACTGGTTTCCATTCCAACGACACTTGAACAAGCAACAAGCACGATTCCCCAAAACATGGTTAAAGCGTACGAGTTTTGTACAGACGAAAATGCTGGAAGTAATCTGACTTGCAACCGTTTTGACGAAGGAACAAATCTAACTGAGATCATTCAAAGTAGTATTAGGCAATACGAGCAATCTTATAAATTTGCAAACAAAAGAGATGGTAGAAAAAATTTTACGACAAGAGGAATTGATAATTACATAAGATACCGTGCTTATCACTTTACGAAATTTAGAATGGCGCTTAGAACGTGGATGATTTTCAACAACCTATTTAGAGCGCAAAGCCCAGAACTTATGTATGAAGGTTGCCCTAAGGCGCAAGAGATTACAGTTCCATTTTGTAAAACGATAAATGATACTATAAATGCGACAAAACTTGCGGCACAACAGCTATTAAACATACTTGCAACACCTGATAAGACCTGTGCCGTTGCTGTAAGTACTGACCCAACAAAAATTGTTACCACAATGCCTCTAAGAGATATTTACTCCAAGGTAAAGTACGGCTCTAAAGATCCAGTAATTGACTCTTGTTTTCATGAAGATATTGTAAAAGAGCTATCAACAAGCAGCTTAGTACCAATAGCTGAAGGCGGGAAGTTTATAAACGATGTCAAGGGTACCCACCCTGAATATCGATATAATTCAGATATAATGATAAGAGGTATTTGGTCTGACAAACTTTTAGCAATAAAATATTTATTTCAAAGAAGTGGAAGCATGACTGAACCATCTCTTGGAACATTTAGTTTTTATGATCACAAGCAGATAAGACGTGAACTTATGAATTATATCAATCATATTACTCTTGGTTCACCCTTAAGAAACCAAATTCCTTTTACGGACAAAGACAGTAATCCTGTAAAAGTACAATATGGTGTTAGTGGTATTGATTACATTCCTGAGCAACCAACATGGCTTCCCACGATTATTTTTGGCTTGCCAGGATTTTCAGGGGAGTTATTTAATCGTTTAAATCTAAACTTGATTGTAAAATCAAACTACTCTACGGACCCAATTACAGAGTTTACAATGAATGAACTTGACAATACTTTAGGGGTGAACAAATTTAACCTTTATGACTCAAATATTGTTGAATCTCTCCCTAAAGATAAAACGAAATCTTACTACAATGATCAGTCTGAGACTTACTTCGTCTCAAGGCCTTCTAACTTAATAGCTGAAAAAATGATTTCTGTGATTAACGAATATAAATTTTTAAAAGGTATAGACAAACAAGTTGTTGAGCGAGTCTTTACCCACCGTGCCGTTCCAACACCAGATCCTGCATGGTGTGATGAGCAAAAGAATGTCTTTAAATTCATCTTGAAGATGGGTGTCGACTTTGCGGAAAAAATTAAATCTATTGTTGCTGCAGGAAAAACTTTTACAAAAGAAGAACTCCTAGCGATGAATCTTCCGGAGGAAGTAGTAAATGGAATTCTAAAAATGCAAAACTTATCCGTTAACCAAATTGAGCAAATTATCCATGGGATTAATAATCCAAGGGATGTCTCAGCACCAGCTGATGCACCAGATAAGATTAAAAAATTATACACCCTTAATATGTTCTCGCTAGAGCTTTATATGTATGGAATCATGGAGCAAAAAGTTGAGGAGTACAAGGTAAAATTAGAGTGGCTTCCTGAGCAAGGAAAGACTAAGGACTTCATAAGAGCAATAAGTTACTAAGTTTAGACAATTTAATAAGATCAAAATTATAAAAAAAGCCCGCAAATTGCGGGCTTTTTTTATATTAATATTTTTTGTTAAAATTACTTATCAAACTTAATTACTTCCACAGGACATGCTTCGGCAGCCTCTACAATTCTTAGGCCATCAGTCAATGGAGCGTTAGGTCTTATCACGCATGTAGCATCCTGTACTTCGAAAACCTCTGGAATAATAGTTTCACAAGCATCACAAACGATACACCCCGGCTCAATCCAAACCTTTGATACACTAAAATTTTCAACTGTCTCCCCACCATCAGCAGCTCCTGCAGGTGCAAAGGCTCCAGCAAATTCAGGGTTAACTGCTATTTTTAGTTTTTTTCCGCCAGTAACCGGCAGTGGGTCTGCAACGAACGACTTTTTTACAGTAGGGTAGTAAACTTTTTCAGTTTTGGGCCCATATTGTTCCATATAGCTTTCTACTGTATGCTCAGAGTCGCTCATAAGTTGTAAAAACTTTTCAGATGTCATTTCATACTGATGATTGATACCTTCCTTAGAAGAAGATAATTCAACCATTACCTTAGCACTTACTTTTTTAGGAAAGCTTATTGCCTCAAGAAGCTCTAAAAACTTTGGACCTAAATCGAGGTCCTCACCGAATGCTGAAGACTTTCCAGAAAAGCTTCTAATAATTTCAATTTGGGAAGGTTTTGCAAAAGGATTGTATAGGGCGACTTTTATTGTATCAAATGTTGTCGGCTCTTTAGTTGTGTTCCATCGCAAGCCAAACCCAAAGCCATTCTTTCCTCTTCTGGATCTTAAAAAGCTAAGTTTTGGGCGACCAAAAAAGAACTCAACGCTTCCTGTTAAAAAATTCAACCCAACAACTGTTACTACTAACCCTGCTGCAAGAACAACTGCAATTGACATGGTAATGAACTGTAAATTCATCTAAAATCTCCAAGGAAATATTAACTTTTTTAGCCAACATAGCAAATAAATTGTTGAAATTAAACTAGATTTTATCCATTTTTTATTAATCTATAAAGGGACTGAAACGAACAATTGGTTTGTATTGGGCACCTTCAGTATATGCAAGAGCACATACCCGGCCAGAGGGCGAATATAACCCAACGAGTTCCCCCTTGCAGGTTGAAACTGAACTACTTGCTAAGTCTTTACCGTTTTTAAAATCCAGCCATTGCATTTCTGACAACCTAAATACTTTGCCTCCAAACACTCTACCTGGACACAAACATGCGCCGGACATATCTGATAGTTGTGGCTTCAGTAAAATACTCCCGAAATCATCACCTCTTACAGGCCAATTCACCTTTTCTAAGCAATTTGCTATTGAGAATGGACCTATTTTAGTTCGCTTCAAACTCTTTAAGACGCCAAATGTATCTAGCTTTTTAGCGAAATCTTCAAATAACACCCGAATATAGGTACCTGAGCTTACTTCACATCTGAAATGAATATTTCTTCCCTCAATAGACAGAATCTCAAATCGGCTTACTACTCTTCTGACTGGTTCCTTTTTAATAAAATTACCCTGCCTGGCAAGTTTGTAAAGCGGTAAACCATTATGTTTTGTCGCTGAAAAAAATGGTGGTATTTGAAAATATTCACCTACAAATGTTTTTGCTACTTTGTTCAACCTCTCAATACTATAATCTACAAGTTTTGTTTCAATTTTAGTGTCATTATTGAGAATCTTCCCTGTCATATCACCAGTGTCGTAAGAGAAACCTAGAACACCCTCTGATTCATAATTTTTAGTAAATCTGTTATGAATTAAGTCACTCAACCTCGAGGCTCCAGCAATAGCAATAAGAAGAACCCCCTCTGCAAAAGGATCTAGGGTCCCCAAGTGCCCGATTTTACCGAAGCCAAATGGTAAATTATATTTAAAATGCCTCACGACATCACTAGAGCCGATGCCTTTTGGCTTGTAAACATTCAATATAAGTGGAGGAAAAATTGGCGCTTTAGTTTTGCCCATTGTCTATTATTTAATATGACCTTCGTCTTTTAGTATATTTGTAATTTTTTGCTCTTCCTCGTACTGAGAATCATAGACAAACTCAATTTGAGGGGTGTGTTTAATTTTTAATCCTCTGCCTATATGAGTTCTAACTTTGCCTTTGTTTCTAAGAAGAGAGGACTTTACGTCCTCTCTTTTATTAACGTCAAAAGCATCCCAGAAAATTTTTGCCGAAGAGAAATCATTGCTTAGTTCAACTTTTGTCACGGAAAAGAGCATTAACTTATCGTCAGACAAGTTCCTAATACACTCAAGAGCAAAAAATTGAATCTTTTCTTCCAGCTTACTTTTTTTATAAGATGTACTCATAATCTTCCAAGTTAAAGGATTAAACGTTTAGTGCCTCTGAGCTTTTCTCTTCAGCTGCTTTTACATCATCAAGAGTTCTTTTTGTTTCGACCATTTTGTATGCTTCAAAGACATCTCCCACTTTTACATCATTAAAGTTTTCGAGCCCGATACCACACTCAAGTCCATATTTAACTTCTTTAACGTCGTCTTTAAACCGCTTAAGGGAGGATAATTTACCATCAAAAACAATTTTTCCAGAGCGAAGAAGTCTAATACTGCACCCAACTTCAATTCGTCCGTCAATTACATACGAACCAGCTATAACTCCAACTTTAGGAACAGAGAAGGTATCCCTAACCTCCGCACGGCCAGTAAACTCTTCAGACGTATCAGGCTCAAGAAGTCCTTCCATTGCCAATTTGATATCGTTAATCAACTCATAAATAATACTATATGTCTTAACATCAACGCCTTTGTCCTCTGCCAGTCTTCTTGCAGTGTTCATTGGTCGCATATTGAAGCCAAGAATGTATGCCGATGCTTCTGCTGCAAGGCTGACGTCATTATCATTTATTGCACCTACGCCACCTCCAATCACTTTAATCTCTACCTCTGGATTAGAAAGACTTGTGAGTGATTGCTTGATCGCTTCATAAGAACCAAGAACGTCTGTCCTTACGATTAGATTTAGGGTTTTCATCTCTGCACCACTCTCTGGAGCAGCTGAACCAAAAAAGTCCTCAAGCGACACAGTTTGTTTTACCGGAGCTGACTCTAGAAGTTTTCTCTCGTTAACCCTGTTCGCTACAACTTTTTTCGCTTCTCTTTCATTTTTTGCAACATTTAAAATATCACCGGGATTGGGTGCTGTATCTAAGCCAAGGATTTGAACAGGTGTAGATGGGCCGGCTGACTTGAGGTCTTTTCCTAATGAACTCATTAGGCTCCTTGCTCGACCATATGATTCACCGACAACAAGACTATCGCCTTTTTTAAGAGTACCAGACTGAATAAGAATAGTTGCAACGGGACCCCTACCTTGCTCTACTCTTGATTCTATAACCACTCCCTCTGCTTTGCCTTTAGGGTTTGCCGTAAGTTCCATAATTTCGGATTGAAGTGCAATGGCTTCGAGAAGTTGATCCACACCCTCGCCTTTAAGAGCCGATATAGGACAAAATTGGGTATCCCCACCCCAGTCTTCTGGTGTGAGCTCGAATTCGGTTAATTCTTGTTTTACTCTGTCAGGCTTTGCCTCTTCTTTATCCATTTTATTGACGGCAACAATAATAGGTACGCCCGCATTTTGACAAAACTTGATAGACTCTTTTGTCTGAGGCATTACTCCATCGTCAGCTGCAACAACTAATACAACAATATCTGTGACATTCGCACCACGTTGCCTCATCGAGGCAAAAGCCGCATGTCCCGGAGTATCGAGAAAGGTTAAAGTCTTTTCACCAACATTAACTGAGTAAGCTCCTATGTGCTGAGTGATTCCACCAGCCTCGCCCTGTGCAACTTTAGCGTCTCTTATGTAATCTAATAATGTGGTTTTACCATGATCAACGTGACCCATTATAGTAATAATAGGGTTTCTCAATGGCAGATCTGATTTTTTCTTATCAACTTTTTCAAGAACTTTATCTTCATCAAAAGCTTTGTCCTCAACTCTATAATCCCATAAAGCTGCGATCTCACCAGATAAACCAAGTCCTAAGTAATCATCCTTCTTTACTAAAAGGTTAAGTTCTAAACATGCATTTGAAAACTTCTCGAATTTGACACTTAGTTTTTGCGCCAACTCACTGGCAACGACTCCTCCATGAACGGAGACAATTCGCTTCGAGCTTTTTACCTCAGTGATTTTTGTTTGAGCACTAGGTCCATTATATATCTTTTTTCTTTTAACTTGAGTGTAAATAGGTGTGCCCAAGTTTGAAAGAGCACCATAAGACTTAAGCTCGTTTTCAGATTTTTCTTCATTTAATTTTTTAGACCTGTTAATACCTGGACGCTTCCCTGAAACTATTGATGCCAAGCCTGACATTCTCTTTTTGGCATTTACACCACCTGCCTTGGACGGGTCATCATAACCTGTACTATTAGAATCGTCTCCAGTGTTTTCATCTTTTTCTTGTTGAGCCTTTTTAAGCTCTTCTGCAGTAGGCATACTAACAACGCGTAAACCGAATGCCTTGGGCTTAACGTCTTCAAGCTTACTCTCAATTTCAATATTGGATTTTACCTCGGCATCAATAGGAGCCTTTTCACTGTCATTTACGAGAGGCTCTGAGTCCTTTTCAATCTCTCCTCCCTCTTTACTGGCCGGCATAGATACAATTTTTAACCCCGACTTGCCCTCTTTCGTAGGAATAGACTCAGGACTAAAAGATTTTACTAACTCTATTTCATCAGGAGACTTATCAGTCGATGATGCCAAAACTGCAGACGCAGGTTTTTCAGTATTGTCTGAAACTTGTTCCTCAATGACCTCAGAAGAATCCTTTTTTAACGAAGACGCTTTTTTTCTAATAACCGCCTTTTTTCTTATCGTTGTTTTCTTTTTTTCTTCGCCACCCTCCGCTAACTCTGCAGAGCTATCAACAGCTTTCTTTGCGACTTTTTTTGTGGTTTTCTTCGCTGTCTTCTTGGCAGTTTTTTTTGCGACTTTCTTTTTTGAAGTCTTCTTTTTTGTAGCTTTGGGCTTAGCTTTTTCTGCTGGTGCCGCGTGAACTGACAAAACTTTTTCAACATCCTCATCAGACAACGAGGACATATGGTTACGCACTGATATTCCAATATCTTTGATCTTTTCTACAAGATCAAGGGAATTAAGTTCCATTTCCTTGGCAAGTTCATATACTTTTTTAGGCATTTAGTACTCCTAATCGCACTTACGTGTATTCTGTTATTTAAGTTTAAAAGCAGCTAACTCTTCTCGAAGCCTTTTTTCAGCCTCAGAAAATTTTTCTTTTTCTTCTGAATCATCACCAGGTCGATTACTGTCAGATGATAACAAGCCGGAATATGCAGGAACCGCAGATGCACTGATCAACTCTTCGTCCTCTTTCGCCGCTAATTCGACACTTCCTTCTTCAACAGCCTTTTTTGCATTTTCAAGTATCGACTTTGCGACATCAACCTGAACATGAAGGATTTGAGAGATTTCTTGTTCATCTGAAACAATTAAATCACCAATATTCATCAGTCCATTTTGAACAAGAACGGTAGCGTATGCATCGCTAATGTCTGCTAGTTGTCTCAAGTTATCTGAGGCACTCTGGACCTTCTCCTGGAGCTTAGTTCTAGAAATAATATTAATATTATACCCAGAAAGCATCGCGGCAAGTCTAACGTTTTGCCCTCTTCTTCCGATTGCCAAAGCTAGTTGATCATCCTCTACGACAACGTCCATAGAGCGAGATTCGTCATCTATCATGATGTTTGTAATTTCTGATGGAGCTAAAGCCGCTCTAGCAAAAACACCGAGGTCATCGTTCCACCTTACGATATCAATTTTTTCGCCCTGTAGCTCATTAACAATATTTTGAACTCGGCTTCCCTTTAAGCCAACACAAGCTCCTACGGGGTCTACCTCACCATCTGCAGATAACACGGCAATTTTAGCTCTAAAGCCGGGCTCTCGGGCTGCAGACTTTATTACGATAGTCCCTTCTTGAATTTCAGGAACCTCTACTTCAAACAATTTTACTAAAAACATAGGGGATGTTCTTGATAGTCTTATTTCAGGACCTCTATTAGTCATAACAACTTCAGATAGGTAAGCCTGAATTCTATCACCAGGCTTAAAACTCTCTCCTTGAATTATTTCTCTTCTGGGGAGAACGGCTTCAGCTTTGCCAAGGTCAACCATGATGTTGCCCCTTTCGTACCTTCTGGCAATACCCGTAATTAACTCACCCTCGCGGTGCTTAAACTCGCTAAATAAGATTTCTCTCTCAGCATCTCGAACTTTTTGAAATATAATCTGCTTGGCGGTCTGAACATCTACTCTGGTAAAGTTTGGATTTTCTATTCTTACACCAAGTTGATCGCCAATCTCAGCATCTTCATCAAGGATATGAGCTTCTTCAATAGTCATCTCTAGAATGGGGTCTCTCACCTCTTCCACTACATTTTTATATTGGTATATCTCTACTTCGTCATCATCTGAGTTATACCTGGTCTCATACTCGCCTTGAATACCATATTTCTTTCTGGCGGTAACGAGAAATGCTTGTTCAATTGCATTGATCACAATCTCCTTCTCAACTCCACGTTCTTTCCCTAAAGCTTCTATAACTCTTCCAAGTTCCGAAAACATATTTTCACCTCTTAAAAAATATACTCAGCGTTTGCTGACTTAATATTTGAAAAATTAATATCAAAAATTTTCTTATCTCGTTTGTCTTGTACTTTAATGGAATCATCATTAACAGAAACTAAGCATCCTTCGACGATCTTGGACTTCACCCCATCAACTTTCTCGAAGAGTTTCACTTTGATATTCTCTCCTAATGACATTTCGAAATGTTTCAAGCTTTTAAGGTGCCTAAAAAGCCCAGGAGAAGAAACTTCTAGCCTGACATTTTCAGGTAAATCGGAATCTTCAAAAAAATTACTTAATTCCCGGTCAACACTAACGCAATCGTCTAGAGATGCAGTTTTAGTGCTGGAGTTGTAAATAAACACCCGAAAAGTACTCGTTCCATGCTGATAGTCAAAGTCGTAGAGCTCTAGACCAAGTTTATTCAATACACTGATTAACTCCGGTTCTATAAGTTTTTCGTTTCTGCTCAATTTCCTATCAAATTCCAATTTTTATACTTTCCCATAAAAAAAGGGCGGATTAAAAAACCCACCCTTAATTAGTATTAATTAAATGGTACAGACTACAGGAGCCTGTAATTCTTAGATACCAATTTAATTTAAAAAAATCAACAAATTAGATCGTTATTTTAAGTCCAAGGTAGTGATTTTTGCATCTTTACGGCATCAGATCCGTCACTATAGTATTTTTCTGCAATATGGTAGGTTGAAAAGCCACTAATTTCATAGAAACTAATAGCAGAAGGGTTTTTACTCGAGACTTCAAGATAAATATAAGAACATTTCTCTGAGATTGATTTTGTTTTAAGCACTCTCT
>MDTG01000340.1_pt1 | contig 20785 bp, 17 predicted proteins | sample 811421 | NCBI WGS metagenome assembly MDTG01 (sample SAMN05326645, study PRJNA326480) | marine metagenome | isolation source: seawater | place: Pacific Ocean: South East | collected 2011
CTCGTTCCGCTTTATCGAGAAGGCGATCAACACCGAGGTCCAGCGTCAGATCGAGCTGATCGAAGACGGCGGCAAAGTGGTTCAGGAAACCCGCCTGTATGATCCGAACAAGGATCAGACGCGCTCGATGCGCAGCAAGGAAGAAGCCAACGACTACCGTTACTTCCCTTGCCCGGACTTGCTGCCGGTCGTCATCGAGCCAAGCTATCTGGAAGCTTTGCGCGCCACCCTGCCGGAATTGCCGGTGCAGAAGCGCGAGCGTTTCGAGGCGCAGTTCGGCTTGTCGGCGTATGACGCCAGCGTGCTGGCCGCCAGCCGCGAGATGGCCGACTACTTCGAAGCGGTGCAACAGATCTGCGCCGACCCGAAACTGGCAGCCAACTGGGTAATGGGCGAGCTTTCGAGCCTGCTCAACAAAGACAACCTGGAGATCGAACAGTCGCCGGTTAGCGCCGAGCAACTGGGCGGGATGATTCTGCGCATCAAAGACAACACCATCTCCGGCAAGATTGCCAAGATGGTCTTTGAAGCCATGGCCGCCGGCGAAGGCTCGGCCGACCAAATCATCGAAGCCAAAGGCCTCAAACAAGTCACCGACAGTGGCGCCATCGAGTCGATGCTGGACGAGATGCTCGCCGCTAACGCTGAGCAGGTTGAGCAATACCGTGCGGCCGAAGAAGCCAAGCGCGGCAAGATGTTCGGCTTCTTTGTGGGCCAGGCCATGAAAGCCTCCAAAGGCAAAGCCAACCCGCAACAAGTGAACGAACTGCTGAAGAAGAAGCTCGAAGGCTGATAAAGCCATCGTTGCAGTTAAAACGCCGGGCATGCCCGGCGTTTTATTGAGTTCTCAGGAGTCCAATCCATGTTGCGTTTTGCATTGCTGCTGACACTAGTCGCCCTGTTCAGCGGGTGCGCCAGCCATACATTAACCGGTGGCTACAGCGCAGAGGGCAAGGCGTCCTATTACGGCGCGCGGCATCACGGCAAGAAAACCGCCAGTGGCGAAGCGTTCAACCAAAACGCCCTGACGGCCGCACATCGCACCCTGCCCTTTGGTAGCCGTGTGCGGGTGACTAATCTGCGCAATGACAAGAGCGTAGTGGTGCGGATCAATGATCGCGGCCCCTATGCGCGAGGTCGGATAATCGACCTTTCAAAGCACGCCGCCGAGCAGTTGGATATGCTTCGCGAAGGGGTTGCAGCAGTGCGTGTTGAACAATTGGAGTAATGACTTGCAAGCTTTACATCTGGTAACCAAACAGCATTTGCGCCCACTGGCGCAGGCTAAACGGATCACTACACTAGCGGCACTTTTTCGGAGCTCGCTGATATGACGTTAATGACCTTTGTGTACCTGATTGCCGGCCTGGTTTTACTGGTCGGTGGTGCGGAAGTTTTGGTTCGCGGCGCTGCCAAGCTGGCCGCGCAATTCGGTATTCCGCCTCTGGTTATCGGCCTGACCGTTGTCGCGTTCGGCACCAGCGCACCCGAGACAGCCGTGAGCGTACAAGCGGCAATGAATGGCAGCGGCGATCTGGCGATTGGCAACGTGGTCGGCAGCAACATCGCCAACGTATTACTGGTACTCGGCGCAACCGCACTGATCGCACCGTTGATTGTCTCGCGTCAGTTAATCCGCATGGACGTGCCACTGATGATCGGCGCGAGCTTGCTGACGTTTGGTCTGGCATGGGATGGCGAACTGAGCAAGATCGACGGGGCAATCTTGTTCACCTGCATTGTGGCTTATACCTTCTTCCTGATCCGCAGCAATCGCAACAGCCTCGACGAGCCAGACGATGAGTTCGCGGCCGAGTTTGGCCTTAACGAGCCAGCCAAGCCGTATGCCTGGCTGATCAATCTGATCCTGATTGTAGTGGGCCTGGTCCTGCTGGTGGGTGGCTCACACTTCCTCGTTGAAGGCGCCGTTACGCTGGCCCGTGCACTGGGCCTGTCGGAGCTGGTCATCGGCCTGACCGTCATCGCTATCGGCACCTCCCTGCCTGAATTGGCCACCTCGATACTGGCGGCCTTCAAAGGTGAGCGCGATATTGCCGTGGGCAACATAGTCGGCAGCAACTTGTTCAACCTGCTCAGCGTGCTGGGTCTGGCGGCTCTGGTTTCACCGAGCCCGATCTCGGTATCCCCCAATGCACTGGCGTTCGATTTCCCGGTAATGATCGCCGTAGCAGTTGCCTGCTTGCCGATCTTCTTCACCGGTTACCGCATCAACCGCTGGGAAGGCCTGCTGTTCCTCGCGTACTACGGCGCCTACACCCTGTATCTGGTGCTGTTCGCCACAGGGCGCCCTGCCGTGGAAACCTTCGGCCACGCCATGATCGGCTATGTAATTCCGTTAACGGCACTGACACTGCTGGTAGTGGCGGCTCGCAGCTGGCACAAACAGCGTACGGCAAACTAATAAAGAGGCAGCTTTAAATGACCGACAAACCTCTGGATGGCCAGCAAGTGCGCCGCGAAGTCATGGGCGACAGCTTTGTTGACCGCGCGCTGAACAACGCAACCGAGTTCAGCCAGCCACTGCAGGACTTCGTTAACGATCACGCCTGGGGCGGCGTTTGGAACCGCGAAGGCTTGCCGCGCAAAACCCGTAGCCTGATCACGCTGGCGGCACTGACTGCATTGAAGTGCCCGCAAGAGCTGAAAGGCCACGTACGCGGCGCCCTGAACAATGGCTGCACGGTCGAAGAAATTCGCGAAGCGCTGCTGCATTGCGCCGTCTACGCAGGTGTTCCGGCCGCAGTCGACGCGTTTCGCGCAGCCCAGGAAGTGATTGACGAGTACTCGAAACAGTAAATGCTGAACCGTTGATGAAGGAGCCGGGCGATGCCCGGCTTTTTTATTTGCCGGCGCTGATCAAATTACGTTTGGACCGTGCACTTCGCTGAAATTTAATTTTTTTGAACACAAGCTTTAACAGAAGGACTTAAGATAGCCTGCTCTGCCTTTTGTGATACTTCTGTTACATCGCGGGCTAGCATTCCACCTCAAGGACTGGTCAAGATGAGGTTCATAAAAAAACTATTAAATCGCAGCGCCAGAAAGCGAATCCGCAACACGCCAAAGCTCTACAGAGGCACTCAACGCCTTAAAGAGCGTTATCCGCAATATACCTTTGGCGATGGCACTTATGGCAACCCCGAGGTGCATGACTGGGATAACGGCACAACCTTGCGCATTGGCGCTTACACGTCTATCGCTGGCGGTGTGAATATCTATCTGGGTGGCCATCACCGCGCCGACTGGATCAGTAACTACCCGTTCCCGTTGCAGATAAAAGAGCTGGCAGGCATCCAGGACTCAATCATCAGCAATGGCGATGTAGTCATTGGCAATGACTGCTGGATTTGCTCAAACGTGATGATTCTATCCGGCGTCACCATCGGCGACGGTGCAGTAGTTGCGGCGGGCGCAGTTGTCACCAAGGACGTTCCGGCCTATGCCGTGGTTGGCGGCAACCCGGCTCGCCTGATTCGCTGGCGCTTTGAAGAACCTGTTCGGCAGATGCTGCAGGCGTCGGCCTGGTGGGATTGGCCTGCTGAAGAGATCCACTCCATCGCCCACCTACTTTGCACAACCGACTTCGATGCGTTCAGTCGTTACGTCAGCGAACGCAAGCAATCCTGAGCAGCTACAAGGTTTAAACCCAGCCAATCGCCTGCATCAGCAATAACCCGAGATTAACGGTGATCACCGCCAGCAGCGTGCTGATCACTATAATCGCTGCAGCCAGCTCGTGGTTGGCACCCACTTCGCGCGCCATTACATAACTGGCCGCTGCGGTCGGGCTGGCGAAGTAGAGAAACAGGATGGCCAGATCAGCGTCGCGAAAGCCAAAGAGCCAGGCACCCAGCGTTGTCACCAAAGGCAGCCAGACCAGCTTCATCAAACTCGAACTCAGCGCTATCGAGCTGCTCTTGCGCAGCGCGGCCAGGCTCAGCGTGCCACCGATGCAGATGAGGGCGAGCGGCAGGGTCATGTGCGCAAAATAGCCCGCCGACGTTAGCAGCCATTCCGGCAATTGCAGTTGCCAGTAGGCCACCGGAATCGCCAGCGCGACACCGATAATCAGCGGGTTGGTGACAATGCTGCGCACGATTGCCGCGAAGTCCGATTTCACCCCTGGCGCATAGATGGCCAGCACGATTATCGACAGCACGTTGTAGCAAAAGATCACCACACCGGCCAATACGCTGCCCACCGCCAGACCGTAATCACCGTACATGCTGGTGGCCAGTGCCAGGCCGACAATACCGTTGTTGCCGCGGAATGCGCCCTGAACAAAGACTCCGCGGTCTTCTTGCGGGCAACGCCAGTGTGCCCACGCCCAGGCCAGCAGAAAACTTAGAGTAGTTGCGCCAATGAAGTAGGCAATGAGGGCCGGCTGCAATGCGGTTTTCAGATCGGCCTGGACAATGCCGAGAAACAGCAGCACCGGCATGGTCGCGCGAAAGACCAGTGCCGAGGCCGTATTGATGAACGCAGCGTCAATCCAACCCAGCCGACGCAGACCCAGGCCGAGGAACAACATGACGAACACCGGGGCCGTGATGCTGATGGTTTGCTGAAAGACTGCGAACATGAAAGCCTCAAAAAACAGACGCGAAGGCGCCGAACTGAATGAGGCCAATGATAGCAAGCCAACTATCTGGATAGCTGGCTGCAGGTGAAATATTTAATCGCTTAACGACGAACCGGACGCTTCTGCAATTTACGCTGCAAGGTTCTCCGGTGCATACCCAGCGCCCGCGCAGTGGCTGAGATATTGCCTTCGTGTTCGGCGAGAACCCGCTGAATGTGCTCCCACTGCAGACGGTCCACCGACATCGGATTTTCCGGCACCAGCGAATCGAGATCGGCATGCTGGGTCAGCAACGCGGCCAACACGTCATCAGCATCGGCAGGTTTGCACAGGTAATTGCACGCGCCGCGCTTGATCGCCTCAACAGCGGTGGCAATGCTGGAGTAACCGGTCAGGATCACCACACGCATCTCTGCGTCCAGCTCGAGCAATTTTGGCAGCAACACCAGACCGGAGTCGCCGTCCATCTTCAGGTCGACCACGGCATAGTCGGGCAAGTCATGGCTGGCCAGGGTCAGGCCTTCTTCGGCAGACCCGGCAATCGACACGCGCAAACCACGGCGACTCATGGCGCGCGCCATGACGCGGGTAAAGGTCGGATCATCGTCAACCAGCAACAGGTGCGGTTGCTCGTCGCCTTCAAACAGCGCCTCATCAGACATTTGATACTCCTTGCTGGTCGGCCTCAGGCTGAGCCGTAGGAGCGCGGCAACTTCAACTCGGTGAGGGTGCCGCCCTCTTCATGATTATAAAGCTTAACTGTGCCACCGGCGCGGGTCACGCTGGCCTGACTAAGAAACAGGCCCAGACCGAAACCTTTACCCTTGGTGGTAAAGAACGGCCGCCCAAGTTGCTCGGCAATGGCCAACGGCACGCCCGCACCAAAGTCGCGGATGCTCAGTTGCAGCCACTGGTGATCCCAGTCGAGGCATATATCCAGTTTCTCGGGACAGGCATCAGCGGCGTTGTTGAGCAAATTGAGCAACGCTTGCGTGAGGTCTGCCGGAGGCATCAGCCGCGGCGGTGTTCCGCGGCCCAGACATTGATAACGGTAGCTCGCCTCGGGGCGCATCAGGTGCCAGCGGTTAAGCGTGGTTTCGAGCCAGTCTACACTGGACTGCTCGACAATCGCCTGACGTCGGTCAGCCTCAGCGGCTCTAACCAGTTGCTGCAGCGTGTCCTTACACAGCTTGACTTGCTCTTGCAGCACCGCCAGATCTTCTTGCAGCATGGGCTCCGGATGCTCACGACGCAGTTCCTTGATCAGCACGCTCATGGTCGCCAGAGGCGTACCCAGTTCGTGCGCCGCGCCCGCTGCCTGCGTGGCCACGGCGAGTAATTGCTGATCGCGCAGGCCCTCCTCCCGACGTTCCGCGCGCTGTTCTTCCTGACGACGCAGCTCACCGGCCATGCGTGACACAAAGAAGGTGATCAACGCCGCCGCCAGGGCAAAGCTCAGCCACATGCCATAAATCAGCAAGCTCTGACGCGGCTCAGACGGCACCTCAAGCGGGTGCGTCCAAACCAGCAACAGCGTGTAGCCGCCGAGCGCCAGCCCAGACAGCGTCAGGGTATACAGCCAGGGCAAGATGGCCGCAGCAATGGTCAGCGGCACCAGATAATAGGACACGAACGGATTGGTCGAACCACCCGAGTAAAACAGCAGGACGCTATGAATCACCAAATCCAGGCCCAACTGCACAGCGTACTCAAGCTCGGTAACCGGCCAGGGGCCGCGCAGGCGGATCATGGTGAACACGCAGAGCAGCAACGAGATGCACAGCGTCACGCTGAGTTCAAACCAGGGCAGCGGCAATAACTCGGATTTATAGGCGAGACCTACCGAACCGGCTTGTGCGGCGAGAACCAGAAAGCGGATCAGGATCAGCCGCCAGAGATTCTGACGGCTTGCGGAAAGTAGTGGAACCGGGGCGAGCATATGCACTCCAAAAAGCTCGGCAACCGAGCAATGCGAGTATAACCAACGCTCGCCGCTGCTTGATGCGGCAACACGCCGCATGCAAGTACTCACAGCCAGAATACCGGAGCCTCTGACCGGCAACGCTGGCAGAGCAGACAATATTTTTAATGGCGCTTAACCCGTTTTGAAAACCTGGCCCGTCTACTCTGAGCAGAACCTTGCGATCCGTCGCAAGCCAACTCATTACCATTGTTCAAGGAATACCCATGAGAACATCTTCTCGTCTTGCCCGCCTGACCCAAAGCCTGGTGCTGAGCAGCGCCGTTCTGACGCTGGCGACGGCGGCTCAGGCCGATGAGCCGCGTTACAACCAGGTTTCATTGCGTGCCGAGGTCAGCCACGAAATTGCCCACGATCTCATGCAGGTAACGCTCTACAGCGAAGCGCAAGACGCCGACCCCGCCGCACTCGGGGCGCAAATCACCCGTAACCTGAACAAGGCGCTGGAGCAGGCGCGCAAGGCAGAAGGCGTGAAGGTTGCGCTGGGCAGTCGCAACAGTTACCCGCTTTACGACGAGAAACGCCAGAAAATCACTGGCTGGCGTGAGCGCGGTGAAGTGCGCCTGGAAAGTGCCGACTTCGCTGCGCTGTCGAAGCTCTCGGGCGAAATGCTGCAAAACATGAGCATGGGCAACATGAGTTTCAGCATCGCCGACAAGACCCGTAAAGCCGAAGAGGACAAGCTGATCAAAGAGGCGGTTGACGCCTTCAAGGCACGCGCACAACTGGCCACCGAAGCACTCGGTGGCAGCGGCTACAAACTGGTCAGCCTGAACCTCAATACTTCAGGTTTTCAGCCGCCGATGATGATGCGCGCAAAGGGCGCAATGATGATGGACTCAGCGCCAACGCCCGAGATAGAGGGCGGCAGCAGTCAGGTAACAGTAAACGCCGATGGCGCCATTGAAGTGCAGATGCCTTGACCACGCGTGCGCAATACGCACCGTTTGCAAACAACGCCGCTCTCGTAAGATAGCGGCGTTTTGCCAGCTGTCAGACGCGAAATGTCGAATATGCGACAACGCCTTACACCCCGCTCACAGTTGCTAAGCTATTTTCATCAGGGGGCTTGCCTCAGGCACGTGCCCTGCATAGTTTCTTGCAAGGTCTTCACAAGAGACCCCTCAATACATAACCACAACAACTATGAGGTTTTTATGCGTAAGAACGCCGTCATACAAGCGATGCTGGTAGCCGGGCTGATCGCCACTGCGCCACTCGCTCAGGCAGCCAGCAATCTGGTGTTTTGCTCAGAAGGTAGCCCGGCAGGTTTCGACCCTGCGCTGTACACCACCGGCACCGACTTCGACGCTGCAGCAGAGACTGTTTTCAACCGTTTGACACAGTTTGAGCGCGGCGGCACTGCAGTCATCCCCGGGCTTGCAGAGAAGTGGGAAGTGACCGATGACGGTCTCAACTACACCTTCCACCTGCGCCCCGGCGTGAAATTTCATACCACCGACTATTTCAAGCCAAGCCGCGAGTTCAATGCTGACGACGTGCTGTTTACATTCAAGCGCATGCTCAACAAAGACGATCCGTTCCGCAAAGCTTACCCAACTGAATTCCCCTACTTCACCGACATGGGCATGGACCAGAACATCGCCAAGATCGACAAACTCGACGACATGACGGTGCGCTTCACGCTCAACTCGGTTGACGCTGCATTCATCCAGAACCTGGCCATGAGCTTCGCCTCTATCCAGTCTGCCGAGTACGCCGCGCAGTTGCTCAAAGAGGGCAAAGCCAGCGACATCAACCAGAAGCCAATCGGCACCGGTCCGTTCGTATTCAAGCGTTATCAGAAAGACTCGCAAATCCGCTTCACCGGTAACAAAGAGTACTGGAACCCTGCGGATGTGAAGATCGACAACCTGATCTTCGCCATCAACACCGACGCCTCGGTGCGCATGCAAAAGCTTAAAGCCGGTGAATGTCAGGTCTCGGTATTCCCCCGCCCTGCAGACATCGAATCGCTGCAAAAAGAGCCCAAGCTGCAAATGCCTGAGCAGGCCGGTTTCAACCTCGGCTACATCGCTTACAACATAGAGCATGCGCCGTTCGACAAACTCGAAGTGCGGCAGGCGCTTGATATGTCGGTGAACAAGCAGGCGATCATCAACGCGGTGTATCAGGGTGCCGGTCAGTTGGCAGTTGGCAGCATGCCGCCGACGCAATGGTCCTACGACACCAGCATCAAGGACGCCGCCTACGATCCGGAAAAAGCCAAGGCCATGCTCAAGGCAGCCGGCGTTAAGGAAGGCACCGAGATCACTCTCTGGGCCATGCCGGTTCAGCGCCCGTACAACCCTAACGCCAAGCTGATGGCGGAAATGCTGCAGTCCGACTGGGCGAAAATTGGCATCAAGGCCAAGATCGTCAGCTACGAATGGGGCGAGTACAACAAGCGCGCCAAGGCCGGCGAGCACGATGCCCTGCTGATCGGTTGGACTGGCGACAATGGTGACCCGGACAACTGGCTGGGCGTGCTATACGGTTGCGATGCCATTGGCGGCAACAACTACAGCCGCTGGTGCGACAAGGACTTCGACGCCAAGGTCAAAAAAGCCAAGACCCTCAATGACAAGGATCAGCGCAGCGCCCTCTACATGGAAGCCCAGCAGATCCTCAAGAAGAACGTACCGATCACACCGGTCGCTCACTCAACCGTGTTCCAACCGATGAGCAAAACCGTCAAGGACTTCAAAATCAGTCCATTCGGTCTCAACTCGTTTTACGGCGTAAGCGTCGAGAAGTAACCCGCGAAGCAGTTGGCGGACCGGTTATCCTCCGGTCCGCCAATCGGGCGCTCGTTACCGACGTGGTGACGCTGCGCAGACCGAATCGCCACAGGTATCACTCAATGCCCAAGCCGTCACTGTTGCTACTTACCAGCCTGCTGCTCGCCGCCCTGCCATTGGCAGCGCCGGCAATGGCTGATGACAAGAATTCACTGGTGGTCTGTACCGAAGCCAGCCCCGAAGGCTTCGATCTGGTGCAGTACACCGCCGCGACAACCGCAGACGCGACTGCCGAAACACTGTTCGAGCGTCTGGTGCGTTTCATTCCGGGCACCACCGAACTTGAACCCGCGTTGGCCGAAAGCTGGGAGGTTGGCGCTGATGGTCTGACCTACACCTTTCACTTGCGCCACGGGGTCAAGTTTCATCACACCGAATGGTTTACCCCGAGCCGCGAGTTGAATGCCGACGATGTGCTCTGGAGTTTTCAACGCCAGCTTGATCCGCAACATCCCTGGCACGACAAAGCCGTGCGAGGCTTCCCGTACGCCGAATCGATGGGCATGGCCGAGTTGATCGAGCGCATCGAGGCGCCAGACGCCTACACCGTGCGGTTCACTCTGAAGCATGCCGAAGCGCCGTTTCTGGCCAACCTGGCCATGGGTTTCAGCTCTATCTATTCCGCCGAATACGCCGACCAGTTGCTGGCGTCAGGTAAGCCCGGCCAGCTCAACAAGCTGCCGATTGGCACCGGCCCGTTCGTGTTTGACCGCTACGCCAAGGATGCTCAGGTGCGCTTCCACGCCAACGCCGATTACTGGGATGGCGCGCCTGCAATCCAAAAGCTGCTGTTCGCGATTACGCCAGACCCGAACGTGCGCATTCAGCAACTCAAAGCCGGCGCCTGCCAGATTGCGCTCTATCCGCGCCCAACCGATATTGCTGCGCTGAAAGCCGACAGCAACATCAAAATTCAATCGCTGGACTCATTGCTCACCGCCTATATCGCCATCAATACCGGCCATACACCGCTGGACAATGTACGCGTGCGTCAGGCACTGAACATGGCATTCGACAAAAGCGCCTACCTGCGTGCGCAATACGGTGAAGGCGGCGCCAGCCCGGCAGTCGCGCCTTATCCGCCAACGCTCTGGGGGCATGACTCGCAAATGCTGGGCTGGCCACACGACCCCAAGCGCGCGCGGCAATTGCTGGTCGAGTCCGGTCATGGCGACGGCCTCAAGCTGTCGATCTGGACCCGGCCAGGCGGCGGCCCGACCAACCCCAATCCGGGAATCGGCGCACAAATGCTCCAGGCCGACCTCGCAGCTATCGGCATCGACAGCGATATTCGGGTATTCGAGTGGGGCGAGCTGATCAAGCGCGCCAAGCGCGGCGAGCACGACTTGATTTTCATGGGCTGGGCTGGCGACAACGGCGACCCCGATAACTTCCTCACGCCCAATCTGTCCTGCGCCGCGGCCAAGTCCGGCGAAAACATGTCGGGTTGGTGTGATGAACACTTCGATGCGCTGATCACCGAAGCCCGCCGCGTCAGTTCGCGCCCGCAACGGATTGCCCTGTACCGTGAAGCGCTGTCGGTGTTTCACGACGAGGCGCCGTGGATCCCGCTGGCCTTCCCCAAGCAATTCACCGCCCTGCGCAACGATGTTCAGGGTTTCGTGCAGAGCCCCATGGGTTCCAACAACTTCGCCCGCGTCAGCCGCACACCGTGAAAGCAACGACCTGATAAACCACGACTGTCAACACACACGCACAACAACAATGCTGCACCACGCAGTGCTGCCCGAATAAACCGCTGGAGTTTCCTCTAACCATGTTGTCCTTCATAGCCAGACGTCTGGGACTGCTGATCCCCACCTTTTTCGGCGTGACTCTACTCACCTTTGCCCTCATCAGAATGATCCCCGGAGACCCGGTAGAAGTGATGATGGGCGAGCGTCGCGTAGACCCCGCCATGCACGCCGAAGCCCTGCACCGTCTGGGCTTGGACAAACCGCTGTACGCGCAGTATTTCGACTATATCGGCAACCTCGCCCAAGGCGATCTGGGCGAGTCTTTGCGTACCCGCGAAAGTGTCTGGCACGAGTTCACCACGCTGTTTCCGGCCACCCTCGAACTGTCGCTGGCAGCATTGTTATTCGCCGGTACGCTGGGGCTGATTGCCGGGGTTATTGCGGCGCTCAAACGCGGCTCGTTATTCGATCACGGGGTGATGGGCATATCGCTGGCGGGCTACTCCATGCCGATTTTCTGGTGGGGCCTGCTGCTGATCATGTTCTTCTCCGTGTGGCTCGGCTGGACGCCGGTTTCGGGGCGTATCGACCTGCTTTACGACATCGAACCGCGCACCGGTTTCATGCTTATCGACACCTTGCTGTCCGATGAAGAAGGCGCGTTTGTCAGCGCCCTGCGCCACCTGATCCTGCCGGCGGTGGTGCTCGGCACAATCCCGCTGGCGGTAATCGCCCGCATGACCCGCTCGGCCATGCTCGAAGTGCTGCGCGAAGACTACGTGCGCACCGCCCGTGCCAAAGGTTTATCGCCGGCGCGCGTGGTTTTCATTCACGGCCTGCGCAACGCACTGATTCCGGTGCTGACCGTGTTCGGCCTGCAAATTGGCGCCCTGCTCGCGGGCGCGGTGCTCACCGAAACCATTTTCTCCTGGCCGGGCATCGGCAAGTGGCTGATCGAGTCGATTGGCGCGCGTGATTACCCAGTGGTTCAGAACGGCATTTTGCTCATCGCCTGCCTGGTCATTCTGGTCAACTTTATCGTGGATATTCTCTACGGTCTGGCCAACCCACGCATTCGCCATCAGCGCTAAGGAGGCCTGAACATGACTCACTCAACGACACCGGAAGCAGTCGATCAGAGCCTGCTTTACCCTTCACCGTTAAAAGAATTCTGGCAGGCATTTGCCCACAACAAGGGCGCTGTTGCCGGCCTGCTGTTCATGATTGGCATGATCATCTGCGCGCTGTTCGCGCCATGGCTTGCGCCTTACAACCCCAGCGAGCAATTCCGTGATTTTCTGCTCACGCCACCGTCCTGGCTTGAAGGCGGGCAGATGCAGTTTCTGCTCGGCACTGATGAGCTCGGCCGCGACATGCTCTCCAGGCTGATTCACGGTGCTCGCCTGTCCTTGATGATCGGCCTGGCTTCGGTACTGATGTCGATGCTGCCGGGCATATTGCTCGGCCTTGTCGCCGGGTTCTTCCCGCGCCTGCTTGGCCCCTCAATCATGCGCTTGATGGACGTCATGCTGGCGTTGCCATCCTTGCTGCTGGCCGTGGCAATCGTCGCCATTCTTGGCCCTGGCCTGATCAACACTGTGGTGGCGATCGCGATTGTGTCGCTGCCCTCTTACGTACGCCTGACTCGCGCGGCGGTGATGAGCGAGTTGAATCGCGACTATGTCACCGCCTCGCGCCTGGCCGGTTCAGGCCTGCTGCGCCTGATGTTCGTCACCGTGCTGCCCAATTGCATGGCGCCGCTTATCGTGCAGGCAACCCTGAGCTTTTCCTCGGCAATTCTCGACGCCGCGGCGCTGGGTTTCCTCGGTCTTGGCGTACAACCGCCAACGCCTGAATGGGGCACCATGCTGGCCTCGGCACGCGACTATATCGAGCGGGCCTGGTGGGTGGTAACGCTGCCGGGGCTGGCGATTCTGCTTAGTGTGCTGGCGATCAACCTGATGGGCGACGGGCTGCGCGATGCACTCGACCCGAAACTCAAGAACGCAGTCTGAGGAGCCCGACATGAGTTTGCTTAACATCAAGAATCTCAGCGTGCGCTTCGGTGACGCTAACGCAGTGCCGGTAGTCGACGGCCTCGATATCGAGGTCAACGAAGGCGAAGTGCTGGCGATCGTCGGCGAGTCCGGTTCGGGCAAGTCGGTCACCATGATGGCGCTGATGGGCCTGATCGAAGCTCCCGGCATCGTCAAGGCGGATCAGTTGCAGTTCGATGGTCACGACATGCTCAGCCTCAAAGGCAAGCAACGGCGCAAGATTGTCGGCAAGGATTTGTCGATGGTGTTTCAGGACCCCATGACCGCGCTCAACCCCAGCTTCACCGTGGGTTATCAGATTGAAGAAGTGCTGCAGCAGCATCTGGGCCTCAAGGGCAAAGCTGCTCGCGCACGCGCCCTGCAACTCCTCGAACGGGTAGAAATACCCGCTGCCGCCAGCCGCCTCGATGCCTATCCGCACCAACTTTCTGGCGGCATGAGCCAACGTGTGGCCATTGCCATGGCGATTGCCGCCGAGCCGAAACTGCTGATCGCCGACGAGCCAACCACCGCACTCGATGTGACGATTCAGGCGCAGATCATGGAGCTGCTGCTCGATTTGCAGCGCGAACAAAACATGGCGTTGGTGCTGATTACCCACGACCTCGCCGTAGTCGCCGAAACCGCCCAGCGCGTGTGCGTGATGTACGCCGGGCAAGCGGTAGAACTGGGCCATGTGCCGATGCTGTTCGACAGTCCCAAGCATCCGTATACCGAAGCACTGCTCAAGGCGATCCCGGAGCACTCGCTGGGCGCCAAGCGGCTGGCCACATTGCCAGGCATTGTGCCGGGGCGCTTCGACCGTCCGCACGGCTGCCTGTTGTCGCCGCGCTGCCCGTATGCGCAGGCCGACTGCAAAGCCCAACGCCCCGATCTGGTTCCTCATGCCCACGGCGCCGTACGCTGCTTTTATCCGCTTAACCTGAATTCGGAGGTGGCGTAATGAGCACCACGCCAACCCAGACTGTACTCACCGCCCGCGATCTCACGCGCCACTATTCGGTGTCCCGTGGCTTGTTCCAGCCGAGCGCCGAAGTGCGCGCACTTAATGGCGTATCGTTTGAACTTGAAGCGGGCAAAACCCTGGCGGTGGTCGGCGAGTCCGGCTGCGGAAAATCCACTTTGGCCCGCGCACTCACGCTGATTGAAGAGCCCAGTTCAGGCTCCCTGAAAATCGCCGGGCAAGAGGTCGCGGGTGCGAGCAAGGCCCAACGCAAGAGCTTGCGCCGCGACGTGCAGATGATTTTCCAGAACCCTTATGCCTCGCTTAATCCACGGCAGAAGATTGGTGATCAGCTGGCCGAGCCGCTGCTGATCAACACCCAATTGTCACGCAGCGAGCGCCGCGAAAAAGTACAGGCAATGATGCAACAAGTTGGCCTGCGCCCCGAGCATTACCAACGTTACCCGCACATGTTCTCCGGCGGTCAGCGCCAGCGAATTGCCCTGGCCCGCGCCATGATTTTGCAGCCCAGGGTACTGGTTGCCGATGAACCCACTTCGGCGCTGGACGTGTCGATTCAGGCGCAGGTGCTGAACCTGTTCATGGATCTGCAAGAAGAGTTCAACACCGGCTATGTGTTCATCTCGCACAACCTCTCGGTGGTGCGCCATGTTGCCGATGATGTGCTGGTCATGTACTTGGGACGTCCGGCGGAAATGGGCCCCAGCGAGCTGATTTACCAACGCCCGTTGCACCCTTACACCAAAGCCCTGCTCTCGGCGACGCCGGCCATTCACGCTGACCCGAACAAACCGAAAATCAAGATCGTCGGCGAACTGCCCAACCCGCTCAACCCGCCATCGGGCTGTGCATTTCACAAGCGTTGCCCGCATGCGACCCAGTTGTGCGAACAGACGCTCCCCGAGCTGCGCCTGATTGACTCGCGGCAAGTGGCCTGCCATCACGTCGAGGTCATAAACAGCTGAGAGACGGTGGGCGTTTGGCTTGCTAGCGCCCACTACAGACCATTCGACGAGGTCTCCACCCATTGCATAGGCAGTAACCCATCGCTGTGCGACCATGGCGCAACGCAGTGCGCGCAGGGTATTAGGATAAATCCTGCCGCAAACCGCTCGTCCATTGCTGCAACCCCAAGATGCTTGCGCGGCCGGGAAGGCCACGCCGGATTCAACTGTATGGCCGGGCTCTCATGTGCGTGCCCGGCCCTGCAATACCGCACACAGGCCGTCAGGCTGCACAGAACAGGGATTGTTCATGAACGTATCTGCTCGCCCGCAGAAAAACGCCCCAGGTTTGCTCGCCCACGCCAGTCGGGGTGTACTTATTTCACTGGTTCTAGCGGTCAGTAGCGGCCTCAATGCTGCATCTGTCAGCACTGATACCAAGGTTAGTGCGCTGCAAGCCAGCCAATACCGCACGTGGATTACCCAGATGAAAACCTTGCCACGCGGCCCCTTTGCGCGCCTGCGCTGGTTTTGCGCCGACGGCCGCGTGCTGCCGCCCAAGCCATACGCTTGCGGCAAACGCGGCGGTGAACAGCATGGTGAGTGGAGCGCTAAAACTAAAAAGATGCGCCAGTCTGGATTCCTGATCGCCAATGTACTCGCCGATGCTGACGCCAAATCCATCGCTGAGCACTATTCGCCAGACGGTGAATTACAAGCCATTCTGATCGAGCAATTCTTACTTAACGTCGATGACGGATGGATTCTGCGCAAAGCACGCTTCTATCGTGGCGCATTTCAGATAGAAAGCGAGGAGCGCGTCGGCAACCAGATTCTGACCCGCCTCACGGCTGCGAACCAACCAATCGCCGAGCGCTACGCCCTGATCTTAGAAGCAGTCAAAAATCTGCCCTCGACCCGTGGCGACCAACAACTGTTAAGCACCGTACGCAGCAGTGCGGTGGCGATACAAAACCAAGTGTCGCGTTTTGGCACGCTGCGCAATAAAATCCACGGCAAACTCGATGCTAAAGATGCACAGCGCGTGCGCGAGTTTGCCCGCGATTACCAAGGGCGCAGCGTGCATAAGCAAATGCTCACCCTCGCGGCCAATATCGACTCAATATTTGCCTTTGAGCGCATCAGCCAAGTGGTGGCTGATTTAGCCCAGAGCCAACCGGCGATCTTTGCCGCGCTTGCGCAGCAGTGGTCTGCAGCCAAAACGCCAGGTCAGCAGTATCAAGTGCTGGCAAGCGCCAGCAAGAAACTACGCGAGCAAATTGAGCAATCGCCCAAAAACCGTATTGAGAGGTTCAACCAAGTCGCCCAACTTGAGCAAATCGTCTTTGCCAAAGGTCGCCAATTACTGGCCTCACCCGACACATTATCCCGCATGAGTCGCGCTGACTTGCTCAACCTGCTAGCGGCCAGCCACGACATGCTTTACGGCGTCGGTTTGCTCACGGAGGCTGAGCTGCAACAGGCCGACAGCAGTATCCAACAAGCACAGAAATCAGCGGATAAAGAATTAACCCTGGCCGCCTATCAACGCTTGTTAAAAGACCTTGATCGCGTCCCCGTCTGGGCTGAGCGGCGCTTGCAGTTTTTCTTCCAAGGCCAAGTGCAACGCTTCAGCCAGATCGAACCCAAAGCGCATGACTATATTCCGGATCGCTTACGCGGCTCGCCGCTGCTGATATACACCGCGATACTCAATCAACTGAATAAAGACTCGTCACGTCTCAGTGGTATCAGCCATCGCTTCTTTAAAGCGCCAATTAGCCGCGGGTTTCGCGTACTCAATCCCGGCGTTGCCCGCGGCCTGTTACTGACACCGGAAATGCTCGCGGCTAAACGCACACCACCTGAAGGGCTGATTCTGGTTGTGCCTGAAACGTTGGCGGATTTACCCGCTGTCACCGGCTTGCTCACCGCTTTTGAGGGCAATCAACTGTCACATGTGCAACTGCTAGCGCGAAATTTGGGTGTGCCCAATGTGGTCGTCGGCCCGCAATTATTAGCCAAGCTGAAACCGCATTACGGTCAACGTATTGAGTTACTCGCCAGTGCGGGCGGCGTGGTTGAGGTTCGTCAATTGGCATCCAATGAAGCGATCAACCAGACCAGCGCAGGCCAACAGAAAAGTGCTGTGACCATCACTGTCGATGCCGACAAGCTCGATTTAACACAAACCCTGGCGCGCTCAACTAATGAGTTAGACAGCAACGACTCTGGCGTCAGCGTTGGCCCTAAAGCGGCGAAGGTGGCGCAGTTGAGTCAGCAGTTCCCAGGCCAGGTATCTCCTGGCTTGGCCATTCCATTTGGCACCTTCAGAAAACTGCTCGACGACAATCAACATGCCAGTGGCGTAAGCATGTTTGAGTGGATTCGCAGTCAATACAAAACGCTTAACACCTTGCACGGCACCGCCAAAACACAAGCACGGCGAAAGATGCTCAGCGAGCTGCGCAGTTGGTTCATGACGGTCAAACTTGACCCTGAATTTGTCGCCGACTTGAAACGCAAAATGCGCCGAGAGTTCGGCCCCGATGGCAGCTACGGCGTATTCGTGCGCAGCGACACCAACGTTGAAGACTTACCCGGTTTCACTGGCGCGGGTTTGAATTTAACCGTCACCAATGCGGTTGGCTTCGACGTGATCTTGCACGCGATCCGCGAAGTTTGGGCATCGCCTTTCAGTGAGCGCGCATTCGGCTGGCGGCAAGCCCGCATGAACCAGCCGGAGCACGTTTACACTGCGATTCTATTACACAAGAGTGTGGCGTCGGATAAATCCGGCGTACTGGTCACAACAGATGTATTCAATCACCAACCTGACAAGCTCACGGTGGTTCTCAACGAGGGCGTATCGGGCGGGGTCGATGGATTGTCCGCGCAAAGCGTGCTGATTGATAAAGCCAGCGCCCATGTCGATCTGCACACCAGTGCCACCGCCCCTTACAAAACCGTACTGCTGAAAACCGGCGGGGCCACACAAGTGCCTGCGAGCGGCAAAGCCCGGCAGTTGAGCGCAGGTAATGTTAAGGATTTGATCACCTTCAGCAATAACGTCGGCCAGTGGTTCAGCGATGATCCGCACGCCATTGCCGATGTCGAGTTCGGCTTTCTCAATGAGCAATTCGTGCTGTTTCAGATTCGCCCGCTGGTGGAATCAAAGGTTTCGAGCCTCGATACCCGTCTGACGCGACTGGATCAAGCGCTAAACAAAAGCGCCCATAAAACCGTCGACCTGAAACGCCCCACTGAATAATTCGCTCAAGGAATGAGGCCCAACATGAAGTATTTTTTGCGTGGTATTAGCGCCTGCTTACTGACGCTGAGCGCCGACCTCAGTTACGCCTATCCCGTCGACGGCTACCCCGAAACCGGCATCCGCCGTTTGGAATATTACCGCCTGGGCGATGCCGGATTAATCAAAGGCAAAAAACTCTATGAAGGCGCCAGACTCCTCACGCCAGCGGTGATGCCGCGCCTGCTCGACACTCAGCAGAACGCCGTTAAATTGCCCAGCGTAGACCGCCAGTTGAGTGCAAAGCTGGGCAAATTAATCCCTTCTCAACCCAGCCGTTACAGCATCAGCCTGCTGGATTTATCCGACCCCGATAAACCGCTGTATGCAGAACATAATCCAGGCTTTCGCGATAACGTCGGCAGCGTAGGAAAGATGTTGGTCGCAGTTGCCCTGTTCGCCAAGCTGCGCGACATCTACCCCGACGACACGGCCAAGCGCCAGGCGATTCTGAAAGACACCCGCGTGGTAGCCGACTCGTTCAGCCTGCGCGACAGTCACACCGTGCGATTCTGGAATGTCGAAAAACGCACCTTGCGTCGCGCACCACTGCGCCCCGGTGACAGCGGTAATCTTTACGAATACCTCGACTGGATGCTGTCGCCCAGCTCCAACTCAGCCGCGGCTATGGTGCAACGAGAACTGGTATTGATGAGCCACTTCGGTAAGCGCTATCCCGCTCCGAATAGCGAAAGCGCGGCATACCTGAAGAACACCCCCAAGAAACAATTGGGCGAGGTGTTTCTCAACGCCATGAATGCTCCGCTGATTGAGTTGGGCATTGATACCAGCAAACTGCGCCAAGGTAGCTTTTTTACCCGAACCGGTAAGCAACGTATTCCCGGCACCAGCAGTTACGGCACCAGTCGCGAGTTGATGAAACTGCTCTACCTGATGGAAGCCGGGAAACTGGTTGATCAGTTTTCCAGTATCGAAATCAAGCGTTTGATGTATCTCACCGAACGGCGGATTCGTTATGCCTCGCACCCCAATATGTATGGCGATGCGATTTACTTCAAATCTGGCTCGCTCTACAGCTGCGTAAAAGAAGCCGGCTTTAGCTGCGGCAAATACAAAGGCAATAAACGCAACCTGCTCGCCTCACTGGCGATTGTCGAGTCACCCGCCAAGCAGCGTAAGTATCACTATCTGGTGGTTGTGCAATCGAACGTACTGCGCGTGAATTCGGCAGTTGCACACCAAACACTGGCAGCCCGTGTGGCCAAACTGGTGGCAGCACAGCATCCCGATAAAACCCCGTAGTTGACCACAAGGCAAATCTCCCTAACCGCGATTGACTGCGTGTCACTGGCGGTTTTCATTTGGCAGCTCGGCTATAAACCATGACCCAAACACTCAGCTTATTTGAGCGCACGCTCAACCTCTTCACTCGGGTACGGGCTGGCGAGGGCCGCACTGTCGCCGTTTTCGCGCTGTATGCGGGCCTGATTATCATCTCGTATTACATCTTTAAAACGCTGCGCGAACCCTTGGTTATTGCATCCGCATCTGCAGACGCCAAAGCCTATTCAACTGCGCTGGCGGCTTTGGTGCTGTTGCTGTTTATGCCGGTTTACAGCTCGCTGTTTCGTGCGGTCTCGCGTGAAAAGCTGGTGATGATTCTGGCGTTAGCCTTTGCCGCGATGGGACTGGCTTTTGCCGCGTGTTACCAAGCGGGCATGAATATCGGCTACGTCTATTACGTCTGGGTATCGATTTATGGCGTGGTGATGGTGGCGCAGTTTTGGGTGTTCGCCAACGGCTCGTTCAATGTCAAAAGCGGCAAGCGTTTGTTTCCGATCATTTTAATGGGCGCATCCGTGGGCGGCTTGATGGGTGCGCAAATCGCCAGTTGGGTGCTGAGCTATTCGGGGGTGTTCAGCGGCTTGCTGGTGGCATCGCTGGTGATCGCATCAACCGCTGCACTGCCCTACTTTGCCCGTAACAGCGTGCCGAAAGAATCGCGCTGTATCGACTGCCATTTATATCAACCCAAAGCCAGCGGGCTGCTGGGCGGAATCAGCGTGGTGTTTAACTCCAAGCTGCTGCTACTGATTGCCGGCTACGCGTTGATACTGAACATTATCAACAGCAGCGGCGAATATATTTTTGCCCAGGCGTTGCTCGACCATGTCGACAGTCTGGGCATTGTAGATTTGCATGAGCGACAAAATTACATCGGTCAGGTGTATGCCCAATTCAGCTTTTGGGTAACAGCAATTGCACTTGCATTACAGCTATTTGTGGTCAGCCGGATATTCATTCACTTCGGCATGCCAGTGGCCATTTTAGTCATGCCTGTGCTGATGACTATTGGCTACTTCCTCGGCGGTTTTTACCCGTTTTCAGTTTTATTTACCTCCTGAATTCAACACATAAGTGCAACGCTCACCCCTGTATGCACTTCGTACGGCGTCTTCCAGCCCAA
>MDTG01315928.1_pt1 | contig 20784 bp, 16 predicted proteins | sample 811421 | NCBI WGS metagenome assembly MDTG01 (sample SAMN05326645, study PRJNA326480) | marine metagenome | isolation source: seawater | place: Pacific Ocean: South East | collected 2011
GCCATATTTAGTGTCACCATCCTTACCTATACGTAAGTCAGCGGCCATCAAGAATATTGCCCCTAATGCAATACTATGGCCTTCGGCGGCGACAATAAGCGGTTTAGGATAGCTGTACAGCCTAACAATCAAGTCGGCCCCTGCTTGCACTAATTTTACCTGTTCTGCTTTATCTTCAGCTTTCATTACTGACAGGTCGAAGCCACCGCAAAACTTATCGGCACCGCCGTACATTACTACTGCATCAGCTTTTTGCTCAGCTTCATCTAATGCGTTATTCAACGCATCAATAAGGGTAAAGCCTACTGCGTTTACTTTCCCGTCATCAAAGGTGATAAGCGCTACCTTGTTTTCAATTTTTAATTCGAAAGCCATCACTGCCTCTTTATTGTTAATACTATTGTGGGGAGTTTGTTTTTAGTGGCGCTAAGAAGCAAGTTTTTTTAAATAATGAAGGGTATTGGCGTTCACTTATAATTGCGTTGATGGCAGATTAAGGGATAGAGTTCGTGATATATATTCACCCGATTCACTCTATCAAAAAAATGCATTTTCACGTGCATTGAAACAGGTACACTGACAATTTATCAATTCAGGCGTACACTCCTTTTTAGCTTATTTCTAATTACTTACGTTAACCACACTATGCTTCCAAAATTGAAAATTCTGATTATTGAAGACTCACAAGAATTGCTAGAACAACTGGCCGACAGTATCCGAACGACCATAGAATTATTCGACAGACCCGATATCGAAATGAGCGTTGTTGAAGCAATTTCAGTGTCACAAGCGCTTGATGTGGTAAGAAGTGACGGCGAAATACAGGCTGTGGTATTTAGCTGGGATACCGCAGTTATGCTTGATGAAGTCAGCACAACTGAAGCTGAATCTAGCCAAACTGACAACAAAGAAAAACAAAAGCTAGAAAACAATGCGCTGGTGATCAGTGCCATTAAAGCCATCCGTAGAGAACTACCCGTGTATGTGCTGGGTGATGCTATAAAAGGTTTAGATATTGTAAATCAGGCTAGCGGCATGGAGTCGTTTTTCTATCGCAATGATATTATCTCCGATCCTGAATCTATTCTGGGTTACATCATCAACGACTTTGATGACAGAAACGAAACCCCATTTTGGACGGCGTACAAAGACTATGTGGTAGAAGCCAATGATTCTTGGCATACGCCAGGGCACAGCGGTGGAGCAAGCTTTAGAAACTCGCCTTATATTAGTGATTTTTACCGCTTCTTTGGACGAAATGTGTTTGTGAGTGATTTATCGGTAAGTGTTGACTCCCTCGGTTCACTATCAGATGGTACTCACGCTATTGGCAGGGCTCAGGGGAATGTCGCCAATACCTTTGAAGTTAGGCAGTCTTATTTCGTGACTAATGGTTCATCAACCTCAAATAAGATTATTCTGCAAACCTTACTGCGCGAAGGCGATAAAGTCATCGCTGACAGAAATTGCCATAAGTCAGTGCACTACGGCATTGTGCAAGCCCGCGCTATGCCCGTGTATTTAGATAGTGTGTTCAACCCTGACTACGGTATATTTTCACCGCCTCGTTTGTCGCAGTTAAAAGAAGTCATTGAAGCAAATACTGACGCCAAGCTTATTGTGCTGACAGGATGTACCTACGATGGCCTGCTGACCGATTTAAAACAAGTGGTGGCACTAGGCCACAAACATGGCATTAAGGTGTTTATCGATGAAGCGTGGTTTGCGTATTCTTTATTTCACCCTCAGTTTAGAGAGTATTCCGCTATTGAAGCCGGTGCTGATTACGTTACTCACTCCGCGCATAAGGTAGTCTCAGCGTTCTCTCAGGCCTCGTTTATTCACGTTAACGATCCTGATTTCGACCGTGACTTCTTTAAAGAGATTTACAGTATTCACACCAGTACTTCCCCGAAGTATCAGCTGATGGCGTCCCTAGATGTATGTAGGCAGCAGTTAGAAATGGAAGGCTATAAAATTCTTAACGAATTATTAGCCAACGTGGAAGAGTTGAAACAGCAGGTGGCGCGCTTTAGTCGAATTCGTATTTTAGAAAAAGCTGACTTTGCGCGTGTATTCCCCCATTTTGAACAAGACAATATGGGCCACGACCCGCTTAAAATCCTTATTGATATTTCGGCGCTAGAATATTCGAATCAAGAAATTCATCGATTTTTGATGGACGAAGTGGGTTTAGAAATAGAGAAGTTCACTCATAGCACCATTCTAGTCTTGCTGACATTAGGCGGCATGCGCTCTAAAATTGTAAGGCTATATAATGCCCTTAAAAAGCTAGATGAAGGTAAGGTTTCGCTGAATAAGAGTAAGAGCCGAAGTGTGATGCCTGCCACTATTCCGCCCATTAACTTAGTCGAATTACCGTCTAAGGCTTTTTTCGGAAAGCGGGAGTCTATCGCTTGGCAAGACAGTGCGGGGCGCATTGCCGCTGGGTTAGTGACACCTTACCCGCCGGGTATTCCACTGCTTATTCCTGGGCAATTAATTGAAGATGATCACATTAACTATTTGCGGTCTTTGTCTAATCAGAAACTCACCATACAGGGCCTTTATGATGGTGAGCTCTATGTTAAATGTCCTGACTGATTAGCGTAAGTGATTGTTAGTAATAACAAATGATTATGCTGTGGTTGAGTTTAGTATTTTTGAATTATTACTTAAGGTAAAGTGCATTTAAGCGTTGACTAATCGCCATATTATTTCTATGTTGGTAATTAAAGTGATTAGCCAATGCGCTAGGCAGCAGTATGGAAGATGTTCATTTGAGGGATACAAGCGGCGAATTTACCGAAGTGTTAAACGCTTGGGTAATTAATAACGATTTAAAAAGTGCCAATCAGCTTCGTAGTATTGTTTACTATCATTTAAAGGGCATGGTGAAGAAGCAAATCAGCAAAAAAGCTGAGTCTGACAATGCGCTAAGCCTACTCGACAAGCTTCCTAATACCACCTCACTCCTTCACGATGTCATTATCAAACTGACTGCGCCTGATGAAATCTTTGAAAACAGGCAGCAGTTTTATGCTTCTCTCGCAGTGTTTGTTCGCTGGATGTTGCAAGATGAAATCAAAAAGCGCTCTGCGAAAAAACGCACTAACGATTTAGAAGACGTGGTACAGATAACCGACGCTTCTATCGACTCAGGTTTATATCTTAGTTTCGACAATGCGTTATCTTCACTCGAAAATGTATCTAAGCGTTGTTACCAAATAGCGCTTCTTCACTATTATCTAGGGCAAAATGTAGGCGAAATAACCTCTCAGCTCAGTTTAAGCGAATCTACGGTTTACAACGAATTGTCGGCGGCGAAAGCCTACCTTCGGGTTCAGTGCGAAGCCGCTTAGTTCACCCTGCCATAGTATTGTTCAGTTAAATAAAAAGAGCTATTCATGAAGTTTGAAAATGCCTTACTCTTTTTTCAGCACCTTATTGGGTTGGATGAAGCTAAAATGCGCGAAAATTTGTCGCAGTTATGTCCAAGAGAAGCCCCAATATTTGCTGAAACCTTGGCATTGATCAATGCCCATTATGCTAATCAACAACGAAGTGGCTTCACACAGTTAGTGGGGGCTCAAGCCGATTTACTGTGTGATGATAATCACGCGAAATCCCTAGAAGGTAAACAAGTTGGCCCTTATCTGCTGAAGCACAAGCTAGGCCAGGGCGGAATGGGAGCGGTGTATTTAGGTCAGCGAAATGACGGGTTAATTGAGCAAAACGTGGCGATTAAATTTGTTTACTCATCAATTGCCGATTTAGCGGGTGATAACTTTATACAAAGAGAAGCGCAGCATTTAGCCAATTTAAATCACCCTAACATCGCTAAAATTTATACCATTGATGTCACAGAAGAGAGCATTCCTTATTTAGTAATGGAATACATTGATGGCGCGCTTTTGTCTGAAGCGCTAATTGCAAATAAACAGAACCTGTCGCACGTAACGAATGTCTACCTTTCAATATTAATCAAGCTGTGTAGTGCGCTATTTGAAGCGCATCAAAGCGGTATTATTCACGCTGATATTAAGCCGTCGAATATTATTGTGGATGAACACAACCAACCAAAGTTACTCGACTTTGGTATTTCTCACTCGTTAAGCCATCCAGATAACCAACAGCTAACGGCAGTTAGTAACGATTTCGCCAGCCCGCAACAACAAAGCGGCAACCAAGCCAAAGTGACCGATGACATCTATGCGCTAGGTAAAGTGATGGCGTTTATGTTTCAGCACCATACAATCAATGCTGAATTTGAGGCAGTCATTCAAAAAGCCACTTCCAGTGAACCAAAGGATCGCTTTCAAAGTGCCGAGCAATTTAACGATGCTCTGGAATGCCTATTCGCTAATCGGCCACTTAAGTGGTTTAAAAGCAGCAAGCCATATTACTACAAGAAATGGTTTCAACGTTCGCCTGCAACTGCGTTATCGGCTGTAATCATCCCCTGTGTGCTAGCGTTAGGGGCTGCTGCGCTATTCATGCAAAATAAGTCGTTACTAGAAGAATCTAAGAAAACACAGCAGACACTTTCCTTTTACGACGAGTTATTTTTGGCACACTCACCACAATCGGAAGGCGGCGGCGCATTAAGCGCCGCTGACTTTATTAACCATGGTGTTGATATCGCGTTTTCGACATCGCTGAGCGATAGCGAAACTAGGGCATCGATTGTTGCCACCTTATCTCAAGCGTTGTTTAACTTAGGGTATGTAGAAAAGGCGAAGTACGTCATTGAACGATTGGATGTGCAAGACACGAGTGGTGCATTGATGCAGGCAAAGATAGCCTATTACCGCGGAGATTTGAACAGTGCTACCCAATGGCTTGCAAAGCATAATAACGACTTCCCAAATACCTTTGAAAGCGAATTTCTAGATGCTCAGCTTGACTACGCCGACACGCAAAGCCCACAAGTATTAGGTAGGTTAGCCAGTCTTCTAAACCGCTTCGACAAGCAGATGTTGCCGGAAGATAATTTTCGACTGCAAAAATTCCAATGGGAAATTTTGCTTAAACACGAGCCTGCTACGTTACTTACTAGGGTTGAGGAGCCCTTGCCGTCAGATACGCCTACCCACCAAAAAGCATGGTTTGAAGGTATGAAATCATTAGCGTTAGCTAAAGCCGGCGATATGAGTAGCGCAGCAACACGAATGAAATCATCATTGGCATTGGGTGAGCAAGCCTACAATGCAACCAATCCAGAGCTCGCGCAATTATATGGGTACCTACTAGAAACCGCTGCGCTAATAGACGACCCACTTGTGGTAGAGTTTTTACTTAGTAAGCAGCAAAGTATTTACCTTGCACTAACGCCCTTGTTTGAAAATCAACTGATAAAAGTTTATGAGCAGCAGCACAACTATTATGCCTACGGCAAAATGTATGCTCAGAGTGTGTCTTTTATTGAATCTGCGGTGGCCTTGTGTGAACAACAAAGCCATTGTGCTCGGCTAAAGTTAAAACAAGCAATAGCCTTATACCTTGTTAATGATTTCACAAGTGCGCTATCGGTTATTAAGGCAGCGGAAATAAAAGCGCCCCAAAATAATGACGGCGTGTCCAACGAAAATTTAACGGCTTCTTTCTCGTTTTTCTCCTCGCTGGTGGCAGTGAATAGTAAAATAGGTTTGGGAACTGCGGTGAAGCAAGCTGATATTCAAGCACTGGCCGCGAAAGATACCTTGGGTGAGTATACCGCCTATGTTATCCATACTGCTTTACGTGCAGGATTTACTGATTTAGCGATTGAATATGGGCTCACACATACTCAAAACGATGATATCGAAAGACACTTAGCCCTAGCTTCAGCGTATGCGGTTAAGGGAGAGAAGCAAAAAGTAGAGGAAATGTTAGCAACATCGAGCTCGCTTTCCATAAGCAAAGAGTATGGCGATACGCTTGCCAGTATTTTGCCTCCAGAGGTATTAATAGCACCTGATTTTAAGACCCTTCATATGGTGGTGTTAGAGGGGAAAAATCGCTTAGTGAGTAATCGAAGAGTTGCTGGGGTAACCGCGCCAACCCACGGGGACAACCTTAAAATGGGTACGCCCTTTACCTTTAAGTGGAATAAAGATGCTCTTAAAGGCGAAAGCATTTCTTTTTATATCAATCATAAGCTAAATTTTGAAGCCAAAGCGTTTGATTCATTTGAAAACATACAAGGCTTGCGCTGGCAGATGTTTGCTAAGCAAGTTCCTAATACGGGCGAAGTAAAGATAGATCCTTTCTTTCTTATGGCAAATGGCGGGCAGGGCTTTAAGGTAATGATGGTATCCGATCAAGGCTATTGGTCACTCAGTGACGGCTCGTTTGGTGTACTAAACGGCACTGCGATAGATAACGGCATTACCCATACCATCAATCCTCGTTTACTCGTTGATGCTGTCAGTAAACCGGAAGCGTCTGAGGTTTATAATGTGGGTGAGCGTAATACTATTGAATGGGACAATGCGGCGTTAAAAGGCGATGCCGTAGGGATATATGTACTTCACGACAACCCTATTAATATTGGCAACGGACGCAATGCGCAGATCACTACTGTGTTGAAACGACGTTGGTATTTAGTGACAAGTAGGGCATCCAACTCGGGAGAGTATGGGCTAGATCCAGCGCAATTTAATGGTCAAGGAAACGCCTATAAAATACTAATCATAAGTGACTCAGGTTATTGGGCTGTGTCCGATGAGCGATTTACGGTGGTGAATCCTCATTAACAGCATCGAAGAACACCCAAAAACATTTAAAAACACCTAAGAATAATCACGTGTTATCAGTCTGTGATATTAGGCCGAGCGAAGGCGTAGCGACAACCTATTAACGGCTTGCCGCGAAGGCCTTCGTATTATCGGTTTGGGTATAAATAGCGGGGCTCACACCTTCATATTTTTTGAACAAGGTAGAGAAGGTTTTGTGTTCATAGAAACCCAGCTTATCGGCAATAGTGGAAGGCCTTTCACCCACTAAGAGTAATTTTCTCGCCTCTGCAATACGCATTGTATCTATACAAGCTTTAGGCGCTTTCCCGTAGTGCTTCTGGCATAAGCGCCTAAGGGTTGACACATCCATATTTAGGGCGTTGGCCATATCACTTACCCGTATATCACACATGTCGTGACTTAGCGCTCTTCTATTCATTTCACAGCTAAGCTGTTGTTCAAATTTCACCATGAACCGTATTTTTCGTTCTGCCTCAATTGCCCTCATTGCCTTTAACCTACTTGAAATTGGCTATGGCGGTATTGTGTTTTTATTCCACTTATCGCGGTAGAAAGAAAATGCGCAGGTATTTTCCAAGAAAAATTTAAATTTTTTCGTTTCTACCATTCTTTTTATGTTTTTGGTTCTGCGGCGCTTTGCTAGAGCAATTTTCACCTGTGTGATGGACAAGTTGCGCGATTTAAGGAAGGAAAGGAGCGGGCGATTAGGTTTATGCTTTTTTAGTTTAATGTTTAACCAATAAAAAGTATAAGGAAGTGTTTCATGTTCATCAGAGCAAATTATAAGAAAAGCATTATTGCTGCATCACTAGTATTAGCCTTGTCAGGTTGTAACGACGATGATAAAGAAAATGTTATTGTTAATGAGGAAGAGGCGGTTAATGAAGAGGTGGTTAATGTTGTCCCTGTCGCTCAAGCCGGTGAGGATGCAACCGTTGACGAGAATACGCAGGTTACACTTTCCGGTAGTGGTATAGATGATGACGGTACAATTGCATCCTATAGTTGGGTGCAAACCGACGGCGTAGCGGTGTCGTTAACCAATGCCGACCAGGCTTCTGCTGAATTTACCGCCCCAGATGTGAAACCTTCCGAAACACTTACGTTCGAACTGACTGTTACTGATGATGCTGGGGCGACTGCCACAGATAGTGTGTCTGTCACAGTTACTCACATCAACGCATCGCCGACAATCTCAATATCAGCACAAGAAGTAGAAGAGAAAGAGAATCACTCTATTGATGCGGTAGCTGAAGACGACGGTGAAATTGCCAGCTATTTGTGGGTTCAAACGGGCGGTACCGAGGTTGAACTAAGCGGGGCGACTACCACAACGCTTTCCTTTATTGCACCTTCAGTAGACAGCGATGAAACCCTAACCTTTGCGCTTACCGTAGAAGATGATGAGGGTGAGACGACGACCGAAACGGTTAACGTTAACGTTGTTCATAAAAGCGTTGATTTAACACTAGTCGGGCTAGTGACTGATTCCCCCATTATTGATGCAAACCTTGTTATTCATGTAGGCGATGAGCAACAAGTAGTGACGGCTGGTAGCGATGGAAGTTACTCTGCTACATTGAGTGTGGATGATGATGCGACTGATAAAATGGTGTCTATTGTAGCCAGTGGTGTAGGATCGCAAACGCAAGCTAAACTTATGTCAGTGCTGGGTTCGGTTGAAGCACTCAATGAGGCCTCTACTGGTGACGGCGAGGTAACGAAAGATGATTTTTTCGGCGTGAATGTGACCAACGTTACCACTGCAAACGCCGGCTTAATGCAGCGAGAAAACCTGGGCGCGCCCATCGTCGATGATGCAACGCTTGCGGCATTGAATCTTCGGGTTTCACAACAAGAGAAATTTGCGCTGGCCACCGCAATTAAAGTGGCAATAGATAAAGCGGGCGATGATGCCAGCTTAGCCCTTCCTGACGGTATAGCTGATACGCTAGCGCTAGCCCAAAATCCAGAAGCTTCCACAGCCTATATTGAGACGATTGAAGATACCGAGGCTTATGAGTCAGCCTATGAAGAAATTATTGCAGACCCAGAGCTAGTAGATAGTGATTTAGATTCGTCGGTTACCACCTACTTTTTGCTTGATTACTACAATCCATTAATTAGTTACCCAGGTAAAAGGCTCACCTTAACCAGTGATACGACGGCTACTTATAGCAACTATTTAGGCACGTTTGAAGCTGAGCGCTTTAGTGATGACAATGAAATAACGTTGGAATTTGAATACGGAGAGTATCATTTTATTCAAGCTGAAAGTGTTAACGTTGATGGGGATTTTCTAAGAGTTAACGTTGAATATGCTTACCATGAAATCACATTTTTACCGCTAAGTGAGCAAGATGGCGTAGTGACGTTTGAAGTGACGACGCTTTACTCAAAGTATTACCCTAATGGTGAATTAGAAGATATTCACAATATTTTAGATGAGCCTGAGCAAGTTACTGGAATTACGTTAAATAACGCCACAGAAATTGTTATTGATAGTGCCGATAACAAGGCGTTATCGCTCCCCATCACTGACTCGTTATTCGATACTGATAACAGCAATTTATTTACCTTTTCTTGGGCTTCAGACACATTCGAATTTAATCAGGATGGCACAGGGAGTACCCGTGTTGTAGATAATGATTTTACATGGGTGAAGCAACCTTACGCATTGAACCCTGACATTAACGAACTTGTCATTACATTTGATGATGGAACAGCACTGTCTTATGTGCAACTTACAGACTCGAGCGACAATAACCTTTATGCAGTTAGCGGGCTCTCTTCAGATGGGCAGATAGAGTCATTTAAGGTCGACGCTGGCGGTGCGGTAACCGCTGAAGATAAGTTCGACGTGGCATCAGTGCCAGGTATATACACTTACGCTTTTGATGGAGATAGCCTCAATGAATTTTGGTGGGAGCTTTGGCCGAACGGAAAGGCCTATACCATTGAAGTCGGTGATGATAACGGAGACGGCGCCATTACTACGGAAGAAATTTCAGTAATGTATGGAAGTTGGTCAGTGGAAGCGAACGGGGAACTAAAAATAAACCGCTACCGCTTTACTGACTATAGTTGGCCTGGTTGTTTCAATGAATCTGCAGATTGTTATCTATATAACAGTCGTACATGGTCGATATTTGCCCAAGTTGGCGATGCCTATCATATTACAAATTTGCACGAATTTGATTTTAGCCAACAAGATGGCCGCGGTGGATTCGATGGTATAGTTGATTACTTTACTCAAGATAACCGCCGGGTGTCAAAACAGGCGAATCGTCCTGTAACCGTAACACTGCCTGAACACCCGCATTTACCAGCGCTACCGCCTCAAGCGTTTGTAAATTTAGTGGCACCCTCAGATTACATAGGTACAACAATATATGGTGTTGAGCAAAACGGGTTGTACACAGTAGATGATGCATCGATTACATTGAGCTTAGAAGCGGACGAAACTTATACTCGAACCTTCGAAGGGCTGTCGCAAGGCAGTGAAAGTGGAAGTTACTTAGTTGCCTCAGATAACAGCGTACTTTTACACGCTGGTGGTGCTGCGTCACCAAACGCGCTTCAGGCATTTCTGCTGTCTTCTGATGACGTATTGATAGGTGCTCATTTAGGTGCGCCAGTGCCATTTTTTGAAACACAGCAACAGGCTGATGATTATGAAACGGTGTTAAGAGAAGGAACTTCAGTTGCTTCGTTTGATTCGTTAAAAGATAAGAGTCTAGTGTTGGTAGACGCATCACAAAACGGTGAATGGTCTGCCACTTATTTACAGTTTGATGGCACCAATGTGGTCATCTATACCGACAGCACTTACTCAGAAGTAGACAATAGTTTCGGCTATGCGTTGAACGATGATGGGAGCATAGATATAGACGGTAGATTGTATCTCTCTTTGAGTACTACCGGATTCTCGGTATTCGTTTCTGATGAAGGAGAGGGCAACTATATTGACTTCAACTATCTTTTTGAAGATACGACACTAGCGGCTCAGTTCGTTGAAAATGCAAATAATGTGCGTGCTACAGCAGAGCAGTTGGGCGACAACTGATTGTCTAATTCCTAAATTAACATTGAATAATTAAAAGGGCCTGATGGCCCTTTTTTATTATTAATGGTTAAATTTGCTCGATAACTAAGCCGAAGATCAGTATTTTACTTTATCAACTGTTAGTAAGCTTTCCTTGCTAGACAACACTAGCGAATTAATTGAATACTTAAAAAGGAAAGCAAGGATATGAAACAACTCACTGAATTAGAATTAAATCAAGTGGCTGGCGGCTATGAATGGGAGCAAATCGGCGTTGGTATTGCTATGGTAGGGCTTGGAATTGCAATAGTTTCTACCGCTGGATTAGCAACGGTTCCTATCGCCTTAGCTGGTGCTGCAACGATTGGTGAAATCGGATTAGGTGCAGCAGGCATAGGTCTTGCCGGTATGGGCGGCTTCGCCGCAGGTGGAGGCATCGGTGGCGGCTCAAGCAGCTCAAGCAGTACTAAAATGCAAGAATCTGAAACCGAAGACGAATAGAGCCAACTATGTATAAAGTCATTGTAAGTGGAAATAATATTGATACGGTATCTGCACTAAGAGTGCTGCGTACTCTGGTTGATTTGCCGCTGTCGAAAGTGATTCAAATGGCTAAAGCCATTAGCTCAGTTGAGCGCTTTACCTTGGTAAGTGGTGTTGATGAAGCGTATGCAAAGCAGTTAGCGCTCGAACTTATAAATGTTCAAGTGGATGCCAAAGTCGAGCCTTGCGATACTGACGAGCGGGTGGTAAGAGTTCCGCTAGCACAGCATCGAAAGAAATGGCGTTTATTTGGTTTGCTTAAATGACTCTCTAACGGTCAGCAGTAAAACTGACCGTATTCTGCCTAATAAAAGCCACGTCGCGAATGCGACTGGGTGCTAGGAATTAGAATCAGAGGGCACTAAAGCCACAGCTACCGCTTCTGCCACACGTATGCCATCAATACCAGCGGACCAAATGCCTCCGGCATAACCCGCACCTTCACCGGCAGGGTACAAGCCTTCAATATTTACGCTTTCGTATTGTTTGTCACGTTTAATACATACAGGAGAGGAAGTTCGGGTTTCAACGCCTGTGAGCATGCCATCAGCCTTAGCAAAGCCTTTGATTTGACGGTTAAATGCGGGAATGGCTTCGCGGATAGATTCGATAACAAAATCGGGAACTACCTTACTTAAATCAGTCAGTGTAATACCTGGGGTATAAGAGGGCTTTACTTCACCCACTTCTTCACTTGGCTTACCTGCTAAAAAATCGCCGATAAGCTGCGCGGGTGCGTGGTAGTTTTCGCCACCAACTTTATAAGCCAGTTCTTCCAGTTTGCGCTGAAGATCTATGCCTGCCAACGGGTGTTCTGGGTAATCTTTTTCAGGGGTAATACCTACCACAATAGCGCTGTTGGCGTTTCGTTCATGGCGAGAATATTGGCTCATGCCATTGGTAACTACGCGGCCAGGCTCCGATGCCGCTGCCACAACAGTTCCACCTGGGCACATACAAAAGCTGTATACGGTGCGGCCATTTCTGCAGTGGTGTACGAGCTTGTAGTCGGCTGCGCCCAAAATAGGGTTTCCAGCGTTATCGCCAAATCGACAACTGTCGATCATACTTTGCTCGTGTTCAATTCTAAACCCGATTGAAAAAGGTTTGGCTTCTATGTACACACCTTGGTCATAAAGCGATTGGAAGGTATCTCGTGCGCTGTGGCCTATTGCCATAATTACCTTGGTGCAGGGGAGGTAGCTACCGTCAGATAAGAAAAGCCCTTTAATTTTATGGCTTTTTGAGTGTTCATCGGCATCAGGGCTGTTTGTATCAGCTCCAGGGCTGTCTAAATCCAAACGTTCTACCCGCGTGCTGAAGCGAATTTCACCGCCAAGAGAAATGATCTGCTCGCGCATTTTCTCTACCATGCTCACCAGTTTAAAAGTACCAATATGCGGCTTACTCACATACATGATTTCTTCAGGGGCGCCAGCAGCAACAAATTCATTTAATACTTTACGGCCATAGTGCTTGCGATCTTTTACCTGACTATATAGCTTGCCGTCAGAAAAGGTGCCCGCGCCGCCTTCACCAAATTGTACATTCGACTCTGGGTTTAAGGGTTGTTTACGCCAAAAACCAAAGGTGTCTTTGGTGCGTTCACGAACGGCTTTGCCTCGCTCAAGTACAATGGGTTTGAAACCCATTTGTGCCAAAATCAGTGCGGCGAATAGACCGCAAGGCCCAAGGCCAACCACCACTGGACGGTCTGTAATATCACTTGGTGCAGTGGCAACAAACTTATAACGCATGTCGGGGGTTAATCGCACGCTGGTATCTTTGGCGAATTTTTCGAGCAGCGCAGCTTCGTTTTCTACCGCTACATCAAGGGTGTAAATAAGCTGGATGTCTCTATTGTTACGCGCATCGTAACCTCGTTTAAATACCGTGGTTTCAAGAAGCATCGATTTTGTGATTTGAAGCTTATGTAAAATTGCGTTTTCTATTGCAACTTCATCGTGATCTAGCGGTAATTTAATATCGGTTAAACGCAACATAATAATAGGTACTCTTGGCTTTGCCGGACGGCCTCTCCGTCAGGGCGCGCGTATGGTAAATCAGCAACAAGACTAATACTAGCTGCAATCACGGGTAAGCAGTGGGTTAATTAGCTTATTTACCCTAGAATAATAGAGTAAAAAGAAATTTGAGTTTTACACAGGCTAATTTAAACTTGGCACCCTGAAATAATAACCCAAGCATGTAGGTGCAAATGACCTTTGTAGTGACAGACAATTGCATAAACTGTAAGTACACAGACTGTGTTGCAGTATGCCCAGTAGATGCATTCTTTGAAGGACCTAATTTTTTAGCCATAGATCCTGCTATATGTATCGATTGTGCGCTATGTGTGCCTGAATGTCCTGCCGACGCCATTGTTCAAGACACGCACCTCACTGATGCGCAAAAACCGTATTTGGCCATCAACGAAGAACTTGCCGCGAAATGGCCTAACATCATTGAGCTTAAAGCGCCGCCCGAAGACGCCGATGTATGGAATGGTGTGCCAGATAAACTCGCCTTGCTTGAACACGAATAGCGTGCCCGATTAATAAACAACAATGTACCTGTGCGCTTCGTCTCCTAAAACGGAAAAATAAAATGATGAAACTTGATGATGTTAAAAAGCTGCATCAGAAAAAATACCGTGGCCAATTCGGCTTTTATTTAGTGGAAGGCGAGCATTTGGTATTGGAGCTTGCTAAGGCGGTAAATACTCGTGCGGTAAATGCTCATACTAGTGAAAAGCCAAGTGCAGAATCTATCACGCTTTACATCACCGATGACTTTGAACAAAAGGCGAGGGCACTTGATTCGGGTTTTACGGTTGTAAACGTCACCCAAAAGCAAATGTCACAGCTAAGTGATACTAAAACGCCGCAAGGTATTATTGCCTGTGTGCCACTGCCTAGCCCTAAAGCTAGCGCAGACAATACCCTAGAGAATGCGTTGAATAAAGGTTCGAAACAAGAGCTTGAACATACAGGCAAGCAGCGTTACGTGTATCTGCATGAAGTTCAAGATCCAGGAAATTTGGGCACCATACTAAGAACATTAGCCTGGTTCGATAATTTCACCTTATTACTAAGCCCCAACAGTGTAGACCCTTTTAATTCTAAAGTAGTGCGTTCAAGTATGGGGGCAATCTTTCACGTGCCTATTGAATTAGACGTGAGCCTAGAGGCATTACAAACCCGTTTCAGCCGGTTTGCTTATTTAGACATGGCAGGTGAAGCCGTTACCGCATCGTCGTTTTTAGATTTCGACTGCTATTTATTTGGTAATGAGGCCCGCGGCGTTCCTAAAGCGGCGCTTTCTCAGTTTAATGCCGAGGCGTACACCATAGCCGGCAGTGGTAAGATAGATTCGCTTAACTTGGCCAGCGCTGTGAATATGTGTGTTTATGAGCTGTCCCGTTAGCCATTTGCTAAGGTTATTCGACATGTATTCACCCCATTGCGACAACACGCAGTAAACTCATTATTGAAAAGTTAATGCGGCTTAGCGTTATTCGCTGGTTCCTCATTAGCTTGATAGCTACCTAGACATTAGCAAAGTACTAATAGCTTGGTATCACACCCGAAAAGGATAATAACAGTGGCCTTACAATGGTTTCCTGGGCACATGCACAAAGCCCTTAAAGAGATTAAGGAATCGCTTAGTCAGGTAGATGTACTGATTGAGGTGCTTGATGCACGCATCCCGTTTTCAAGCGAAAACCCAGAGATTGCAAAATTACGAGGCGATAAGCCGTGCATAAAAATTCTCAATAAGTACGATTTGGCCGACCCGGAAATAACGGCGCAGTGGCAAGCATACTTGGAATCTGAACGTGGGGTTAAAACCCTGACTACCTCTAGCGATAACCCTGCTAGTAGCAAACAAGTTATGGGGCTGATTAAAACCATTTGTGCGCACAAAGACGTGCAGCATAAAGCGATTAAAGCCATGATTACGGGAATTCCAAACGTAGGGAAGTCTACCTTAATTAATATTCTGGCAGACCGTATTATCGCTAAAACCGGTAACGAACCAGCGGTTACGAAAAGCCAGCAACGTATTAATTTAGGCGATGGCATTGTGCTTTTCGATACCCCAGGGGTGTTATGGCCAAAGCTAGAAAACCCCAATTCTATTTATCGTTTAGCGTCTTCAGGTGCGGTTAAGAACACCGCCATGGAATATGATGATGTAGGGTTTTACGCTGCGGATTACCTAATTAAAGCGTATCCTGAAGTGCTAAAAACGAATTACAAATTAGAAGACATTCCCGACACTGAAATAGAATTTTTAGAAGCGGCGGCGAAAAAGCGGGGCGCGATAATGACTGGCGGCCGGGTTAATCTTCATAAAATATGTGAAGTGTTATTGAACGAACTGCAATCAGGTAAATTAGGAAGAATAACCCTAGAAACGCCAGAGATGATTGAAGTCGAAAAACGTGAAATAGCAGAAGCGGCAGCAAAGAAAGCGGCTGATAATGCCAAGCGCAAGCAACGGTTCAAAGATGGCTCGCTCACGCCAGATAAAAAAGCTAGAAAAGAAAAACGAAATGAAAAGCGTGAAGCACAAAGTATAAGAATGAAGAAAAACGCGAAGAAATAGCGCGCGTAAAATAATATAGAAATATTCGCATAAAAGACGTATTGTAAATTAATTGAGCAAGCAGAGCACTTGTTAACCAGTGACATATAATCAAGGAACGACTATTTATGAAGTTAGGCAGTATTGTTACCTCTTTATCATTCTCAAGTTTATTAGCGTTTAACGTAAGTGCTGTTGAATTAGTCAACCTTAATGATTTTCCAGACTGGTTCCAAGAGGCAATGGCTCGAGATACTAAGGTAACTAATACCTCACCTATTAAAATAGCTGAATTTCAGGTAGATGGCTCTGTGTTGGGGCAAGCGACTGAACAAGACGCTTCTGACGGTACTTGGTACTACACCATCGATATAGGTACCGATTCACCAGTAGAATGTTACGCATTTAATGAATTTGATGGCCCAGCCAACTCGCTATATTCAATTGTAGAATATAGCTTGTCGGGTGTTGAAACGTTGAATGAAAAAACGCTTTCTGGTCAATTTAATTATGCCATTGATGTAGGTGTAGTAGACGCAACGCCCTACCTTTCACTCGATACTTTATATACGTTGGGCGAGGGCGATGAGAAGGTCTCAGGGCTTTTAAAAGGGCTGTCTGCTGAAACTGATAATAGTTTGCAAGTCTGCATTCATAATGAAATGGGTTATCAGGACGGGTTTGTTGCAGTTTTTAAGTCATTCGTACGCGCATTTACCGAGGCGCAACCTTCTCCAGAGTTTTATCGCTCTGCCTATCAGATATTAATCAACGATATCCCTATGGGGTTCACCCGTGAAAAGTTCATTGAAGATGACGAAGGTGATGTTGAAATTGAAGTAGGGACAGCACTTATGATCCCCGTAGATGAAACATCAATTGCTCGTTCAGACTCAGTCGCTTTTTCTTGGAGCAGTCCAGATGGTTCTTTAATTAACGCAAGTGAATACTCCATTGAAAATAGCACTATGGCATCAAGCTTTGATATTAGTTATGTTGAGGATGCTTGGCAGGTAAAAGGAGAGCTGCAGGGTAAACCGGTAGAAATTGAACTAGCCCACAAGGACTGGTTACTATCGAGCTACGGCAGCTATTTGGAATCGGTCACCATACTCAACTCGGATATTGACTCTGACAGTTTCTATATGTGGACGGCAGACGCCGATCCTACCGCCGCAATTGAGCTTGTAATCACGGAGGTTGCTGATAACCCAGACGGGAACATCATGATTGATATGGGCCCCATTAACATGCTCATGTTGTCTGATAAGAAGGGCGTTATTAGTAAGGGTATTTTGAAACAAGCTGGGCTTAAGATGGACATGGTGTTAATGCATTCCCACGGAAACCCGACACTATAATGCGTTTTTTATCTCAGTTATCTATTAGGTTGGGCCTAGTATTTGGTTTTGCATTTGCTTATACAGCAAGTGCGCAGTCTGTGCCTTCTTTGGCTGAAATAGGTATCGAGCTTGCTGAAGGTCAGGTTTTACCACTTTCAAAACAAATTAATTTTGAGCTTGTATCATCAAACTCAAATAAGCTGGCTACCAACTTAAAAAACTGGGAGGGAGTGACTGCTGAGCAGGTGAGCGATAATCGTTTATCGATTACTTTATCTTCAATGCCTCGCTTTACTAAACCAGTTAATGACAAACATAGAGCTGATAGCTTTGTTGTGGATTTAAGTGAACCCAGTACAAGAGCATTTGTTGCTAGCTATCAACAAGCTTACGCAGATAAGCCTTTTGAATTAAAAAACCTCAAAGCCTTTGTTGATGGCTATATTGTTGACCCAAACTATATTCACGGTTTCAACATTGCTTCAGTTGTTGCTAGCCAGCGTAGCGGTGATTGCACCGAATATGCGGTACTAACAGCGGCATTAGCTCGTTCTATAGGTATGTCAGCCAAGGTTATAATTGGTACGGTGATAGTGGAGCAAAACGATAGCGTAAATGCGTTTGGGCATGCATGGACGGAAGTGTGGCATGAAGGACAATGGCACATTGTAGATTCAGCTTTATATCGCTTAGAAGCGACGCAGCATTTTTATTTGCCAGCCTCTGAATTAGACAACGAAGGTCCCGGCTACGGAATGGGGCTTACGAGAGCTTTTGTACTTATGCCCGAGAAACTTCATTCACTTCGTAGTAAGCCCTAAGCCCCCAGTTCTAATCTCTTTTGCACATTCATGAATAACGACGCAGCCCTGTACGAATAAGTGCCAGGGCGGGGGTTTATCCTTTTGCCTAATTGTGATAATGACAAATATCTATAGAATTACGGCTCTTGAAATCACTAAGGATGGATTGTGGCAGTGCTCTTTACCCTGCTCACAACAAAAATAATGATGAAAAAAATTTACGCTCTAGTTTTAGTATCAGGACTTACCGTTGCCCCACAAAGCCATGCTGAAGGATGGTTGGATTCTTTGAAAGGCTTGTTTGGAATGACCGAAGAAGTTGAAGCCGTTCCCAATATTTCTGATATGACTCGCTCAGTCAGTGACGCGGTAGGCATTACTGAATCTCAAGCGACAGGTGGCTTAGCATCTATCTTCAACTACGCAAAAGACAATATTTCAGCTAGCCAGTTCAGTGAGTTAACTAACTCGTTGCCAGGGCTTGAGTCTCTATTGGGCTCGGTGCCTGATATTAGCAACGTAACTTCTGAAGGCGGTTTAAGCAGTATTCTTGATAAAGCCGCAAGCTATAGCGATAGCTTTAAGTCAGTTAACGAATTGAACAAGCAATTTGAAGCGCTAGGCCTAGAACCAGAGCAGATTATGCAAATTGTGAATAGTGCAAAAGCTTACCTTGATACTGAGCAAGGGCAAGAAATTAAAGCACTATTGGTTGAAGGTTTAGGCAAGTTCAGCGGCTAACATAAAATACTGAGCCTAAGGCTCAGACTGTGACTGAATGACAAAGGCGAGCAATATGCTCGTCTTTTTGCTTTTTCAACACTGTCGATGCTAACGTAGAGGGTACTACAAAAGACGGGAGCTCCTCATAGACCAGGCTTACGCGTTAATCTAAATGTACAGCCTTTTAGCCTTTAGGGCTCGTCGAAGACAGGCAATCCCGTTAAAAAAAGCAATACAAGGAAAGTGCCATGCTTAACGATATCCAGCTTTTTAATCACGCTCAGCGCAACGCACTTAAAGAAAGTGCGAAAAGTAGCCCAAGACGAAGAGCGAATCACAACGTTCATAAAAGTTATGAAGATTTAGTCCAGCGCCTATTCATTGCAATGGAGCCAGACTCTTATGTTCGTCCGCATCGCCATACCCAACAGCACAAATGGGAGTTTTTTATGGCTGTGGAAGGGAGTATCGACTTACTCTTTTTCGATGATAATGCTGTGTTAACTAAGCGAATAACCTTAAGCGCTGGTGGTGATTGTGTAGGGGTAGAGATCCCGCCTAACGTATGGCATGCCACAGTTTGTTTTGAGCCAGTGGTATTTATGGAAGTGAAACAAGGGCCCTACGAAGTCATGGACGACAAGGGCTTTGCAAGTTGGGCGCCTGAAGAAGGCGATGTAGCGGTTGCGCCTTTTTTAGAGAAACTAAAACGGGCTGAATTAGGTACGCAGTTTTAACGTTTATGGTGCTTGGCACAAATCTTTAGCGACAGAAGCTTGCATCAGAAGTGCTCAGCAGAAGCTTGTTATTAACGCTTCATCCAACATGCGTTAGCACTTTTCATATTTATCAAAACATGAAAAGTGATCGCCCATACCGCGATTAATAGGTGTATGAGCGATGACTTATCAATTAATAAGGATTGGCAAATTTGAGTTTATCTTCCTCTGACGCTGATTCTTGGCACTCGCCGAGAAGGTGATAACGGCCTTCAGTTTCATGAGTATCAATTTCGATATAGCCATTACGGCAATATTGCGTTTCAAATAACTTTTCACTCAAAGTATCGTAAAAAGCTTCCATACGTTCGGCATTACGATCGTTACCGCCCCTAGCTTCTCCGCCACCGTTTTGGCCGCCACCTCTGCCGCCGCGACCACCACCTTCACCGCCTCGAGAAGGGCGCTGACCGCTGCCGTCTTCTCGGTTGCCTCGGCTCGGCATACCAATGCTAAAGGCAAATAATTTGGTGCCATCAGGGTTAATTTTGGTTTCGAAAAACACTTCACCTTGATCTCGGTGGTCTGGTTTTCCAGCGCAGCCTGCTAACACGGCAGTAGCAACTAAAAAGGGAACAAGTAATTTCATAATTATAATTTTTGAGGTAGCTAAAGATAACCTTAAGAGTGATTTTAGACACTAAAGTTGCCAAGTAAAGTGTAAGTTTCTGGTAAAGGAAAGTGAAATTTTCATTCCTTCAAACTTAAAGATATCCGATATATAGGGTGGGAATAGCCATCTTTAATTACGGTTAACTCAATACCATCGTTCGTTTTAAGTAGAAAGATTCCAAAATGGAAAGTTGTTGTGATTGCACTTAATAATGGTATGGTAAAGGATAAGTGAGCAGCGCAAGTGCGCATATTAACCACGAAAGAGAATTCATCATGCAAAACGTTACTTTTAATTACTTTTACAATTATACCCAATAATAGCGCCTGACGCTGAGTGTTCAGGGGCAAGTATTCGCTTCTGGGCATAGCATAAAAGTAAGAACGTTTTGCAAAAGCCCAGAAAGGTTAAACTATCTGGGTTTTTTTATGCCCAAAATATATCGGCGGCAAGACAATGAGAGAATTAACGTTAGGTGAAATTAGAAAGCAACACAGAGTAAAACAAGAAGTTGTAGCGATGGCGCTTTGCGTTACTGCTTCTGGCGTAAGTAAACTTGAGTCGAAACGCATTCAAGATGTGCCTCTTCATAGAGCGTCGGCTTA
>MDTG01161541.1_pt1 | contig 20783 bp, 20 predicted proteins | sample 811421 | NCBI WGS metagenome assembly MDTG01 (sample SAMN05326645, study PRJNA326480) | marine metagenome | isolation source: seawater | place: Pacific Ocean: South East | collected 2011
ATAAGAGGCTAAAAAAAGTGCGATTGTAGAAGCTCCAACTCCTGTTTCAATTATTGAACTTTTTTTAGTTCCTAATTTTTTTACCATATCAAATAATGTAATTGCTCCAGAGTCAGGTAAAGAATTTGCATATTTGGGTAACAATCTTTTAACAAAAATCAAAAAATTTTTTGGATTTTCTAATATATCTTTTTTAGACCCAAATATATAATTATACATTCTTTTATTTTTTACTGTTTATGAATAAAAATTTATTGTTTATCTACAAAGGCTTTTTTCTTTTCAATCACCAATTTTTTATCATAATTACTTAAATAATATTTATCCCCATCATTTTTACCATTAAAAGTCACTAAAAAAGTATCTCTTCTTGAATTTGTTTTATTGGTAAAAGAAAAATGTGGACATAATGGATTAAATATAAGCACATCACCTGGATTTCCAGTGAAAGGCTTTCCTGTTTTAAAAAATTTTTTATGAAATTTTTTTGGAAATTCTGAGGAAATTTTTGACCATTTTGTTTTGAAATATTTTTTTTGATAATATTTGTGATTATCACTCTCCATTTTACAAATATTCAAGCAACCATTCTTTTTTGTATTTTTGGACAATAAAATTTGCAAATGAATAAATTTTTTTGCATAGGTAAACCATCCGTCGGACTCTTTTGATAATCGATAATTAAAAGTTTGAAATGCTCCATCTACATGTGGAACAAATACTCTACCATTCTTTTTTTTCGATACAAACTTATCCTTAAAATATTGAATTTTGTCTCCTAATAAATTTTCTAAAATTTTATCAACTTTTTTATTTCGATATAATGCTACTAAATCTGGGTTTTTTTTACTTATATTTGTTATTCTAAAAGGATATCCATCTTTTTCTTTTGAATTTTCGTAATCATCAACGTTTAAAGATCTAATCTTATTTAAAATTTTTTTAGATTTTTTTTCAGTATATAAATCTCTAATAATTATATATCCTTTGTCTGCATATTCTCTTGCAATTTTGTTCATATATTTTAATTATTAATAAAAAAATGTTTATATTCAATAAAATTCTTAATATTGCAAGAAAAAATAGATTTGACACAAGAGGTCCAAAACAAATCCGATGTGATCGAAACGAAAAAGTAAGTAATTGGAACAAAAATATTATTAATAGAATATATAAAAATATTTCAACACATGAATTTACTTCCTATTTTGATCAAAAAAAAATAAACGAAGTAAGTAAAAAAATTTCAAAATATTTAGGTATTTCAGTCGAGAATTTTTCTTATTTTCATGGTGGAGACTCGGTGATCAGAGACTTTATATTATTTTATTATAGAAAAAATCTATCGACAAGCATGAATGATTTAAATTATCAAATGTATGATATTTATTTCAAAAGTTTAAATATCAAATTTAAAAAAATAAAATATTTATATGATAAAAAAAGTATTAATTTATTTAAGTTTGATAAAGATCAATTTCATAAAATAATACCAAAAGTTGATATTGTTTTTTATACTAATCCAAATCAAGTATCAAATTCAGATTTTAATCTTAAAGAGTTTGAAAAAATAATAAGAAAATGGAAAAATAAAATTTTTTTTATTGATGAATCCTATTACGGATTTGGTCATATTTCATTTATAAGATTAGTAAAAAAATATAAGAATATATATATATTGCGAAGTGCTACAAAGAGTTTGGGTATGGCGCCTCATAGAGTCGGCTTTTTAATTAGCCATAAAAACAATATTAAAAAATTTAAAGTCTTACAAACACCCTATCCTTTGTCTTTGTTCTCTGGAAAAATTTTAGAATTTTTTTTAAATAATATTAAATTGATAAGAAGATACCAATCAGATGTAAAAAATGGAAGAGATTTTTTATGTGATGGTTTGCGCAAAAAAGGTTTTAGAATAAATAATTCACTGGGTAATTCAATCAATATTGAATTTAATAATAAAAAAAATATGCAAAAAAAATATCATTTGTTAAAAAGAAAAAATATAATAACAAAACCGACAGTATACTATAAAAATTTTTATTTGAGAGTAACATGCGAAAAGGAAAAAATTATGAAAAAAATTCTTCAAAACTTTTAAATTAAAACTAAATGAAAATAACTTTGCTTACCGCTAATCAACCACGTCATAATTATTTAATAACTATATTATCAAGAATATGTAAAGAACTATATGTTATTCAAGAATCGAGGTCTATTTTTCCAGGTAAGAGTAAAAGGGGGTTATATAAAAAAACAAAAACTCATTCCAATTATTTTAAAAAAGTTTATCAAGCAGAAATTAAAGTATTTGGCAAACATGCTTTTAGTTTTAATAAACAAAACGTTACAATTCTGAGTATTGAAAGAAATGATATGAATTTGTTAAAACTCAGTCAAGTCAAGGAGTTTTTAAAAAGTGAAATTTATATTAATTATGGAACATCAGTAATTAAAGGTGATTTACTTAAATTTTTAGTCAATAAGAAATGTATTAATATTCATAACGGTATTTCGCCGTATTATATTGGATCTGATTGCAATTTTTGGGCAGTCTATGACAAAAATTTTTCATTTGTAGGTTCCACAGTACATTATTTGACAAAAAAAATAGATTTTGGGGAAGTTTTGTTTCACTCCTCTTGTTTTTACAATGGAAAAAGTCCATTTGAATTTACGATGTATTCGATTAAATCAGCTTTAGTTAATTTAAGAAATTTAATAAAAAATAAAAAAATTTATACTTTAAAAAGTAAAAAAATTAATAAAAAGAAATTGATAAGACATTCATATATTAAGAATTTTAATATAGTAGCAATTAAAAAATTTAATAAAATTAAATTTAAAAAATTCAACAACAAGAACTTTTTGAAATTAAATTTAATAAATCCATTTATAATAAAAGCAAAAAAAAATAATCGAGAAGGATAATGGCTTTTACAAGAATTTTGTTTCATCACATTATAATAAAGATTATTCAAGAGAACTTGTATAGATTTTCAATACCCCAGGTCTTCCAAATTTCGACTAATTATCTTGGAAAGTTTTTTATTTGAGGAACTATAATATTGTTGAATTTTCAATTTATCATTTTCCGATAAGACTATTTTATCGTGACCATGTAAAATTCTATCAAATTTGTAAGATAAAATTTTAATTTTATCTTTAATTTTTCTTGAAAATAAGCGTAAAAAGAAATTTTTAAAAGGAACAGCTTTAGTTAATATGTTTAGTATTCCATCATAAGGTTTATGGTAAATATTTTTTTTTCTAAAATATTCTCCTGTTTGTGGATCTTTTTTTCCAACATTAAAAACATCAAAATTTAGATTTTCATAAGAAAAGCCATCTTTTATTCCTATAAAATCTATCAAAGGAATAATAAAGTTTTTAGGGGAATGATTTAAGTCTTCATAAACCAAAATTTTTGGTTCGTCCCTAAAAATTTTTTTTAGGTCGCTGTAGGTTTTGAAGTAATTAAATGTCTCAAAAGCATTAATCTCACTTTTACTCCTGTCTTTTTTATAAAAAAAATTTCTTAATTCACTAAACTTTTCATACGAATTATTTACTGAGTAGAATCCAGTAAAACCATGACCTTGGGCATACCTACTTTTAATATACTCTCCTTGTCTTCTTATCACAAAAATAAATTTAAATTTTATCTTTTTAATTTCAGAAACTTTTTTTAATCTTAAAAAAATTTCATCGATTTTAAAATTTGGATTTGAGGAAAAATTTGAATAACCTTCATGTGAAATAACATTCACTTTATTTGAGTCTAATTCATCAAAAAATTTTAAGTAATGATTTATATTATTTTCAAATTCATCTTTTTTAGACCAAAAAAGAAATTTTGAAAATTTAAGTAAATCATCCCAATGATATTCATTTAAAAAATATATTTTTTTTTGGTTTTTAAATACACTTTTTTGGAGAAATGTTGATGCTGCTTTTGGATATCCTATATGAAAATAAACTGTTTTCATTCTACACTTTCTAAACTACTGATAATTTTTTTTATTAATTTACTGTGACTTTTATTTTTGTAAATAAACTTTTGAATTTTAAGTTTTCCACTTACTAGAAGGTCTTGATTGACATTAAAAAAATTCGAAATAGATTTAATAAAATAATTATTGCCACTAAAATTATTTTGATTCATATGAATTTTTTTCCAAATAATAAATATATGATCTTTGTTAGGAAATCTTAAATTTTTAAATTTTTGATTTAATAAATCAAAATATTCGTATTTATTACTCCATTTATTTGTGAGATTATAATTGCTAGACCAAAAATTTTTTTTATAAGATATGAATTTAAATCCTAAATAGGTTCCTTCTAAAATTGATGTTCCATGATGAGAAATTAATATTGTTTTCTTATTATTCAAATTTCCCAACAAGTCTAGATTTTTAATTGGCTCGGATAAAAATAGGATATTTTTATTATCTTTAAATTCATGTTTAATTTTTTCAAAAATTTTTACTTCTAAAGCACTCCTATATGTTTGAATTTTATTATACTTATTAAAATTTGGATGAGATTTTACTATTATTTTAGATCTTTTTTTTAATAATGCTTTTAAAGTGAATTTAAGCCATGACTCCATTGTAACAAAATCATCATATCCAAATTGTAATTGTGCATCAGTAAAAGAATGACAATAGATAACATAATCTATTTTTTTTAATTTATTTTTATTTATTTTTTTAAAATAACCTTGCTTCACCCATGGATAAACGTCCTGGGGTTTTTTAAGACTTTTTTCCAACTTATTCTTGATAGCTTTTTTTGAGGTTTTGTTAATTCTATCTTCTTTATTAAACCTTATCTTTAAAAAATTTTCATAATTCAAATATTTATTAAGACTAAAAGGTTTATAAAAAATCCCACGAGGATAATTATTTGAGTAAATAATTGTTTTTTTATTAGAAAAAAAATTTACAAATAAACCATTTAAAAAAATGCCATGATCTAAATAAATAGCAGCAATCTTATGATGATTTTTTTTCATAAAAAAAATCATATTTAACGAAATTATTAAAAATTTAATCTTTTTATAAAACAAACTTAATAAACTAAAATGAGACAGGTAATCAGAGTAACAAGTTGATATAACATGTCTTCCAATTTCACATTCATAAAGTTTAAATTTTGATAAACTATGATTTGCTAAAAATTTTGTTGAAAAAATAATTTTTAATAAATGATAGATTAATTCAAACGAAATTTTATTACTATTAGAATATTCAAGTAAATTTAATTTTTTTTTTAGTTGCTTCTCTGCATGAATCTTTGTTGCCCCAATTATGTAGGAATACAAATCTATGTTTTTTCTTGTTGATAAAAAAATATCTTTTTCTTTTGCTTTCATCAATTCATAGGTATGAATGAAATTTTAATTTTTAAAAAAAAACATATAAATTTCATAAAAATTTTTAAGCACCAATAATAGAAATATTTATATCCTCTCTTTAGAAACTTATATATACTTCAAGTTAAAAATAAATCAAAATATACACTGATGAAGACATTATTTATTACTGGGCATAGAAAATCCGGAACCACATTATTGACTAGTTTGTTTGATGGGCATAATGAATTTGCAGTATATCCAACAGACTTAAGTTTAATGTACGCTTACTTTCCTTACTATAATAACAATAATTATTCCTTTGAAAGAAAAAAAAGTAGAATAAAAAAAATATTAAAGAAGAGTTTAGAAGTAAATTTAAATTATAGAATAAAACAGAAAAATTTAAAAATAAATATCTTTATAAAAAAAGTTTTATCAAAATTGAATCATAAAAATATTAATAATATAAAAAAGATAATTGATATCTTGAAAAATGAATTTGTAAAATTTTATAAATTAGAAAATAGAAAATACTTTACAATTAAAGAAACAAGTTCAGATATTTTTTTTAACAACATTTTTAAAAAAAAAGATAATATTAAGTTTATTCATTTAATAAGAGATCCTAGAGACAATTATGCAAGCTTAAAATCAGGCATTAAAAAACATTATTTAAAGTTGGGAGAAGACAATTTAATATTACTCTCAAGTATGATTAATAGAGCTAAATTAGATTTTAAATTTATCTATTTGAATAAAGAAATTTATGGAGATCAAAATTATCTTATAATTAAGTATGAAGATCTTATAAAAAAAACTGACAAATGTATGAAAAAAATTTCCAAATTTTTGAAAGTTAAATATTCTAATGAAATGTTATTTTCTTCTATATTTAATACTAAAACAAAAAGTAATACATTTACAAAAAATAGGACTATAAAAATTAATAGTAAAAGCCTTGAAAGATGGAAAAATGAACTCTCTCAAAAAGAAAAGAGTATATTAAATTTCTTTTTTAAAAATGAACTAAAAAAATTTTATAAAATAGATACTTCTAAAAAATTTGAATATGAGCATATTTCTGATTTTTACTCTTTAGTAAATAAAAGATTTTTTTTTAATGATAGTTTTAAATAAAAAGATGAAAAATAAGATTATTAAATATTTTGATAGATTATTTCCTTTAAATAGAAGCTTGACAGGAAAAGATTATCAAAAATCTTTAAATATTTTAAAAGAAATTATACCTTTAAAAAAAATAGATTTTAAAAGTGGTTCTAGAGTTTTTGATTGGAAAATACCATTAGAGTGGAATGTAAAAAATGCGTATGTTTTGGATAGAAAAAAAAGAAAAATAATTGATTTTAGGAAAAATAACCTTCATTTAATGGGTTATTCTGAAAAAGTTTCAAAAACTATTAATTTTAAACAACTAAAAAAAAATCTTCATTTTATTAAAGAAATTCCAAATGCTATTCCTTATGTAACTTCTTATTATAAAAAAAGATGGGGATTTTGTTTATCTTTTAATCAATACAAAAAACTAAAAAATCAGAAATATAATGTTAAAATAGATAGTGAATTTAAAAAAGGCAAGTTATCAGTTGGAGAATGCTTAATTAAAGGTAAATCAAAAAAAGAAATTTTAATAACATCATATTTGTGCCATCCATCAATGGCCAATAATGAATTGTCTGGGCCTTTAACCCTCTCATTTTTATATAATTCATTAAAAAAAAAGAAATTTAAATATTCTATAAGGTTTTTAATTGCACCAGAAACTATTGGAACAATAGCTTATCTAAGTAAATTCAAGGAGAAAATAAAAAAAAATGTGATTTGTGGATATGTTTTATCATCATGCGGTTTAAACAAAATACCCCATTATAAAAAATCAAAAAAAGGTGACAGTATAGGAGATATAGCTATGAAAGCTATATTGTCAAAAAAAGACTACAAAATATTAGAGTATAATCCGATAGGAAGTGACGAAACAAGATATGGAACAGTAGGGATAAATGTACCTGTAGGAGCTTTCTTAAGATCAGATTTTGATAAATACAAGGAATATCATACATCTTTAGATAATAAAAAAATTATAAACTTTAATAAAATTTTAGAAAATATTAAGATTTTAACTTCTGTAATTAATTTTATAAATAAGTCAGATTTTTATATTTCCAAGATAAAAAACTGCGAACCCTTTTTAACAAAACATCATATATATCCAACAATATCAAAATTTAATTCATTAAATAAAGCCAAAAAAATTACTTCTGCAATAATGTGGATTATCGCAAATTCTGATGGAAAAACTTCTAACATTGAAATTTCAAAAAAATCTGGAATTAATCTTAATTTTATCGACTCAACTATGAGGATGCTAGAGAAAAAAAATATTTTAAAGAAACTATCTTAAAGGTGTATCTTCCCATGAATCTTGATCATGGAGTTTTTTTCCATTATTTACTATTTTTTCATCATATTTCCATGGTGAAATTTCATGCTTAAGAACTATCTTCATGAATTCATCTTCAGTTAAATTCATAATTTTCAAAAAATATTTTAAACTTTGAGGTTTTTTGGCATGAAATTTTTGAACCAAGACTTCCCCCTCTTCTTTTGTCATTTTACCTAACCTGATTTCTCTTGCGACTGATTGAGCAGTTCTTCCAAAACCTCTTTTAATATATTTAAGCCAGTCTCTAACTCCATTAAGTCTACATTCAAGTTTTTCCATCCAAAAATCTTCTGGCAAACCCTCAACTTCATCAACTTCCCAGCCTAATTCTTTTTTGATTATCTCTGTTTGTTTAACAGGATCCCATTTAACAAAGTTTCCATATTGTAAACTTTTATAACCAATTTCTTTTAAATCTCTTAAGTTAGGATATTTGTAAGGTTGTAAGTCTCTCTCTTTTAAGTTTTTATCTTTCAAAAAACCCAACATATCTTCAGCTGTAATTCCTAAATTAATATATCTATTAAAAGCTTCTTCATCTTGTTCAGAAATTTTTTCAGGGTCAAAATCATAATAGCCAGTATACTCTGCATTTGACTCGCCCCAAATCAACAAAGGAATCTTAAATTTTACAGCAACTTGCATAGGGTATGCAAATATTCCCGTATGACAATGCCAACAAAAATCTCCTTTTCTAATTAAAGACTCAAGCATTAACATTCCAACTATCTTCATATCTGGTTTAAAAATAATCTGATCAACTCCCAAAATTTTTAAAGTTCTTTCATTATTCTCCAAATGTTTTTTCCTAAAAAAACCATGATCAAATGTGACAACTAAAGGTTTAAGCTTATGAGTTTTAACTATTTCATACAAAACAAATGTAGAATCTTTTCCACCGCTAAACGGTACAATACAATCATATTCATATTTATTTTTAAACTCATTTGTTAATTCTTTAAATTTTTTCATTCTTTTGTTCCAGTCAATTTTCTCTAACTTTATATTATAGTTATTGCATACATTGCAAACACCCTTATCATCAAAATCAAAGGTCTCATAAGTTTCTGGAAGCATACATTTATTACATGATTTAAGAAAAAAATTTTTCATCAAGTGCAATATAGATAAATCAATTCTTTAATCTACTAAAATATTCTTAAATTTAACTTATGAGAATTCAAATATGATTTAAGTCTGATAGGATTTGTGTCAGTAAAATTAAAAATACTTCCACAGGCAACAGCGTTAATATCAAAGGATTGAAAAATACTTTTTATATGATCATAATTGCCTATTCCACCACTATAAATAATGGGTAAATCAGTATTTTCTTTTATTACTTTAATTAATTGATTATCTGGACCCAACATTGTTCCCTCTAAATCAACTGAATTCACAAAAATTTCACCAACTTTTAAAGTATTAAGATAGTCCAAATGTTTTTTTAAACTATCTTCAATTTTTTTTTTTCCATTTTCAGAAAACAAAACATATTGATTTTTTAAAATCTTAATATCAATACTAGCTACTACCGCTTGACTTCCAAGTTCTTGCACTATTCTTTGAAGAATATCTGTTTTTTTATAACAAATACTGTTTAAAACAATTTTATCAGCTCCAGATTTTATAATCCTAACAGCGTCCTCTAAACTCTCAACACCACCTCCTGCTGAAATTGGAACAAAACATTTTTCAACAATCTTATTTAAATGGTTTGTAAGGTCATCAATTTTTTTTTTCTTTCTATCGATATTCAAAATAATCAATTCATCAGCATCAGAATCACTGTAAATTTGGGCAGTCTTTGTTGGATCGCCAACATCTCTGTACTCAGTAAATTTTATTGGTTTAATTAACCTATCATTTGAAATTAATAACAATGGGATAATTCTTTTTTTTAACATTTAGCTAAACCTACAAAAATTATCCAAAAGTAATAAACCCTTTTTTGAACTTTTTTCAGGATGAAACTGAAACCCAAAAATATTTTCTTTATTTATTATAGAAGGGAAATTGTCACCATAGTTTGTATTAGCAATTATAAATTTTTTATCTTTAAGTTGAAAAATGTATGAATGAACAAAATAGAAATTGCTTTTATCGTCTACATTTTCAAGAATTTTGTTATTTTGAACTATTTCAATTTCATTCCAACCAATGTGCGGTATTTTTATTGATACTTCTTTTTTTTTTATCTTATTAACTGAGCCTTCAATCAAATTTAGTCCTTTTGACTCTACGTTTTCAAAACCATTTGTTGATAAAAATTGCATACCTAAACAAATACCTAAAAAAAAATTTCCTTTTTTCAAATGATTCTCAATTTTATTAAAAAGTTTATCATTTTCAAAAAAGACTTTTGATAAATTTGAGTAAGAACCAACACCAGGTAAAACGATATGTGATTTGTCATCAATTCTATTTAAATTTTTTTTGTCAATTATTTCAACATTAAAGCCTAAAGAATATATGGCATTATAAATAGATTTTAAATTACAAACTCCTAAATCAAGTATTCCAATCATTTATTTTAAAATTTTTCCAAATATAAAATGACTTATAAATTTTTTATTAAACTTAACACCTTTTTTGAAATTTCCCTCAAGTAAAAAATTATTCTTTTTTAAAATTTTGATTGAAGGTTTATTTGTGCTATAAGCTCCAGCATATATCTTATTTAATTTATGTTTTTTTTTTTGCAATTATTAAAACCTGTTTTATTGCATTAGTACCAAATCCCATATTTAAAAATTCTTTATTCCCAATAAAAAAAGAAATATATGCATTTTTATGATATCTATTAATTGGACCTAATTTGATATTGCCGATGTGAATTTTTTTTTTCAAATGATTTATAAATATTCCAAACAAAAATTCTTGCTTAGATTTTTTCACATTGCTGACATACTTTTTTACAGTCATAAAATTGTGTTTTAAAAATCTTTGCTCGGTATATCTCATGGTTTCATGGTCATTTAGCCAGGATACATATTCTTTTGTTACCATGTTTTTATTTAATTCTTTAAGAAATAAAGTTGATTTATGTTTCATAAATTAATATTTTGCACCATAATTAATAAATGAAATTCGGTAAAATTGACAATATTATTATTTTAGGAGGATCATATATAAGTTTAAAATTACTTGAGTTTCTAAAAACAAAAAATTCAAAATTCTATTTTTTTACTTCAAAAAGACTTTTAAATGACAAAATGCCCAATAATCTTACATTAAAAAAAAATTTAGAAAATCTTAAGATTAAATATTTAAGTACAAAAAATATTAATAATAATAAAAAACTTTATAAATTATTTGATAAAAACAGTTTAGTTCTAGGATTGGGATATAATTGGAAAATTAGGGATAGCTTGTTAAATCTTTTTAAAAATAAAATAGTTGACTTTATGGGTATTCCAATGCCTACTTATAGAGGTGGTGCTCATTATTCGTGGATGATTTTAAATATGTCTTTTGAGGGTGGCTGTTTTATTCAAAATGTGAATAAGAACACAACCCAAGGAATTAGTGACAGTAATTTTTATTATGATAATTTAAATTATCAATATCCCAAAAAATTGAGGATCCCAAAAGATTTTTTTAATTTTTCGGTTAAAAAAGAATTATATTTTTTAAAGAACTTCTTAAAAAAGATTAAACAAAATAAAAATTTTAAATTGAAAAAATTAGATAGTAAGAAATCAACTTATTTTCCAAGATTACAAACTATAACCAATGGATTTATCGACTGGGGACTTGAAGGAGAGGAAATATTTAGATTTATAAATGCCTTTAGTGATCCTTACAAAGGAGCCTCAACTTTTTTAGGTAAAAAAAGAGTTTTTATCAAAAATACTTATTTTCAAAAAAAAAAAGGATTGCACTCTTTTGCATCTGGATTGATTTTAAATAAAACAAAAAATTTTGTTTATATTGCTGTGAAAAATGGCATCATTAAAACTAATGATATTTCTGACTCAAAAGGAAAATTATTATTAAAAAAAATAGAGGTTGGAAATAGATTTATTACATTTAAAAATTTTTTAGAAAATTCAAAAAATTTTCGTATTAATATCTAATTATGAAATTTGGAAAAATTAAAAAAATTGTTTTAATTGGAGGTGGTTATTTACTTTATCATTTTGCAAAAGAATCAAAAAAAAAATTTAATCTAGATATCATCATGGGTCCAAGACATAAGAATCAAAAAATTTTGGGAAATAAAACTTTAGGAAGTTTAGTAAAAAATTTAGGAAAAAATTATTTTATAAAAGACCTAAATGAAAAGTTTATTAAAAAAAATTATAATAATAATGATGGAATGCTCTTCTTATCTTTTGATTCCCCTTGGATTTTTAAAAAAGAGATTGTAAAAAGATATTTTTTTAATAAGCTTATTAATTCCCACAGTACAAGATTGCCACAGAATAGAGGTGGGGGTGGATTTAGCTGGAGGATCCTTAATCAAGATAAATTAGGTTTTTGCTCTTTGCATCTTATTGATAGTGATAAAATTGATAGCGGTGATATTATTATGGTAGATGAATTCATTTTTCCATATAAACTATCAAAACCAATAGAATATGAGGAGTTCCAACAAAAAAAAGAATTTGAGTTTCAGAAAAAATTTTTAAAAAAAATTTTAAAAAATCAAGAATTTATACCTCTCTCACAACCTAATTATTTATCTACATATTTCCCAAGATTATCTACAAATGATAATGGATGGATAGATTGGTCTTTAAAAATTGAGTCATTATTCAATTTTATATCAGCATTTGATAATCCATACCAGGGTGCAAGCACATATTATAAAAAAAAACTTGTAAGACTTAAAAACGTAAATTTAACAAAAAGTGATCAAATATTTCACCCATATCAATATGGAATTATTTATAGAAAATCAAAAGATTTTTTTTTAGTAGGATGTAATCAAGGAAGTTTAATTATAAGTGAAATATTAGACAAAAATGGTAAGAATATTTTCTCTGACATAAGAGTTGGTGATAGACTTTTCACGCCATTAAATAAGTTAGACAGCTCCAAAGATAGAATTTATTACGACTCAAAAGGAAAGAAAAATTAAATAATTTCAATTAATTTTTTATTTTCCCATTTTTTAAAGTAACTAAAAACATTTTTATAATTTAAACTATGGTATTTTGCAATTTCTCTTAATGACATACCATTATCAACAAATCTTGGTAAATTATTCATCAACAAATTCCATTTTTTCATCTCTTTTGTATATTTTTTTTTATCAATTCCAGGGGATTCTGCGGTTAAATATAAATTATATTTCGGATTAGATAAACTAATAACACCTCTATATTTATTTCTGAATCTTATTTCCCTTTCAAAGTCTAAAATAATTTTTTTAATAAGCTCATAGGTCTTTTCTAATTTTACTTCTGATAATCTTTCAGGAGTATCCATATCTGTATGATATTCTTTAAAGGGAAATCTGGTAAGAGAAATTGTATTAATTTTATAACCTGTTGAGTCAAAAACTATTTCATCATTACCATAAATTGTTCTAAATTTACCTTTAGAGTATTTCTCACCAAGATCTTTTAAATATTTAATTGCTAATTTATCAATTTCACTATTTTGATTTACAGAATGCTGTAACTTTAAGGAATTTTTATTTCCAACTGATTTTAAAAGAATTGCATGTTTAAAATTTTTAACTTTTTTTGAATTTTTTTTTAACCAAAAAATTGGTCCTACCAGTTCAGGGGCTATTAGTAATGTATATGTGAATTTCCTTTTTTTTATCTTCCTCAACATTTGAAATAGTTTAATACCTACGGCGCAACCTGAAATATCATCATTTGCTTGAAATGGGTGACAATTATGAGCATTAATAATAATCGTGTCTTTATTTGAGCCTTTTAAAGTAAACTCCAATACTTTCATTTTCCCCTTTTTTTGAATTGTTTCTATATCTACAAAATATTTTTTTTTATTAATTTTATTAAATTCTTTTTTGGACATACAAAAACCCCAATCTTTTTTTTTATACCTATATAAACCTGTCCAATTATATGGAGTTGCGTTAGGTAACTTTTTTGAATAGAAAATATTTCTTTTTAGCTTTTCCAAAGAAACAAATCCTTTAAAACTTTTTGAATTTACAGGGACCCCAAATTTTTTTTGTTTGGCATCAAAAATTGTTTTTCCGTTTTCCTTGATTTGCGCTTTTTTTAAAATCCATTTATGTGGTATTTTCCATCCATTATATATTTTTCCACTTGTAAAATTGTGCACTTTAAATGGTAATAGTTTTTTAAACTCTTTAATAGCAAGATCATTCCCATCACCAACAATTGAGTAATCAAATGGATAAAGCTTTTTTATAATACTTGAAATTTTCATTTAGTTTAATCTTTTAAAATCAGATAAAGATATTTTGCTATTTAAATATCTGAATATATCATCTCCTTTTTGACATTTTCTAATAGTTGAAAAAGTAGAATCTAATATCTTAAAATATTTTTGTAAATCTTTTTTAGAATGAGAAGTTGATACATAAATTGAATTAGTAGCTAATATATTCTTCTTAAGCATTTCTTGTGTTATATAAGTTTTGTAAAGTTGATTATCTTTTTTGAAAGAAAATGATGAAAGTGCTGGAATGCCTTTAATTACAAGAGTAATTTGATTTTTTTTTGCTAATAATTTCCACATTTTTTGAATATATTTCCCTAACTTTGTTACATAAATCCATGATTTTTTTTTCTCCATTAATTCTAATGTCTTCAAAGCTGCTGAATATCCAGACGCTTCTGTCCAAAAAGTACTGCTGATAAAAGTATTATAAATATTATTCATAATTTTCTCTTTTCCTAAAACTGCATTAATTGCATAACCATTACCTAAAGCTTTGCCTAAAATTAATACATCAGGTTCAATACCATAATTTTTGTGAATTCCTCCGAAACTTTCTCTAAATCCAGTGGTACATTCATCAAATATCAAGATTATTTTTTTTTGATCGGCAAATTTTCTTATTTTTTTTAAGAAATTATTTTTTGGTCTTACAGATCTGATAACTTCCATCTTAATTATTCCAACATCAGGATTATTTCTTACTATTTTTTTTAATCCATTGAAATCATTATATTTAAATGTAAAAATACTCCCTTTTAATCTTGAATAGACACCTTTTGTTTTGAGACCTGGCAGCAAATGTTCGTCTAACGAATTCTTACCTTTTAAATTAGCTGCGAGATACCAATCATGCCAACCGTGATAGCCACAAATCGCAATCTTATGTTTTTTTGTTGATGCTCTACTTAATCTTATTGCTACTGAATTTGCCTCTCCACCCGATCTTGTAAACCTGACTTTATCTGCCCAATCATGCATAGATAAGAGTTTTTTTGCTAATTTAATTTCTTCTAGAGAATTTAATGTGGTCATATTACCTTTTGAAATTCTTTTTTTTACAGCGTCATCAATCTGTGAATTAGCATAGCCTAATAGGTTTGTTCCCACGCCCATATTTGACAAGTCTAGATATTTTTTATTGTCTACTGCCTCAACAATACAACCTTTGGCTCTCACAAAGTATGCTGGCCATTTATCTGGCAAATATACATCTGGTCTCTTTGAGAATAAAGAGCTTCCACCAGCTATAGCGCCTAAAGCATCTTGCCAAATTAATTTCGGTACATAATTTTTATTTTTATAATTTATTTTATTTATTAATTCATTATTCTTAATAAAGTATTTTTTATTTTTTTCATAAAAATTCAATAGTTCTTTTATTCCATAATCTTTTTTTTTATTAATAATTAAAAATCTTTTAATTATTTTAAGATCATCTTTGTAATCAAGAGTTAATCTTATATGCGAATTATCACTTTTATTAAAATAGTTCTGCTTCTTAAATAAGTTAGTTCTTCTAATATAACTCGTTACGTGCTCTCTATCCTCATTATTAACTACATTTTCAAAAGTTTTTTTAAGAGTCTTAAATGAAAAAAATTCAGCATCTAGACCATCAGGGAAGGTTCTAGAAATAGTATTAGATAAATAATCAATTTTATTATTATTATAAATATGATACATTTTATCAATTATTTTTGGGTCTATTAAGGGACAGTCTGAAGTTATCCTTAATATATGATCGATCTTATTTTTTACAGAACAGTCATAATATCTTCTTAGAACATTCTTTTCTGAACCTTTAAATATTTTTATGTTATTTCTTTTTAATAAATTGAATAAATTTTTATTTCTTGAATTGTTAGGTATTGCAACAATTATATCTTTTATGGTTTTGCACTCTTTTAATCTTGATACTAAAATCAAGATTATCTCTATTCCATTTATTTTTTTTAAAATTTTATTTTTAAATCTAGTTGAGTCTTGTCTGGCTTGGATAATAATTGTTACTTTTTTTGCCATAAGTAAGGATTAATTAAATATTGCCTGTTTTTTATATTAAATTTAGGTAACTTTAAATTTTTTTTTTTATTATTTTCTAAAATAATCTCCCTCAATTCCTCTTTACTTTTAACACCAATAATTAATTTATGATATTTTTTTTTTTTTAAAAAACTCAAAGCTAGCTTAATTGGAGAAGAATTGTATTTCTTGCCCAAGTCGTAAAGCTTTTTAAAATAAATTTGATATTTTCTAAATTTTATTGGAATATTTTCAGGGTCCTCTAAAATTAAACCTTGAAGAAAAATTGATCTTATTTCTAATTTGATCCTAAATTTTTCAAATAATTCCTGGTTTTTTTTTTTAAAGATCCTGTAATCAAACACGTTTCCGGGTGCTTGGATACTGTCTATATTAAAATCTTGTATCAATTTTTTTTTATTTTCTATATCATAAACTGATATTCCAATATTATTAATTAGGCCTTCTTCTTTTAATCTATTCATACACTTAAAGATCTTTTTATTTGAAAAATATCCTCTTGACAGATCTACATGATGTAAAAAAAGAGTTTCTAAATTTTTTATCTTTAATCTTTCTAATGAAATTCTTAATTTTTTTTCTATCCATTTTTTTTCATTTGCATCTTTAGGAATTTCAGGAATTTTAGAGGATACTATCCAATTTTTAATACCAATTTTTCCAAGTCTACTCTCTGCATTTCCATAAATAAATGCAGTATCTAAAAAATTTATTCCTTTAGTTTTTGCATATAAAAGAATTTCTTTAATTTCTGAATTTTTTAAAAACCTTTTATTCGTAATGCCGTATCTCTGCCCAAATTGAGCTGAACCTATCGAAATTTTTTTTAATTGCATTATTTCTTAAAGACTTGCTTTAAAACTTTAATTACCCTGTTTATTTCATTATTTTTCATATTATAAAAGATAGGTATACTTAAAGCAGTTTGAGCATGTTTTTCTGAAGTTGGAAAATCACCCTTTTTAAATCCTTTTTTTTTAAAAAGAGGGTGCAAATGTACAGGCAGATAGTGCAAATTTACCCCAATTTTTTTTCTTAAAAGTCTTTTATAAACATCATCATAATTTATGTTTTTTTTAAATTTGACTACAAAAAGATGAAATGAACAGTAGTTTGTTTTTTCAATTTTAGGAAGAAGCAAAGAGGTTTCTCTTAAATTTTTGAAATAACTTTTAGCAATTTTATTTCTAAATTTATTAAATTTTTTAATACTTTTTAATTGACTCAAGCCTAAAGATGCTTGTATTTCATTCATTCGATAATTGAAACCTAGGCTTTTCAGCTCATAGTACCACTTAGATTTTATCTTTAATTTTTTATAGTCTCTAGAAATCCCAAGATTTCTCAATTCAATTAGTTTGTTATAAATTTTTTTATCATTAGTGGTTATTATGCCCCCTTCAGCTGTTGTAATTGGTTTAACAGGATGAAAACTAAAAACTGAAAGATCAGACCACTTACAACTTCCAACTTTTTCTCCCAAATGCTTTGAACCTAAAGAATGAGAAGCATCCTCAATTATTTTAAAACCATATTTTTTTGATAAGGAGAAAATTTCTTTTTGATCTGTTGGTTGTCCTGCAAAATGTACTGGGATTAAAATATCAGGTAAACAATTTTTTTTTTTTGATAATTCAAGTTTTCTTTTAAGCTTTTTTATACATAAATTACTAGTTTCTTCATTAATATCAACAAAATCAACTGTTGAATCGCAGTGCAAAGCACAAGTTGCGGATGCTACAAATGTGTTTGGAACAGTCCACAAAATTTTACCTTTTTTTAAATTTAATGCTAAACATGATAAATGAAGTGCCGCAGAAGCACTGCTTACAGCAACTGAAAATTTTGAGTTTACAAATTTAGAAATTTTTTTTTCAAAGTTTTGAATAACTTCACCTTGTGTCAAATACTTTGATCTTAAAACTCTATTTACATTTTTAATATCACTACTAGAAATAAATTGTTTGCTGTAAGGAATCATTCAATTTGATTAGTTTTCAGTGATTTCTTTTGATAAAGATGATACAATTTTTTTTATTTCACTAATTGTCAAAAATTTATGATTTTTATCACTTGAGTAAGAAAAATTTTTTGTAATTTTCTTTCCACCATTTTTTTTTATATAGCTTTCAATTGCATAATCTCTAAAGCTTGGGAGAATTATATAATGATTTTTAAACTCAATTGTATTAGCGCTCTCCGTAAAAGAAATCATTTCTTCATGTATTTTTTCTCCTGGCCTTGCACCAGTAAAAGAAAAACTTGCTTTTGGTGCAATTGCTTTAGCTAAATCAATCAATTTATAACTTGAAAGTTTTGGAACAAAAATTTCACCTCCTTTAGAAAATTTTAATGCGTAGATTACTAAATTAACTGCTTCTCGTAATGAGATATTAAATCTTGTCATACTTTTGTCTGTAAGAAATATTTTTTTTTCGTTTCTTTTTTTAATTAAAATTGGAATTATAGATCCACGACTGGCCATTACATTGCCATACCTTACAACAGCTGAAATTGTTCTACATTTTTTTCCCTTTATATTTTCTAAACCTACAGCTAGTTTGTCGGCAACTAATTTTGAGGCACCATATAAATTTATAGGAGAACTAGCCTTATCTGTTGAAAGAGAAATTAATTTATATACATTATTTTTAACGCAAGCTTCGACTACATTTTGTGTACCAAAAACATTTGTTTTTATTGTTTCAAATGGATTATATTCACTTGAAGGAACTTGTTTTAAAGCAGCAGCATGAATTACAATATCTACATCTTGAAAAGCGACATCTAGTCTTTCACGATCACGAATATCGCCCAAAAAAAATCTTAATTTTTCTGAATTTTTTTTATTCTTAAAATCATTCATCATTTCAAATTGCTTAAGCTCGTCTCTTGAAAAAATTATTAATTTTTTTATAGTTGGAAATTTTTCAAGTATCAGTGATATAAACTTTTTTCCAAAAGAACCTGTTCCACCTGTAACTAAAATTGTTTTATTTTTGAGCATTTAAAGACTTATCTTTTCTCTTATTGTAATTTTTTTAATAAATTTTGAATTTTTTTATCATCATAGCTGATTTTTTTCATGATCTTTGATGCTTTTTTTGAATCTAGCTCAAAAGCAAGTTTCAGAATATTCATCCAATTAATATTATTTTTAGACCTTACTTTTTGGATTTGATCGATAATTTTTTTATAGTTTTTTTTCATTCTTTCAATTAATACTAATTTTCTAATAAATCTATTAATACTATTAAATTAATAAATTATGTTAAAAAAATGATTAAAATAAACAATAAAATATGTTTCACATATAAAAAACCACCTCTAATAATTGCTGAAATATCAGGTAATCATAATGGGGATAAAAAAAGATTTTTGAATTTAATAAAAAGTGCATGTAAAAATGGTGCTGATCTAATTAAAATTCAAACTTATGAGCCAAGCGATATTACTTTAAATAATAAAAAAAGTTTCTTCAAAATTAAATCAGGTCTTTGGAAAAATGAATTTTTATGGAATTTATATAAAAAAGCATGCACACCATATAAATGGCATCATGATGCTTTTAAAATTGCACAAAAATATAATAAGATTATTTTTAGTAGCCCCTTCAGTAAAAGAGGTGTAGATTTTTTAGAAAAACTAAAAGTCCCATTATATAAAATCGCTTCTTTTGAAATCACTGATCTAAAATTAATCAGATACATAGCAGAAAAAAATAAACCTATTATTTTGTCAACAGGAATGGCTTCTTTAAATGAGATTCAAACTGCTTTAAAATTAATAAACAAATATCACAAAAAAGTTATCATACTGCATTGCGTGTCAGGTTATCCAACTCAATTGGAAGATACTAATTTAAAAAGAATAAATGAACTTAAGAAAAAATTTAAAAATTATTGTGTAGGTGTATCTGATCACACCCAAGGAATTTCATCATCTATAGCCTCAACATCTTTAGGTGTAGTTGCAATTGAAAAACACTTTAAATTAGATGAAAAATTACAGACTACTGATTCAAAATTTTCCATAACACCCTCGAAGCTTATAAAGCTTAAAAATAATACAAAGAAAATTCATCAAAGTCTTTTTCAAAGAAAAGTTTCAAAAAACGAAAAAATTTCCAGGAAACTAAGAAGATCAATTTTTGCAATAAAAGATATAGCAAAAAATGAAATTTTTACTAATCAAAATATTGATACTTTCAGACCGGAAATTGGAATTTCTTCTTCAAAATTTTTTGATGTTTTAGGAAAAAAATCAAAGAAAAAAATAAAAAAAGGCACACCAATTAAAAGAAGTTACTTAAGTTGATTTTTTAAATATTCATCTATTTCCAGGTTCCAGTTTTTAAAATCTTTTGGAAGATCTTTTTTATAATGTAAAGTACCTTTTAAATTTAATTTTTTAATCTTATATTTTTTTTTAATTATACTATCAAAATTTTTGATAAACAAATTCTCAATATTTTTTAATAATATTTTGTACGTTCCAGAAAATGTTAATTTCTTTGATTTTTTG